>Ga0310690_10006182_pt1 | contig 15849 bp, 15 predicted proteins | sample AusTroGonzalo_MG_2_FD_207661 | JGI IMG/M metagenome (GOLD analysis project Ga0310690, IMG submission 207661) | Bovine rumen microbial communities from tropical cattle in Woodstock, Queensland, Australia - Gonzalo_04 (v2) (version 2) | ecosystem: Host-associated > Mammals > Digestive system >... | reverse complement strand
TCGCGATTTCTGCCAGATCCGCAGCATTGAAGCGCGGGATGTGAAGATCGACCTGCCGGCAAACAAACTGGACCAGGCCAGGGAGAACGGCTATCAGGCCATGAAGCGGATTCACGAAACCTGGCCCGACACGACGGCCGTCTTTGCCGGAACGGACCAGCTGGCGATCGGGGCCATGGTCTATCTGCGGGAAAAGGGGCTCAGCGTGCCGGCGGATATCTCGATCGCCGGCGTGAATGACATGGACTATGCATCCCTGCCGTGGTTTGACCTGACGACCATGTCCCTGAACCGGACGGAGATGGGACGCGCAGCGGCGCAAATGCTGCTGGACATCATCGAGGAACGCCGGCCCCATCCGGAAAACCTGCTTCTGGGAACGTCCATAATTGTACGGGGAAGTACAATTAAATATAAAAATGGAGGATAAGGAAATGAAAAAGGTACTCTCGTTCACCCTCTGTCTCGCGCTGCTCTTCGCGCTGTGCCTGCCGGCACACGCTGACGTGGAGCAGAAGAACTCCTTCACCATGTACAGCTGCTACGTGGAAGCGGAAGTGGCCGGCCTGGTGGAACTGTTCACGCAGGAGACCGGAATCGATGTCAAGTATGTCCGCCTCAGCGCCGGCGAAATGCAGGCGCGCGTCGCGGCAGAAAAGGACAATCCTCAGGTCGCCATGATTTTCGGCATGGGCAATGACCTGTCCATGGCCATGGCCGCGGAAGACCTGCTGGATCCGTATGTTCCGGCCAACATTGACCAGATGGACCAGCGGTTTGTTGATCCCGACGGCATGTTTGTTCCGCTGCAGATCATCGTCACCTGCTTCGGCAGCAACGCGGACTGGCTCGCGGAGAAAGGCCTGGAGCCGCCGACCAGCTGGGACGACCTGCTCAAGCCTGAATACCAGGGCGAAATCTGCGTGGCTCATCCGGCAACATCCGGTGCCGCCTACACCGTGCTTTCCCAGACCGTACAGCGCCTGGGAACGGAAGAAGGCTTCAAATACCTGAAGGAACTGAACAAGAATGTCCAGGTCTACACCAAGGCAGGCGCCGCGCCGTTCACCTCCGCGGGCCTGGGCGAAGTCGGCGTGGCCATCGGCTATTCCGACAACGCGCAGACGGTTGTGGACCAGGGCTATCCGCTGGTGGTTTCCTATCCGAAAGAAGGCGCCGGCTACGGTGTTACCGCGGCTGCTATGGTCAAGGGCGGCCCCGCGGATGAACAGGAAGCCGCGCATAAGTTCATTGACTGGCTGATCGGCGAATCCGCCATGACGCTGGCTTACAGCGAGTTCAACCAGTATCCGCTGAACACGACGGTCCATCCGGAACCCAAGATGATCCCGATTGAGGACATTGAGCTGATGAACTTTGACCCGGTGCTGTCCGCCCAGACCAAGAAGGACAACATTGCCACGTTTGAAAACGAGGTCCGCTCTTCCGCGGATGTCAAGTAATCCCTGTTCACCGGGAAGGACAGGCGGGCCCGCCGCGAACCCGAGCCGCGCGGCGGGCCCCCTGCCGGCCCTGATCCAAGGAGGTACATATGGATTCTCCCGGAAAAGCCAGGAAGAAACAGCAGAAAAGTGAAAAAAGAAAAGAGTTTCTCATGCTCATCAGGCAGCCGGGCCTGCTTTTCGCCATCATTTTTGTCTTTGCGGTACTGATCCTCTTCTGCATCTATCCCATCGTCCGCCTGTTCATCTCCTGCCTGACGGACAAGAGCGGACAGCTGAACCTGGACAACATCAATTATGTCTTTACGAAAACAGACTTTTTCCAGGCGTTCTGGAACAGCATCAAGCTGGGGCTTTTCGTGGGCCTGATGGCGACGATCGTCGGCTATCTTTACGCCTTTGCCATCACGCGGACCAAGCTGCCCGGGAAGAAGTTTTTCAATATTATGGCGATCCTGCCGATTCTTTCGCCGCCCTTTGTTATCTCCCTGGCGGTGATGCTCCTGTTCGGACGGAGCGGGCTGATCACCAAAAACCTGCTGCATATCCGCGGCAACAACATCTACGGCTTCACCTGGCTTTCGATCGTTCAGATTCTGTCGCTCTTCCCGCTGGCCTACCTGAACCTCAAGGGCATGCTGGAGACGCTGGACAGTTCGGTCGAGAATGCCAGCCGCACCCTGGGCGCCAGCCGGCTCAAGGTTTTCCTGACGGTGACGCTGCCGCTTTCCCTGCCGGGCTTCCTCAGCTCCTTCCTGATTATCTTTGCCAAGTCCCTCTGCGACTTCGGCAATCCGCAGGTGCTGGCCGGCGATTACAACGTGCTTTCCGTTTCGGCCTACCTGCAGATTGTGGGCCTGTTTGACCTGAAGACCGGATCGTTCATCGCCCTGTCGATCCTTCTGCCCTGCATGCTGGCTTACCTGATCCAGAACTACTGGGTCTCCAAGCGCTCCTTTATCACGGTGACGGGCAAAGCCACCGGCACGGTGGAGCTGATCAGAGAGAAAAAGATCGTCATCCCGCTGTTCGTCATCCTCCTGCTGCTGACGCTCTTTACCATCCTGATGTACGGAACGGTCGTCTATGTCTCCTTTGTCAAAACCTGGGGCGTCAACTGGTCCATGACGCTGGACAGCTACCAGTTCATCCTCAAGCGCGGTGAGCGGGCGATCAAGGATACCCTGCTGCTGTCTTCCATCGCAACGCCGTGCACAGCCCTGCTGGGCATGCTGATTGCCTTCCTGCTGGTGCGCAAGAACTTCTTCGGCAAACGCCTGATGTCCGCCGCCTCGATTCTTCCGTTTGCCGTTCCGGGCATCGCCCTGGGCATCGGCTACGTCGTGGCGTTCAACACCAGGCCGATTCAGCTGACCGGCACGGCGCTGATCATTATCGTCGCCATGGTCTTCCGAACGCTGTCCATCGGGGTGGAAACCGGGTCCAACAGCCTGCGGCAGGTGGACCCGAGCATCGAGGAGGCGGCGATCAACCTCGGCGCGGGAAACGCCAGAACATTCTTCACCATCTCCCTGCCGATCATGAAATCCGCGCTGTTCTCGGGGCTGCTCAATTCGTTTATCCGTTCCATGACGAGCGTCAGCGCGGTCATCTTCCTGGTCTCGGTCAACTGGAACCTGCTGACCGTCAATATTCTGTCGGAAATTGAATCCAACCGGCTGGGCGCGGCCAGCGCCTACTGCGTCGCCCTGATGGTGATGGTGGTCCTTGCCGTCGGCGTCCTGGAATTTATCGTGAACGGGCTCTTCGCCCGGAGGAGAAGATCATATGAATAATGAAGCGGTCGGTGTAGAGATCAGGGACCTGGTGAAGACGTTTCCCGCGTTTGATGACAAGAAGGGGGAAGTCTACGCGGCCAACCATGTGACGCTGTCGGTCCAGCCGGGCGAGCTGGTGACCCTGCTGGGGCCTTCCGGCTGCGGCAAGACGACGCTGCTGCGCATGGTCGCCGGGTTCCTGATGCCCACCTCCGGGGAAATCTTTATCGGCAACCGTGAGGTCAGCAAAATTCCGCCGAACAAGCGCAATGTCGGCATGATGTTCCAGAGCTATGCCCTTTTCCCGCATATGACGGTGTATGACAACGTCGCTTACGGCCTGAAACTCAAGCATATGGGCAAAACGGAAATCCGGGAGCGCGTGAAGGGCATCCTCCAGCTCATGCAGATCGAGAACTATGCCAGCCGTTTTCCGAACGAGATTTCCGGCGGCCAGCAGCAGCGTGTCGCCCTGGCCCGCGCCGTGATTACCGAGCCGAATGTGCTGCTCTTTGACGAGCCGCTCTCAAACCTGGACGCGAAGCTGCGGGAATACATGCGGGAGGAACTCCGCAAGATTCAGAAGCGGGTAGGCATTACCAGCCTCTATGTGACGCACGACCAGTCCGAGGCCATGGCGATCTCCGACAAGGTCATCATCATGCGCAGCGGAAAGATCGAGCAGGCCGGCACCGCGATGGAAATCTATGCGCGGCCGAAAAACCAGTTTGTCGCCGGATTCATCGGCAAGGCGAACTTTGTCCGGCCGGACAGCGTCCTTTCCCTCTCCGGGGGCAAGGCGGAGGTTGAGCTCCTGGGCAGGCGCATGACCATCGATGCTTCCGAGGAGTGCAGGAACGGCGAACCCTGCGTCGTCATGATCCGCCCGGAGGACATCAAGATCAGCCCGGAAGGGAAGTTTAAAGCCCGGATCATTTCCAAGGCGTATTTCGGCCAGTATATCCGGCATTTCCTGGATATCGCGGGCCAGGAGATCGAACAGATGGACTTTACCCAGAGCAATGCCGCCCTGCAGGTCGGCGACGAGATTGCCGTGAACCTGGTGACTGATTCGCTCCGCCTGCTTCCCCTGGACGACACGGAAGAAACCTGAGAGGAAAAAGATATGGATCAACTGTATGCGGATATCCTGAGCCTGGCGGAGAACGCGGCGCGCAAGGCCGGCATCTTCATCCGGGAAGCGCGGAAAACAGGCTTGCACGTGGATGCCAAGTCACGGATCGACTTTGTCTCGGACAAGGACCTGATGTCGGAAAACATGATCCGGGAAATGATCCGGGAGAAGTATCCGGACCATCTCTTCTTCGGTGAAGAATCGGTTTACGGCCTTTCCCAGGAGGAAGAGGCAGCACGCATCGAGGCCTTCCGGGAGGAGGATTTTGTCTGGGTTGTGGATCCGATCGACGGAACGGTCAATTATATCCGGGATTATCCCCAGTACGCCATCTCTATCGGCGTTGTCCATCACCGCCGGATCATCGCCGGCGTGATTTACGACCCCTTCCGGGACGAGCTCTTCTCCGCGCTGGAAGGGAAGGGCGCTTTCCTGAACGGCGCACCGATCCGTGTTTCCGCGGCGAAGGAAGCGGGAGACGCGATTGTCAATACCAGCATGCCGATGAACAACATGACCACCCGTGCGGACATGGTTTCCCGGATTCCGCCGGTGTCCGAATCCTTCCAGTCCATGCGGATCTGGAACTGCGCGGCGATCAGCCTGGCGTCCGTTGCCTGCGGCCGGTCCGACGCGGATTATGAAGCCGGCATCCACCTGTGGGATATGGCGGCCGGGATTGTCCTGGTCCGGGAGGCGGGCGGCGAGGTCACGCAGATGAACGGCCTTCCCTGCGCACTGACCCAGACAAACGTCCTCGCCACCAACGGCAGTATTCACGCGGCGGCGGTCAGTGCGCTGAATACAAAATAAAGGATAAGGGTGGAAACGATGCAGCTAAGCGCAAAAACGCTCCGGCAGGGAAAATGGCATATGCGGAAAAAGATGATCCGGCAGCATTGGCCGCTGTACCTGTTTCTGCTGCCGACGGTTGTTTATTTCCTGCTTTTCCGCTTTTATCCGCTTTACGGCCTCCAGCTGGCCTTCAAAAACTACCGGGTCGTGGACGGCATTGCAGGCAGCCCCTGGGTCGGGCTGGACAACTTCCGGCGCTTTTTCTCCACGGCGGACTTCGGAAAGCTGATGTGGAACACTCTGGGCGTTTCCGTATTTACCCTGATCTTCACGTTCCCGCTCCCGATCATCCTTGCGCTGCTGCTGAACCAGCTGCCTTCCCTGAGATACAAAAAGCTTGTCCAGACGACCGTTTACGCGCCCCACTTCATCTCTACCGTGGTCATGGTGGGCATGATTTTTCTGTTTACCTCGCCGTCCTCCGGCCTGATCAACAAGATCATCGAGGGCTTCGGCGGCAAGGCGATCCATTTTACAGCGGAACCCGGCTGGTTTGTGCCGATGTACGTGATTTCCGAGATCTGGCAGTCCACCGGATGGGGGAGCATCCTCTATCTGGCCGCGCTGGCCGGCGTCAGCCCGGAGCTGCATGAGGCGGCGCTGGTGGACGGCGCCAACAAGTTCCAGCGGGTCTGGCATATCGATATCCCGGGCATCCTGCCGACGATCGTGATCATGATGATTCTCAACGCGGGCAAGATCATGAACGTTGGTTTCGAAAAAGCCTACCTGATGCAAACCTCCCTGAATATCCGCGCCAGCGAAATCATCGCGACCTATGTCTACAAGCGCGGCGTGCTCAAGTCACAGATCAGCTTTGCCACGGCGGTGGGCCTGTTCGAATCGGTCGTGAACATGATCCTGGTGCTTATCGTGAACTGGATCTCCCGCAGCGTGACCGATTCATCGCTGTTCTGAGGGGGGTGAAGAGATGAAAAGACCGCGCAACGGCATTGCCCTGAGCAGGGCGGACAAGGCCTTCGACGTCCTGGACTATATCCTGCTGACCATCGCGTTCCTGCTGGTGGCCTATCCGCTGTATTTCGTCGTCATCGCCTCCGTTTCCGATCCGATTGCCGTGTACGAAGGCCGGGTAATCATCTGGCCCATCAAGCCGACCCTGGAAGGCTATGCCCGTATTTTCAGCTATGAAAGCCTGTTCATCGGCTACAAGAACACCCTTCTGTATACCCTGATCGGCACTGCCATCAATGTGGTGATGACCATTACCGCAGGGTATGCCCTCAGCCGGAAGGAACTGGTTGGCCGGAATGTGATGATGATGGGCGTCATGTTCACGATGATTTTCTCCGGCGGCATGATTCCGAACTACCTGCTGGTGCGCAGCCTCGGCCTGTACAACACGATGTGGGCCCTGATCCTGCCGGGCGCCGTGAGCACCTGGAACCTGATCGTCTGCCGGACTTTCTTCCAGCAGACGATCCCGGACGAACTCCGGGAGGCGGCGGAGCTGGATGGCTGCGGGGACACGGGGTTTTTCCTGCGGGTGGTGCTTCCCCTGAGCTCTTCCATCATCGCGGTCATGGTGCTGTTCTATGCCGTATCCCACTGGAACAGCTATTACAACGCCCTGATCTATCTTTCCAGCACATCCAAGTATCCCCTGCAGCTGGTGCTGCGCAACATCCTCATCGTCAACACCCTGGACGATATGGTCAACGACGTGGCGACACAGGCGGCCCAGCAGCGCATGGGCGACCTGATCAAGTACGGCATGATCATCGTCTCCTCCCTGCCGCTCCTGGTCCTCTATCCCTTCCTGCAGAAATATTTTGTGCAGGGGGTCATGATCGGGGCGATCAAGGGCTGAATTTACAAGGACCGGAAGTCCTTGCAGATATTATATTTTTGAGGAGGAAGAACCATGAAGAAGCTCGTTTCCCTGCTCCTGGCACTGGCCCTGATGATGTCCTGCGCCGCCGTCCTCGCCGAGGATTATTACCCGGCGGAGAAGGTCTCCTACAATGTCTGGATCCGCATGCGCCCGATGAACGGCAACGCGGACGACATGGAAATCTTCAAAATTATGGAGGAAAAGACCAACGTCCACCTGAACTTTGAACAGATTCCCCAGGCGGACTGGGAGGAAAAAGTCCTGCTGACCCTGAACGGCGGCGTGGACCTGCCGGATGCCCTGTATTCCGGTTATTCCCTGACTTCCACCCAGCTGCTTCAGTTCGGCGGCCAGGGACTGCTTCTGCCCCTGAACGACCTGATCGAGCAGTACATGCCCAATTTCAAGGCCAAGCTGGAAGCCCATCCCGAAGTGAAAGCTGCGATCACGGCCCCCGACGGAAACATCTACTCCCTGCCGTTCTGCCGCTTTGACGGCCTGACCGGCCAGATCCCCAGCAATATGTTCATCAACAAAGTATGGCTGGACAAGCTGGGCCTGCAGGTTCCCACCACGATTGACGAGCTGGAAGCCGTCCTCACCGCGTTCAAGGAGAACGACTGCAACGGCAACGGCGACCCGAACGATGAGATCCCCATGACCTTCAAGAATGAAGGATCCCAGCGCGACCTGGGCGGCCTGTTCGGCATGTTCGGCTATGCCGACAACCTCTACGGCGGCCAGCACCACTTCTGCGTGGATGACGGCAAGGTCATTCTGACCCCCGCCACCGAAGGATACAAGAAAGCCTGCGCCTACCTGCATGAGCACTTCTTTGCCAAGGGCCTGATCGACCAGGAAGGCTTCACCATGGACAAAGCGACCTACAACGCCCAGAACCAGGGTGAGGTTGCCAACATCGGCGCCTACTTCTCCTGGAACATCTTCGACCTGGGCTCCGCCCACATGGATGAGTACGTCGCCATGGCACCGCTGCTCGGACCTGACGGAACCACCAGCTGGGGCTATGTGACCTCTTCCGGCATCGAGACCGTGGGCCTTGTGCTGACCAAGGACTGCAAAGACCCGGTCAACCTGATCAAATGGGCTGACCTGACCTATGACGACTTCTACGGCATGCAGCTTGAGTACGGCTGCATCGGCACCAATATTGTCGAGCTGCCTGCGGATGACCCGAGCGGCTTCAAGTATGACTATGTGCGTGAATATCCGGACGGCATGACGTATGACGAGTTCCTCTTCGGGAACACCTATCCGGACTCCTGCCTGGCCCTCTTCCGCGACTTCTATGACACGGTTCTGCCGATGCCCGACAGCGCCAAGGCCAAGGACAAGATCAACAACGAAATGTACCTGCCCGTCGCGACCACCAAGTATTATCCGACCCTCCTCTTCAGTGCGGAGGACAACGACCGCATCAATGACATCGGCACCGACATCATCAGCCTGATCGAGGAAAAGCGTGCCGAGTGGCTGGCCCGCGGCGGCGTGGATGAACAGTGGGACGAGTACATCGCCACCCTGGAAGCCATGGGCATGCAGGAATACATCGATATCTACCAGAAGACCTACGACACCGCCTACGGCAAATAAGCCAATTCAGACGCCCCGAGGGGGAAGCGCCCGCTGCCATCACCGGCAGCGGGTCATTTTGACTTTGTAAGCATGAATATGGTATCTTTGCGTTGTGCGGCGCCAAAGGGATGCCGCAGAAACTGAGCGAGGCATTGAAACAGTATGAAAGTCGGCATTATTTCGGATACTCACGATCTTCTCCGGCCCGAGGTGACAGGCGTTCTTCAGGGATGCGATCATATCCTTCATGGCGGAGACATCAGCAGCCAGCGTATCCTTGACCAGCTGGAACAGATTGCTCCTGTGAAGGCGGTTCGCGGCAATAATGATAAGGACTGGGCGGAACACCTGCCGTTATTCCTGGATTTTGAGCTTGGCGGACTTCATATTTATATGGCCCATAAGAAAAAAGACCTGCCCAAAGATCTGACTTCCTATGATTTGGTGGTCTATGGGCATTCTCATCAGTATGCCGAGGTTTGGCAGGAAACTGCCGGCAAGAATCGCACTTTGCTGTTCAACCCCGGAAGCTGCGGGCCTCGCCGGTTTACCCAGCCGATCACCATGGCAATCCTGAGGATTGACCCGGACGGATGGGTGATCGAGCAGGTTCAGATCCCGCACACGTCCCGGGAAAAGGCTCCGAAGGCCGACAGCGGAAGCATTTACAAGCAGATTGAAGTAGTGGTTCGCGATACGGAAAAAGGCCTTTCGGTTGATTTGATCGCTCAAAAGCATAAGCTGGACCCGGCTTTGGTTGAGCAGATCGTCCGGCTGTACGTGACCCATCCCGGTGTAACAGTGGATGGCATCATGACAAAGATGGGTTTATTGGGAAAGCTTTAGAAATCGAAGGAATAATACCCGATTGTTGTGCCTGACAATCAACAATACTGTGAAGAAAATCCGGGAGCAGGCCGGGTTTGACCAGATTCTTTGGGCGGATGCAGGGAACTATAGACGGGAAATGATCTTCTGTCTGAACAGGCCATGCTGATTACAGCAATAATACAGCCAGCCTGTTCCACGGAAAAAGAATCTTGCTTCCGCGTTTCCTTCCGGATACAATGCTTTGATTTCGCAGCGATCAGGCGTCATGTATGCTGCAAACGACAGATAATGATCCTTGCCCATGGAGTGATCCGAAGAAACATATATCTCATCTTCCACTCTCTGAACATTCATACAATGCTTCTCATCCGGTTCTTCTGCATCCAGCGCCGGAAGCTGAATCCCACAGCAGGAGATCAATGCGTCTCCTCTGGCGAACAGAACATTCCCACAGACCGGACAGACATAGAACAGGCTTTTCAGCATGTTGGCGGATCTGTTTCTGTTGACAATTGTTTGCCCGCACAGCAGCTCCGGAACAGACACATGCAGTGCCTTGCCGAGCGGCTCCAGCAGGGATACATCCGGGAATCCGCGCCCTGTTTCCCATTTGGAAATTGCCTTATCGCTCACACAGAGCTGATCCGCCAGTTCTGCCTGGGTCATCCGATACTTCTCCCGCAGTGCCCTGATCGTCGCGCCTGTTACGTAATGATCCATTTATCATCACTCCTTTCGGGACCGAGCATAGCAGAAGGTGCTGCCATCTGCAACCTACGCTCCGTAGAGACAGATGGGGGAATCCAATCCCGGAAGCGTTTGCGAAATGCTCCGGAAACGTGGTACAATTTCTGCAGCTGGCGAAGCTGCAAACTGTATTACTGACTGCATCAATGCATTGTATTCATTCGGGAAACGGAGGAAAACACATGGCGGAAATCCGGTTGAGACCGATGGAAAGCAGGGATTACCCTTCGGTGGAAGCTCTCTGGAATGCCTGCGTGAAGGCCGGGGAAGTTCTGTACTATCCGCTGACAGAGAAACGTTTTCTGGAAACCTTTGTCCGGCATGAGGGATGCGAGCCCGGCAATTTGCTGGTTGCCGAAACGGATGGCCGGATTACAGGCATGGTTCACGGCGTGGCACCCGGAACCTTCCGCCTGTCCCGGCCGGGTCAGGCCTACCTGACCTGCCTCCTGGTGGCTCCGGAAGCCCGGGGACAGGGCGTGGGCTCCGCCCTGCTTCGGACGCTGAAAGCCCGGATGCGGGAAGCCGGCGCGGATACGCTGTATATCTCCAGCCTGAATCCTGTCAGCCTGGCCTGGCGGATTCCCGGCACGCCGGGGCATGACCACAACAATATGCCGGGACTGGATACCGACTGTGCGGGCTGGGGCTTTTTTCTCCACCGGGGATTTCAGGAAAAGTATCGGGAAGCTGCCTTTTACCGGGATCTGGCCGACTACCGCCTGCCGGAAGAAATCCTGATCAGGCAGGACCAGCTGCTCCGGGAAGGGATTCGCACCGGATATTGGCAACCCTCCTGGGGCGATCAATTTGACGGAATGTGTGACCGTGTGGGCAGCGAATACTGGCGGGATGTGCTGGCCACGGAAATCACTGCCTGGAAAACCGGACAACCCAACGCGGATGAGCGCTTCTGGCCGGATGGCCGGCGGCCGGATGGGCCCAGGCCGCTCCTGACAGCGGTTTGCCAGGGGCAGATTGTCGGATTCACCGGCCCCGTGGACCGGCAGGAGAGCGGCCGGGGATGGTTTACCGGCATATGTACGGATCCCCTGTTTGAAAGGCATGGCATTGCTACGGTGCTCTTCAACCTGCTGATGAACGCCTTCGTTCAGGAAGGAGCCGCCTTTACAACGTTGTTTACCGGCCTGACCAGCCATGCCAGAAAGGTATACGAACGGGCAGGACTCCGTCCGATCCGGGAGTTTGCCTTGATGGCACTGCCGCTCAATGAGGAAGAAGAAGGGAGAATCATCAAATGAGCAAATCGATCATGGCTGTCGGTGCCCATACCGGCGACGCCCAGCTGACCTGCGGCATGCTCCTGGCGAAACACGCCATGAACGGCGACCGGGTGGTGATTGTGGATCTGACCGCCGGGGAACGCGGAACGCCGCAGGGATGGACTGTTCAGGACTTCCGCGATTATAACGCGGAATGTGCCGGCAGGTTCGCGGAAAAGCTTGGCGGGGTATCCGTTGTGCTGGATACGCCGGACGGCGAATTGGCTGATACAAAAGAAGAAGAACTCCGCCTGGCATCCCTTATGCGGGAATACCGGACGGATGCGGTGCTGTATCACTGGAAAAACAGCCTGCATAAGGATCACGAGGCTGCGTTCCGGATTACGGAAAACGCGATTTTTTTCGCATCTCTCCCGACATTCGAACATTCCCTGCCTCCCGCCCCGATCCGCCGTTTCATGTGCGCTGAAAACTGGGAGGATGAACCCGGGTTTGTTCCGTATTACTGGTTTGATGTGACCGACTCCTTCCCCCTGTGGAAGGAAGCGATCCGGGAACTGTGGCTGGCGGAGCATTCCCCCAGTTTTCAGTACCTGCGCTATTACGAGGCTTTGAGTATTGTGCGCGGGGCCCGCATCGGCGTGGATCATGCCACCTGTTTCGCTGCGTCATCTCCTACAGCCATGCGGCAGAAGCTGGATCTGCTGTAGCAGGGAATCCACTCAGCGCAACCTCCAGGCTGATCGTTTCTGTATTTTCAGGACTCATTCACCAGTTTCCCGGTCATATGATCAACGGTCAGTTCCAGACACTGTACCCGGGGAAGTGCATTTTGCAGTTCACGCTGAATATATTCATCATCGTCGGTAAACTTCCGGCACAGGTTGGTACCGATCAATCTTGCTTTCTCTTCATCCGTGACCAGCGCAATCCGCCCAAAAACGATCACGCTGTTTACATTCAGAGCCCATTCCCCTGCTTTACGGTATCCGGCATCCCAGACGCAGTAGCTGACCTTATTGCATTTGGCGATGGCATCGATCTTATGTCCTGTCTTTGCGCCATGGAAGTAGATTTTTCCATCTTCCGGATTGTACCAATGATTCAGCGGGATACCATAAGGATATCCATCATCACCAAGCATGGAGAGCACACCGCGCTTTTCCTCCCGCAGGATACGGATGCAATCAGCCTCGCTGATCTGCTGTTTGATTCGCCTCATCTGCCTGAACATCCCTTGCTTCTCAGACGTAACCTGCTCATCATTCATGAATGCAGTTTCAGACATGATCAACACCTCCGAAAAAGTAGGGGGAACAGAAATATTCTACTTCATTATATGCAACTGCGAATCAAATCGCAAGATGAATCAGTACGCGCTGAACAGTGATTTCAGTGAGCCCAAACAGGAAAAACATGGCTGCCAGACATTTTGCGTCCTCGCCGGATCATCCGATTTCCCGGCTGCAGCTTTGAATACCGGGAATAATACAGAAAAATGTGATCGGGTATCGAAAAAGGTTGGTTATTGTTACGGCCTGTGTTATACTCCTTGCAGAACAAGAAAAGAAACGGAGACAGCATCCCCTGCAAGGCCCGGCGAAGCGTACGGAAGAAGATAACAGCCCTTTTGCGGAGAGCTTTGAACGATTAATCCAGGAGGCATTGCATGAGAATGTTTGACGGAAAGGTTGCGGTCGTTACCGGCGGAGCCCATGGGATCGGCAAAGCAATTGCGGATGCATTTGTCCGCGAAGGCGCTACGGTCCATATTATCGACAGGCAGCCCGGAAACTGGTTTGTCGGTGATGTGTCGGATAAAGAAGCCCTGGAACGTTTTTCCGGATTGGTTGCGGAGAAAAGCGGGCATGTTGATTATCTGATCAATAATGCCCTACCGGTCATGAAAGGAATCGACGAATGCTCCTGGGAGGAGTTTTCCTATGCACTGGGCGTTGGCGTTACAGCCCCCTTCTATCTGACAAAGCTTTTCATGCCGTATTTTGCTCCGGATGCGGCTGTAATCAATATTGCTTCTTCCCGTGACCGGATGAGCCAGCCGCAGACGGAAAGCTATACCGCAGCGAAAGGCGGAATTGCCGCTTTGACACATGCCCTGGCAATCAGCCTGGCCGGAAAAGTCAGGGTGAACAGTATTTCCCCAGGCTGGATTGATACAACCGGAAGTGAGATATCAGGTGCAGATGCACTGCAACAACCTGCAGGCAGAGTTGGCAAACCTGAAGATATTGCTGAGATGGCTTTGTTTCTCTGCTCGGAAAAAGCCGGGTTTATCACCGGAGAAAACATCTGCATTGACGGCGGCATGACAAAACTCATGATTTATCATGGAGAGCATGGGTGGGAGTACTTAAGAAACGGAGCGGCGTCAGAAGGCAGCGCTTCCTTACAGGAGGGAAACCATGCTGGAATTCTATGAACCGATTCTGGATTTTTCTGTGCCTGAATACCAGAACATCATGGGTATGATACTCTCCCTCAGGGATCCTGTGGACGGTGAAATCCTCCGTTGCGTTGTGGAAGAGATGAGGGAGCGTTTTCCATACTTTTATGTCAAAGCTGCGAACAGAGGAGACGACCTGGTGACCGTGCCGAATAAACTCCCCATGACGGTCCGGAATACCTGGGAGCCGATCCGTCTTCATTCCGAAGCGTCCAACTATCACCTCGCAGCCTGGAAATACGAAGGCCGCCGGCTGGCATTTGAAATCCACCACGCCCTGACCGATGGAACGGGAGTGCTGCCATATATCAAAAGTACAATGTTCATGTATCTGTCAAAGGTGACCGGCCAAGCCTTTGACCCGGCCGGATTCTGCCTGCCGGGCGATGTGATCCCGGAATCAGAAACAGGGAATCCGTTCAGCAAACTGGATGTCGACAGCGTGAAAGCTCCCCTGTATAAAAAGAAACCGATTCCCGATTTCTTACGGCTGACTGACGCAGCAGACAATGACAAAACGGTATTTTTCATGAAGCTCTCTGAAGCGCAGATCATGAAGTACTGCAGGGACTGTGACAGCACCCCGAATGTACTGATGTCCGTGATGCTGGCCAAAGCAGCGAGGCGCCTGGATCCGGAAAACGAAAAGCCGATTACCGTATTCGTATGCGTTAATCACAAGGCAATGCTGGGGGTCTATAACAATTACCGTATGTTCACGGACGTAGCTTTGCTGGATTTCCCGAAGGAACGGGATCTGGAAGATATCATCAAGTCATGTACAATCGCCCGCGGCCAGCTGATGCTGCAGGCCCAGCCGGAGAATTCCCTCTGGGAAATCAAACAGATGAAGCGAATGCTGCCGCCTCCGTCCCCGGATATTGCGCTGGCAAGTATCTGCGTTTCCTATGTCAACAGCAGAAACTTCGGGCCGCTGGATCCTTATATCGATGAGCTGTATGTCGTGACTTCACTCTCGAAGATCACAGATATCCTTTGTGAGGTTACCTGTATCAACCATCATTTTTTCCTTGCATTCATGCAGCCTTATTCCTCGGGAGAGTACTTCAGGTGTTTCCTGAAGGAACTGGATTCGACAGGAATCAGCTATGAGTTTCTCCGCAGTGAGCCATTGCGCATGTGCGGGATTTGAACTCGTATGAAAGGATGGGGGTATATGCCTCATGCGAGATTTCGAAAAGATGCCGGCATAATGCAGCTATGCAGATTGTGAGAGAATATGAAGAACGGGATTATTGAGGAAGCAACAGCATACATCCGGATGTTGTTTCAGGGAAACAGCGACGGCCACGACTTTGACCATACCATGCGGGTTTACCATACAGCCATGGAAATTGCGGATTCCGAACTCAACTGCAACCGGCAGGTTACAGCCCTGGCAGCGTTGCTCCATGACGCGGATGATTACAAACTGTTTGAAACGAAAAACAATGCGAATGCCAGAGCCTTCCTGGAAACACAGCATGTTGATGCAGCAACAGCCGAACAGATCTGTATGGCCATCAACTCGGTGTCCTTCAGCAAGAACAGGGACAGATGCCCTGCACTGCTCGAGGGCAAGATCGTTCAGGACGCTGACAGGCTGGATGCTATCGGAGCTATAGGCATTGCAAGGACTTTCGCTTACGGCGGGAAGCATGGCAGAACGCTGGATTCATCCATTGAACATTTTCATGAGAAACTGCTCCTGCTGAAGGATATGATGCATACGGAAAAAGCAAAAGAACTGGCTGAAAGCCGCCACGCATTCATGGAAAAGTTTTTGCAAGAATGGGAAAATGAGCAAATGAAGGATAAAACCCTATGAATCCTTCTGCCCGGACGGCCAGAAGAAGATCCGGGTGGACGAAGAGCGCAGGG
>Ga0310690_10006181_pt1 | contig 15850 bp, 14 predicted proteins | sample AusTroGonzalo_MG_2_FD_207661 | JGI IMG/M metagenome (GOLD analysis project Ga0310690, IMG submission 207661) | Bovine rumen microbial communities from tropical cattle in Woodstock, Queensland, Australia - Gonzalo_04 (v2) (version 2) | ecosystem: Host-associated > Mammals > Digestive system >... | reverse complement strand
ATTTGTGCAATAATTTAACGCAAAAGTTATTTTTCCCTTGACAACAGGGCGGAAAGATTATAATAACTTCACTCAATTTGCAAAAATATAAAGTTTATTTTTAAAGATTATTTAAAGTTTTTTTATTAAGATGTTTATTTGTCCTAGTTTATAGAAAGGAAAACATAAAATGTCCAGACGCTGTGATATAACCGGCAAAGGAGCAATGACAGGTAATAACGTAAGCCACGCCAATAATCATACAAAAAGGCGTTTTCTTCCCAATTTGCAGGAAGTTTCTTTGTTAAGTGAGACTTTGGGTACCAGTATCCGTTTAAAAGTTTCCGTACGCGGGCTTCGTACCATTGAACATAACGGAGGATTGGATTCTTTCTTACTTTCCACCTCTGACAGCAAACTTACCCCTGAAGCAATCGCAGTTAAAAAGCGTATTGTTAAGGCTTCTGCCAAAAAGGCCGAGGTATAGTTGCTCCGGTAAAAGATAATTGGGTCGTCGCCAAGCGGTAAGGCAACGGGTTTTGATCCCGTCATTCCCAGGTTCGAATCCTGGCGACCCAGCCAAAAATCAAAGAACCGTCAGAAATGACGGTTCTTTTTTGTTATTTGTTTTTATTTACGAGTATATTAACTCTTTACTTTTACGAAAAAATAATTATTATCGCGTTGCTCGCTTTGGTCGCGGGGTGTTTTTTGTTTTTTTTGAGGGAAAGATGATAGGAACATATCTTACTTTAATTGCCGATTACGGCGGACGTTCGGGCGGAAATGATTTGGCTTTTGCCGAAGTTTCACAAAAGTTGTATGAAAAAATTGAGAATATCGCTCATTTGGATACTTTGTCCGTCAATGCGTTTAATACCGTGGAAACGGCGTTTGTCGTATCTGAGCTTGCTTTAAATTCCAAGCTTAAGAACCACGTTGTGTATCACAACACTGCTCCGCGTAAGGACGATATTAACCCCAGAGCTAATAATGCGGGTGAGTTTTTGGCGTTTTGTATATTGCCGTCGGGTGTGAAGGTTATCGGTGTTTATTCCGGTTACTCTTTCTCTTTCCTGAAGGATTTTGCAAAGATTTATAAGGTTAAATGCTCTGAAAGAGGTTCACAGTTCCGTTCTCGCGACGTGTTCCCCGATATGGTTGCTTCTTTGGCTGCTTTTGACGCGACAAAGGGTGATGTTTGGGAGTTCCAAGGGGAAGAAATTACCGATGTTCCCTCAATTCCCGATAATGTTTTGCTTTTTGCGGACGGCTACGGCAATTTGAAAACCAGCATTGTTTTAAATGATGATATTGCGGAAGGTACTAAATTTACTGCCGATATTAACGGAATACCCGCTGTTGTCAGCTACGGTGCAGGCATATTCTCCGTTGCGGACGGAGAGTTTGTTCTTGCCAAAGGCTCATCAGGTTGGGATTTGCCGAACGGAGAAAGAAGAAGATTCTTTGAAATATCCAAAAGAGGCGGAAATGCTGCCGCAAATTTTGAATTTGCTCTTCCCGGCTCCAAAATCATTTTACGTTAATTGATTTGTTGTAATAAGAAAGCCCTAAGGATTCGTTCTTTAGGGCTTTTCTTTTTATCGGTATAAAATATGCGGTTTTTTTTATGTGCTTATGAAGCAGAAACGTTCAAGTCGTAAACAAAACGCAAAATATCACCGTCTTTAGTCCAAGGGATTATAACTTCCGGTTTAAAGCCCGCTTGCAACAAAAAGTCGCCCATAACCGCTTGTTCCGGTTTTTCTATGGCTAAATCAAAAATTAAGGTTGCCATACCCTCCGCCCGTAAGGTGTTGATGTGATTGCGTAAGTTTTCGGCGGCGTCTTTTCCTACCCAAAGAGTGGAAATTTTGACTTCCTTATAAACTTTATCAATGGAAATCGCAAAAGCGGAATGCTCCGAAGAAATGCTGTTTATTACATCACCGGGCATTTGTTCGTAAATGTTACGCAATACGCCTATTCTGTGGTAAAAAGTTTTGGCGTAAGAGACTAAATTGGAATTTATGTAAATTGCAGTCTGTTTATCACCGGCATACATGGGGTGGTAAGCAGCCGTTCTTCCCAAACGCAAAAAGTCCAAAGGCGTGTCTATGGTTGCGTGTTCCAAAAATAAACAATGCGGTTTTAAAATCACGGTACGACTTTGGCAGCCGTTCATTAAAACTTTGGCGACTTCTTCCTTATCCTGTTTGGCAAAAATGTAAAAGCCTTTGCCGCTTATCATTTCTCCGTTGGATTCCCAGAATAAAGCACCGGCAATCTGTTTTTGAGAATCCACCGCAAAGCACCCGTCAAAATCGCCTTTGGTGATAACGTCCACCAATTTTTGAGGATAACGTAAAAACTCCGATGCGTCGGTGTCGCCGTATTCGGCTGAAGCCTGAGCACAGAAAGTTGCTATGTTGTTGGTATCAATATCTTCGGCAACGTATTCTCCCGAAAATTCGGTTACGATATGCTCGGCAGCGGGTATTTTGTTGTATTTTTTGTTTTTGGTGTATTTAAGAGACATATACCCGTCATCATCAACACTTAAACTTAAAGAATCAACGGAACGAGCCGCAATCAAAAGACCCATAGAGCCAAGAGCGGAAGCATCATCCGTTGCTATCTTGGAGGTTAAATTCATTGCTTGTACGGGCAACATTTCCAAAGCAAACTTGGCAACCACTTCCATATAAGAGCCTTTGGTGGTGGCAGTTAAGTAAAGTATGTCGGCACGCTTGGCATTATATACCAAAAACGAGAAAATCTCCTCCGTGGCAAGAACAAGTTGCGTGGCATCTTGCTTGCTCATCTTAAAAACCGTGGCGGAACTTTCCACATAGGACAATACTATCGGTAAAAAATCCTGATATAAAGGGACTTTCAGCTCTGATGCTTGAAAAATATCTGACATTTGTAATTCCTTAAATAATGTGTTTGTAAAGTTTTGATGGCAAAATCCTATCATTTTTAAAAAAAATGTGCTATAAAAATTGTAATTTTATTTTATCAGGGGAGAATAATAGGTGAGAACAGGTCTTTTTTTCGGCATTTTGTTTTGTTGTGCATCGGTAATTTTTCCTGCGGCGGCTTCCGAATATACCGCTATTGATAAAAGGGCGACTATGGCTCCAATCTTTATGGAGGAAAACATGGATAATTTGGTTGAGTATTTGACCAGAGGTACCAAGTCCGAAAAAGAAAAAGCCAGAGCCATAGCGTTTTGGATAGCTTCACGCGTTGATTATGATGATATAAAAAATCAAAAGATAATGCAGTATGTAGAAAAAAATAGAAAGATTCCGCCTAATACGGGAGATGCTTTCGTAACAAGAAAAGGCGTGTGCTTGGATTTTGCGATTTTGTTTTCAAGAATGGCGGCTAAAGCGGGTATAAAATCTGCCGTGATTTTGGGATATGCGGGTTCTGTTACCATGAGGGACAGAAATAACGGGAAAACTACCAAACACGCTTGGAATGCCGCCAGATTGGACGGTAAGTGGTATTTGTTGGACGTAACTTGGTCATCGGATAATTTGCAGGACAAAAACTTGACCGATTACCAATACAAGCGTGATTTGGAAAAAAGACAAAGGGGTTCTATGTCGGTTTATCATGAAAGCAAACGTAATTCCTCCCGCAAAATTTTTAAGGAAAAGTGGTTTTTGACTCCGCCTGAGGAAATGATAAAAACTCATTTTCCCGATGATGACAAGTGGCAACTGCTGAATCCTAAAGTTTCGGCAAGGGAATTTTTTAAATAGTGCTTCGGTAAGTTTAAACTTAAGGGTGAAAAATGAAAAAATTTTTGGTGTTCTTTTTGGTTTTTTGGTGCGGGCTGTCTGCTCAAAGTATGGCGGCTTTTTACGGTATGACGGACATCAGGGCAAGAGATACACCCGTGGAAGTTGAAAAAAATATACCGGAACTTGTCGCTTATTTGACAAAGGACTTAACGACTCCGGAAGAAAAAGCAAGGGCGATTGCGGTTTGGATAGCCTATCACGTTGACTTTGATGATTATAAGCAAAAACGTATGGAAAATCAGGACGAAACGTATATTGCCGAAAATAATGAAATGGAAAGACCCTTTACTACCAGAGTGGCAACAAGTTACGGATTTGCAACTTTGTTTAAGGAAATGGCAACGCAGGCGGGCTTGCAGGCGGCTGTAATCAACGGTAATTATAAGGGCTTTCGTGCTTCTTCTCCCGCAAAAGGCAATGTCGGTGCTTCCAAAAGCCAAAAGTACCGTTCCAACTGGTATTGGAATGCGGTATCCGACGGTGAAAAGTGGAATCTTTTGGATACGGCAATAGCTGCCGATGGCTTAAATATGCCGAGCGACTATACTTCCGATTGGGCTTATGTTCGGGATATGGACAGGAAAGAAGATCAAGGCGAATACCTTTATTTAAAAATAGCTGGTAAGATTCGCAACAATAAGACCTTGAAAGATAACGATTTATGGTTTTTTGTTAAGCCTTCGGATATGGTAAGGACACATTTCCCCACGGATTCAAAATGGCAGTTGTTGAATCCTCCAAAACAAGCCTCAACCTTTTTTGTAAATTAGGGCTTGCGGTTTATGTTTGATTGGGACGGAAAAGCGGCGGAGGTATTTAAACAGGCTGAAGGTGCTTTTTATTCGTGGAATCAAAGCTCTTTGCAAGACAGAATCCGATTGCTGAAAAACTTGCGATTGCTTATTGCCGCAAAGCGACAACAAATAGCGGAAAGTATCAGCGAATCCGTGCGGAAAACCGAGGCGGAGGCTTTGTCTTTGGAAGTGTTCCCGACAATTTTGTTCATACGCTGGCTGGAAAAAAATTTACGAAAGGTTGTAAAGGGACAGCGGATTGCCGTTCCTTTGGAGTTTGCTCAAACAAAGGCTTGGACTGAATACAGGGCAAGCGGTGTGGCTTTGATAATAGCACCGTGGAATTTTCCTTTTTATTTGTCGCTTGTGCCTGCTTTGTCGGCAATAGCGGGAGGTAATACCGCGGTTGTTAAGCCGTCCGAATATGCGGAAGGTATGGGAGAATTGCTGCTTGATTTATTTGAAAAGGCTGGTTTTCCCGATGGTGTTTTGCGGTATGCAAACGGTGCTGCCGATATGGTTCAAGCCTTGATAAAACAAGACTTTTCCCGCATTTTCTTTACGGGAAGTACGAAAGTCGGAAAAATTATCGCAACGGCAGCGGCACAAAGGCTTATACCCTGTGCAACGGAGCTGGGCGGAATATCGGCAATGATTGTGTTCGCCGATGCCGATTTGGAAAGGGCGGTAAACGGGGCTTTATTCTCTGCTTTTGCGGGTTGCGGGCAGATTTGTGTTGCGTCAAAGCGTCTTTATGTACAAGCTGAAATTTATGATGATTTTGTAGCAAAACTTGCAAAAAAGGTTGAAAATCTGTCGCAAGGCGATTTGAAAAACAATGACTTAGGATATATAAGATTGCCGAAGCATTATTTATATTTGCAAGAATTGATTGATGATGCTTTGGCAAAGGGTGCCGAAAAGGTTTGCGGCTTTATAAATGAAGATAAATTTTCTCCCGTTATTTTAAAGAATGTTAATCATAATATGCGGATTATGCAGGAAGAAGCCTTTGGACCCGTGCTGCCCGTAATGTCTTTTGACGGCAGTATAAAACAGGCGGTTGAACTGGCTGATGATACAAATACGGGCTTAAGTGCGAGTGTTTGGACAAGTAACAAAAACAAAGGCTTAGATGTAATGAAAAAATTAAAATCGGGACTTTTAAGCCTGAATGAGGCTGTAAGCGGCGTTGCTATACCGGCTCTGCCTTTTGGAGGGGTTAAACAAAGCGGAACAGGGCGTACTCACGGCGTTGAGGGCGTGAGATTCTTTATGGACGAAATATCATATACCGCTCATAAGGGTAAAAACAAAAAAGAAATTTTCTGGTTCGGATACGGAAAAAAGTATCTTTCGGACTTGACCGATGCTATGGGCTTTTATGCGAAAAAACGTAATTTTATTAAAATAATCAAAGCGTTGTTAAGACTTTGGCAACGCCGCAAAGACCAATAACCTTTGCTTTTTAAAAAGATATAAAGACAAAGTGTCATAAAAAATACATATTTATAATGTTTTCTGTACCGATAATTATATGTTTTAAAAACAGTTTTTGTGATTAAAGACTATTTAAACCACCACCGCATTTTCTTATTTCCGCCTTTACAAGATGAGACAGCTGTTGAAACATCACTGATGGGATAAGTGCCGTCATGAAGACGATATTCAGCTACGTCAACCACATTTAAACCCAGCAAAACGCCTTCTCTACCCCAATTAGTCATCAATATATCCACACATGCTTCGGCAGGAATGTTTGCTTGAGTATCAATAAAAAACATACCCCCTGAAGCTCCTATATTCAAATTCCCGCCAAAAGGATTTCTGATGTCATTAACGCTAATCTTGCCGGCTTGTATTAAGTTGTAAGTGGAAACGCCGGCGTAATCGGATTGATTCTTAAACACCATTCTGGTAGCCTGCATCATAATTTGTACATTATCCATCAAAGCCGTTGTCTTATAACTTTGCATCGCCATTGAATAACCGGCTATACCGCCCGCGGATAAAACACCGACTATTGCCAATACACCCAACATTTCAATCATGGAACGACCTTTTTGAATGTTTTTTGAGTATGATGACATTTTCTTAGCCCCTTTTTCTAATTGTAAATAAAAGAAAAATCGCTTTAATAAAAGCGACCGGAAGCTGAAAACCTGATTATGCAAGTCAGTGCGGTATATTAACCGTAAAAGGCTCATTTTACTGCCTTCCGGTCAACACACCGAAAGTGAGTAAATTACATCTTTAATGCTAAAGATGTGCATAATGGAGGGTTTCAGACCTCACGCCGATAATCGCACCGACGCAATTAAAAGCTAGTATAAAAGCGTGTAAAAGTCAACATATATTACGGAAAAATAGTCTTAAAAAAGGATTTATTACACATTCAATAAAATCAATAAGTTATCTTTATTGTAAAATTTAAAGCCTGTATTACAGTTTTATGAATTTTCAGGTCTGACCGCTTAGGATTTTCTTTAAATCTTTTATTTTAAAGGCTTTTGTGATGACAGTGGCAAGGCAGAAAATCAAAATCCCCGCACATATAAGAGAACTTAAAATGCAAATGCGAATGTAGCCGCTCATCTCTACCCAGCCGGGAACGATTATTTCGGAGGCGTAAAAACACACCTGTACGCCTATACCCATGACCAAAGAGGCAATTAAAATCCTTGGCACACGATAGCAGAACTTGTAATCAACGTGTAAGAAATCGCGACGTTTCAACATAAAATAGTATTGGTAAAGGTTTATCCAAGCGGTAACGCTGGTGGCAAGGGCAATACCCGTATGACCCCAATAACGTATAAAGGTATAGCACAGAATAACATTGATAATTAAGGAGATGGCGGCGACTCTTACGGGAGATTTTGTATCTCCCCTTGCAAAAAAGCAGGGCAGGAGGCTTTTGCTGATAACGTATGCGGGTAAACCTAAGGCAAAAGCGGATAACGCCGATGCCGTGCGTAATGTTTCTTCATGCGTAAATTCGCCGTATTCAAACAAAGCTCCGATAATAACTCTGTCCAATACTATTAAACCGACTGCCGCGGGAAATGAAGTAAAGACGGCAAATTCCAAAGCTCTTGATAAAGTTGCACGTTCTTTTCCTATACTGCCGACTTTGATATGACGGGTAAGCATGGGCAAAAGGGCTGTGCCGATTGCCGCACCAAGCACTCCGACAGGTAACTGGAACAGGCGGTTTGCATAATAAATCCAAGAAACTGCACCGCTTGCCAAGAATGAAACAAAGAACGTATCTATCAACAAATTTATTTGGTAAATACCTGCTCCTACGGTGGCGGGCAAAATTCTTTTCAGCAAGGTCTTTGTTTGCGGTGCCATTTTGAAAAAAACCTTAAAGGGAGAGACAAGGTGCAAAATCATATCCTGCCGCTTTAAGTGGTATAAAAGGAAAAAGAACTGTATGAAACCTGCCGCAAAAACACCCCAGCATAAGGCAAATGCCGACGCATCCGCTCCGCTTAAAAACGGAGTGAGCCAAAGTAATGCGGCTATCATGGACAGATTCAAAATGGTGGAGGTAAAAGCAGGTGCCGCAAACTTGCCCAAAGAATTAAGAATCCCTCCCTGCATACAATTAAGGGAAACCAATAACAGGAAAGGAAAGGTAATCCTGCACATTTCGGAGGTCAGCTCCACTTTGTTCGGTACTTCCAAAAAGCCGGGTGCTATAAGCATTACCGCCAAAGGCATAATCAATTCCATAACGGCGGTAAATAAAGCGAGAATATACAGCAGGGCGGAAAAAATCTCTTTGGCAAAAGCCTTGGCAGCATCGTGTCCGTTCTTTTCCAATTCCTCCGTAAACAAAGGAATAAAGGCAGAATTAAAAGCACCCTCGGCAAAAAGGCTGCGGAACAGATTCGGCAATTTTAAAGCAATAAAAAAGGCGTCGGCAACCGTGGAAGCACCCAAAAAGCGTGCAATTAACACATCACGCACAAAACCCGTGATACGACTGATTATCGTAAAACCTCCGACGGTTATAATTGACTTCAAAAGTGCCATAAATCCACCTATTACAAATGAAAGTGTAACTTTATAACTTTTTTGCTTTACTTTGAACAGAAAAAATAAACAATTTTTTATAGACAAAGTTGTTGACGGCATAAAGAAAAAAGAGTAAACAGAACGCAAATTTTACGAAAGGAATAAAATAATGGCTGTGGCAAAAAACAGAATTTTTCGTCTTAAAGAACACGAATTTGACAAGGTTATCAAAGCTTCTGCCGATACTTTAAATGTAGCACCCGGTCATGCAAGGTTAAGAGAAGGTGCGATTTTGGATTTATCGGAGTGTTTTCATGTGAAAGCCTTGAACCTTGTTGATGCGGATTTGGGACGGGCTGAAAAAATACTTTTCCCTGCCGGAATGGGCTCCGTTAATTGTATGGGGACTGTTTTTCCCGAAAACTTTGTGATGGATTTAACTAAGGCATACAGATTGTCAAAAATAAATGTCTATCATGCCAAAAATTTAAAAGAGATTATAATATCCGATAAAATTTCTCCGCATACCTTTTTCGGAATGATGCAGGATTTTCCAGATAATTGCGATATTGTCGTTCGCAGGGCAAACGGTGAAATCGGAACCAAAAGCAAAAAGGCAGGCGAATACATCGGTGCGGATACGGAACTTTTCAACTCCTTTGTCATTAAGGGGTATTTGAAAGAGAACAACAGGTAAATCAATAAGGATAATAAATTATGACAGCAAGAAACAGAACATTTAACTTAATAGAACATACGGGGGAAAAATTTGTTAAAGCTCCGTCAGATACTTTGAAAGTTGTACCTCAAGCCGCTGCTTTGGCTGAAAATGCAACTTTGGATCTTTCGTCTTGTGAAAAACTTAGGGTATTAAATTTGGTCGGTTTAAATTTAAGCAGAGTAGAGGCTATACATTTTCCTCCCGATGTTGATATTTTCCGTTGTATGATGACAACTTTTCCGAAAGATTTTGTTGTTGATTTAAGGGAATCGGAAAGACTTACCTCTTTAAATCTTAACTTTGCCAAAAACATAAAAGATGTAATTGTTTCAAACAAAATCCCTGCGGCTCAATTACATAAAATTGCCGAGAATTTGCCGGAAGGAGTGGTTATTCATCGCGAAAACGGTGAAGAAGCATATAAGGGTAAGCCTTTTAATAAGTATTTTCCCGTTGAAAGAGCCTCATCAAAAACTGCTGTTGCGGAATTGAAAGCCAAAGCAGAGTTTCTTGATAAGTTGCATGAGCGTTAAAACTATTGAAGCTCTTTGGCGGCGGCAATCAGCCTGTACAGCTCATTCAGTGCTTGTATGGGCGTCAGTTCGTCTGCATTGATACTTAACAGCATATTATACAAAGTGTCCGTTTTGGGAGAGTTTTTCTCTTGTTCATCGTTTCCGCCGTCTTTTTCGTCTTTGGTTGGAGCGGCAAAAGAAAATAAGGGTAATTCGCCGAGAATATCATCTATTTGATTTTTCTTGCTTTCCAAGCTGCAAAGGACTTCTTGTGCTCGCTTTATGACGGGCTTCGGTAATCCTGCCAATTTGGCAACGTGAATACCATACGAGCGATCGGCTTTTCCTTTTTCTATTTCATACATAAAGACGACGTTGCCTTTCCACTCCTTTGTTTTCATACTGTGCAGACTTAAGGCGGGTAACACTTCTCCCAAAGCGGCAAGTTCGTGATAGTGCGTGGCAAACAGACCCCTGCATTTGTTTGTGTTGTGCAGTGCCTCCAGTATAGCCCATGCTATTGATAAGCCGTCAAAGGTGGAGGTGCCTCTGCCTATCTCATCCAGAATCACAAAAGATTTTTCCGTTGCCTGATTTAAGATAGCGGCGGTTTCCACCATTTCAACCATAAAGGTGGATTGTCCTTTGGTCAGATTGTCGGAAGCACCTATGCGGGAGAAGATTTTATCCACTATTCCTATATGTGCGGATTCGGCAGGAACGAAAGAACCTGCCTGTGCCATAATCGCCATTAAAGCATTCTGCCGTAAAAATGTGCTTTTACCCGCCATATTGGGACCGGTAATCAACCATAACCTGTCTTTATCTCCCTTAAGCAGACAATCATTGGAAACAAAGTCCTTGCCTGCGGCAATTTCCACAACGGGATGCCGACCTTTAATGACTTCAAAGGTGTCGGAATCGTCTATTATCGGACGGCAATAGTTGTTTTTTTGAGCGACTTCCGCCAAAGCAGTGGCGACATCAATCCTTGCCAAAGCCTTGCTTGCCTGAAAAATACTGTCCCTTGTTGCCAAAACAATCTTACAAAGTTCATCAAATAATTCATACTCCAAGGCAAGTTCTTTACTTTCGGAGGAATTGATTTCTTCTTCCAGTTCCGTAAGCTCCGTTGTTATAAAGCGAGAAGAACCGGCTAAAGATTGCCGATGAATGAAAGGACCTTCTCCGTTATGTGCCGCTTTCAACATATCGCCGGCGTACTTGGAATTTACCTCTATGTAATAACCGATAACATTGTTATTGCAAATTTTTAAGCCGGGTACGTTGCTCATTTCCGCATATTTTAGTTGTAGGCGGTTTATGTAACTTTTGGCGTTGTTCTTTATTTGCCTGATTCGGTCAAGTTCGGCAGAGTAACCGTCGGCAATAAAATAGCCGTCTCTTAAATGGTTGGGTAATTCGCTTTTCAAGGCTCTTTTTAAGGTGCTTATTACATCGGAATGAGTGCCGAGTTCGTTTATAATCGTAAATAAAGACGGGGGCAGAAAATCTTGCTTAAAATATAATATGTTAGCTATAACGGGGGCTTTGCTTAAAACATCTTTCACAACTTGTAAATCAATCGGATTCGCTCTGCCCAAAGATATGCGGGTCATTGAACGTTCAATGTCTCCCGAGCCGGAAAGAATCTTTCTGATTTTATCTTTTACGTCATTGTTGTTTACGAAAAACTCAACTTCACTTAAGCGGTCGTTAATTTTGACCGAAGAAAGCAAAGGTGCGTTTAAGTCGGCATTAAGTAATCTTCCGCCCGGTCCTGTTACTGTTTTGTCAAGGATATTGATTAGAGTGGAGTTTTTGGTATTTTGTTCGTTATAGCCTTCAAAAATTTCCAAGCCTTTGCGGGTGGAGGCATCTATTTGCATAAAGGTATTGTCTTTTATGCGATTTGGCAGGGATAAAGACGGGATTTTGCCTTTTTGTGTCAGGTTGATATAGTCTGCAAGTACACCGGCGGCAATAATTTCCGCTTGTGAAAAATCTCCGAACGAATCCAAAGTATCCACTTGGAAAAGCTGTTTTAAGAAAACCTCCGCACCGGAAAAAGCATAACGAGATACGGGAAGATAGGTAAATTTACCCGATTCCATACCTAGGGCAACGGATAACCTTTTATTGTCGGACAGCGTATCAGGTAACAGAATCTCGGATGGACAAAGGCGGAAGGCTGTTTCCTCAAGTTGTGTTTCTTTTATGCTCTCACATGAAAATTCGCCCGTTGATATGTCTGTCCATGCCAAAGCATATTGATTTTTACCGTCGGGAGCAATACACAAAAGGTAATTGTTTCTGTTGGTTTTTAAAATGTCGTCTTCCGTAATCGTACCGGGAGTGAATATGCGGATAACATCACGATTGACGCAAGTGATACCGCCACGCTTTTTTGCTTCCTTAGGATCTTCGGTTTGTTCGCAAAAAGCTACTTTAAAGCCTGATGATACCAGCTTTGAAAGGTGCGGCTCATAATTGAAAGCGGGAACACCGCACATGGGTATTTCTTCGCCTTGTTCTTTCTTTTTGGTAAGGGCTATGCCTAAAACCTTTGATGCTGTTAAGGCGTCATCAAAAAACATTTCATAAAAATCACCGACACGATAGAACAGAATATAACCTTTGTGTTCTTCTTTTATCTTCAGGTATTGTTCCATCATGGGAGTGTGTTTTTTCTTGTCAGTCATTTTTTATGTGATAACCTTATTTTGTGTGTTTAACCTATGTAACGATTTTTAAGTATAAACGGGAAAAGGTAAGTTGCAAAACGAAAAAAATAAAGTGCGGGGTAAGGTTGTATTAAACCATTTTACCGAAAGGGTTTTGATGATAAACCTGCCGCTGGCGGTTTGTCTGCTGCTGTTGGTGATTGTAGAGGAGTTGCAACCGTTTACCGCCGTTATCACTTTCGGTACGGTGGTGATGGTCTCTATTTTGATAATCATTCCTTTTATGGAACAGTTGCAATCGGTCAGTGATTATTCACGTTCCCTTATCCGCTCCATTGATGAAGGTAAGGATTTGCCTTTGTATAACGGTGAAGCCTTAGATGGAGAATACGGCGATATTATAGGGGCGATTAACCGATTGCATAATGTATGGGCTGCACACAAGGAATACAGTGAGTCTGCTCATATTTCCGATTCGGCTATTTTGGATATTTTACCTGATCCGTTGTTGTTGCTGGGACAAAAACAGGAAATTGTTGGTGCTAATTTGGCGGCACGTAACCTGTTCGGTTCGGAAGTAAGAACAATGCCTCTTGATAAAATTATCGTTAATGAAGACGCTTTGCACTTGATAAAAAAGGTTATTGATGCCGAAGAATATAAAGATGCTTTGGAATTTGAAACGGAAAATAAAGAGGCGGGAACAAAGGTTTTACTTCTTAAAATAGAAAGGTTGCCTGCGTTTGCTCAAAGCGGAGCTATTGTTGCTTTGGTTTTCCATGATATTACCGAAGCTAAAAATTTGGAAAAAATGCAGTCTGATTTTGTTGCCAATGCCAGCCATGAATTAAGAACACCTATCTCCGTTATTTCGGGATTTATTGAAACTTTGAAAGGTCCGGCTAAAGATGACGCTGCGGCAAGGGAAAAGTTTTTGGATATTATGGCAACGCAAACGCAAAGAATGTCCAGATTGGTGGAAAACCTGTTGTCCTTATCCCGAATCCAAATGCAAAATAATGAAGTTGATGCACAAGACGTTGATTTAAAAGAACTTATAACCGGTATTGTTTTGACTTTGGATATGAAGTTGAAAGAAACCGATATGAAAGTAAAACTGCAAATGTCGGCGAATTCTTTTGTCAAAGGCTCGGCAAGCGAATTGTCGCAAGTTTTCAGCAATTTGATAGATAACGCTTTGAAGTATGGGGAAAGAGGCTCTGCCATTACCGTATATTCGGAGGCGGTAAGAAAAGACGATAAAAACGTCATAAAAACGACGGTTCATAACTGGGGTGAGGTTATACCGCCGGAACAAATACCGAGAGTGTGCGAAAGATTCTATCGTGTGGATACGGAAAAAACCCGTAATCGTGTAGGATCGGGTTTGGGACTTGCCATAGTTACGCGAATAATTGAGAGGCATAAAGGTAAACTTACCATTACCAGCTCTGCCAAGGACGGAACTTCATTTACCGTTGAACTCCCCGCTGCTGGTAAGCACGGGAAAGCCGCATCTTCTTAAAGCATAGAATCGCCTCTCTTGTCTAAGAAGTTGTAAATAAAGTTTATTTGTGTTCCTTATTTGAACATTTCCGTCAGAATCTCTTTGACTTTTGTCGCCATTTCATTCGGTAAAACACCAAGCATTCTGCCGAGTCTTTTTTTGGGAATTGACGTTATCTTTTCAACGGCTATTTCTCCTGCGGCACCTTTATATTCCAAAGCTATGCGGAAAGGAGCGGAAGTAATCACGGAAACCAAAGGCAGAATCAAGACCGAATCCAAAACTTCATTTAATTCGTCGGGAGAGATAACAATACCCAATTTGGTTACGTTGTCAGAGTTTTCTATTTCATATAAAGCAAAACGTTTTACCATTCCCAATTTGCCTCCAACCCTTCTTTATTTTGCAGTGCGGCTTTTTGCCAACCTACGCGGATTTCCGATACGGGAGATATGGTAATAACCTTGTTTTCAACCGTCAGTTCCGCTTCTTCATTTATTCCGCATTCTTCCAAAATGTATTTGGGAATGCGAACGCCTTTGGAATTACCGATTTGTGCGATTTTTACTATCATAATTTGCCTTTTCATAACTGATATGTTCTAAAGTAATTACATAGTACATACAATATAAAAAAATGCAACGGCTAAATAAGATATTTTTTATAATATATTGAAAAAATGTAATCTTTCTCTTATATTACTAAGAAAAGAAAAAGAGGTGTGGCTATGGTAAAAAAGTATTCCTTAAAAGAATTAAATGATTGTTTGAATAATAAAGTTCTGCCCCGTCTTTTGCCTGTAAATCAGATGGTTAAAAGCCAAGATTACCGACATACCATGGTTCCCGACAGTATGTGGGGACAGATTCATTTGTCGCCGTGGGAAACGGCTTTGGTTGATACTCCGCTTATGCAGAGAATGAGGCAGATTCACCAGCTGGGTGCGGCGTTTTTGGTTTATCCGTCCGCTATTCACGACAGGTTTACTCATTCTTTGGGTGTTGCATATTTGGCGGAAAGTTTGCTTGAGAGGTTGCAGGCTCGTTTGCGTTACAAAAATACCGATGATGAAGATTACTCTCCCGATGAGATTGTGTCTTTAAAAGACGTATATACCGTAAAAATGGCGGGTTTGCTGCACGATATAGGGCATTGTATGTTTTCGCATTACAGCGAAGGAGCTTTAAAGCCTTATTTGGACGAAGTATATCCGGAGATGGCGGCAGATATTCCGAACAAGCCTTCAACACACGAGTTGTTGGGTTATATGATATTGGTAAGTGATTACTTCAACCGTTACTGGAAAGAGGTAATAGTTCCGATTTTCAAACGGTGGAAAGTGGAAGAAAAAGATATACCAAACCCTAAAGATATGGGAAAAATCATTACGGGTAACTTCATTTCTTCCGAAAAACGATTCTTAACGGAGATTATCAACGGTCCTTATGATATGGACAGATTGGAATATATGCAAAGGGATTCGCAGATGGCGGGGCTTTCCATTGCATACGATAAAGACCGCTATTTTGCAAAGTTGATATTGCATAAGCAGAAAAACAGTAAAAATCTGACGATTTGGACTTTGGCAATGAAACAAGACGGAGTCCACGCCGCCGAACAGATTATTATGGGCAAAATGCTCTTTTTCCCTTATATTTTTCAACATAATAAAGTGCTGGCATCAGGCTTTTTGCTTTCTCGTATTGTTGAAATGCTGGTGGAGGGGAAAAGTACGACTACCATAAAAATCAAAAACCCTTGCGAGCTTTTACTTTATACCGATTATGATTTGTTGTGTATGTCGTG
>Ga0310690_10006180_pt1 | contig 15850 bp, 22 predicted proteins | sample AusTroGonzalo_MG_2_FD_207661 | JGI IMG/M metagenome (GOLD analysis project Ga0310690, IMG submission 207661) | Bovine rumen microbial communities from tropical cattle in Woodstock, Queensland, Australia - Gonzalo_04 (v2) (version 2) | ecosystem: Host-associated > Mammals > Digestive system >... | reverse complement strand
CCGAGGGCGCTCCGGCACCCGTGGCCGAGGACGGCCCGACCGCAGGCACCGCCGTCAAGCCGCAGTTCCACATCCCCTACGAGCCCGCGACGGTGAGCCTGCAGAAGATCGCCGGCTGGTACTACGAGACGGACGAGCTCATCGAGGACAACGCCTTCCTGGCGTCCTCCATCGACAACCGCGGCCTGTTCGAGCTCGACAAGGCCGTGGAGGACTACCTGGCAACCACGCTGCTGGGCACCAGCGGCATCCAGACGCTCGCCCCCGCAGGCACCGACCTGTCCGCCGATGACCTGTTCATCGCCATGACGAACGTCAAGAGCGCCACGAACTACGACGCGGACGCCATCGTCATCAACCCCGCCGACTACCAGGCCCTGCGCCTCGCCAAGGACAGCAACCTGCAGTACTACGGCGGCGGCTACTTCTACGGGCCTTACGGCAACGACGGCATGGCCCAGCAGCCCGGCCTGTGGGGCCTGAACACCGTGGTCACCACGGCGGTCGCCCAGGGCACCGTCCTGGTCGGCGCGTTCCGCGCAGGCGCATCGGTGGTCACCAAGGCCGGGGACGGCATCGGCGTGGAGGTCGTCAAGGGCGACCACGACGACCGCATCAGCAACCGCGTGACGGTCATCGTGGAAGAGCGCCTCGCACTCGCCACCCGCGTCCCGGCAGCGTTCGTCAAGATCGCCTAGTCCGATGTTGAAGCGGTACATGCTCGACGGCCTGACCTACCAGTTCGAGGAGGGCAAGCAGCCCGCCCGGGCGGTGGAGGTCAAGGACGATGAGCCGAAGAAGAAGCAGGCCAAGCCAGCCAACAAGGCGCGCAAGGCCGACACGAAGTAAAGGAGCGGACATGCTGCAGACGCCGTGGGGATACCAGGTGGACGACCTTCCCCCGCTCGTGGGCGATGACGAGTTCGCTGCGGCCACGGGCTACAAGTGGGACTGCAACGGCGGGACCGACGCCGCGATAGCAGCGGCGAGCGCGGCCATACGCAACTACTGCGGATGGCACGTCTCCCCCGTCCTGGGCTGCACGGCGAAGCTGACGGCAAGGGGCCGCGTGGCGGCCATCCCCGCCAAGATGGTCGTATCCATCGAGAGCGTGAGCGAGAACGGCGCAGAGCTGTCACCAGGCCAGTACGAGGCCAGGGCAGACGGGCTGCTGCGCCGCGCCTGCTTCCGCAACTGGACGGGGCGCTGGGAGGGAATCGAGGTGGCCTACGAGGCGGGCTTCGACCCCTCCGCCGTTCCCGACATTGCGCAGGCGTGCATCCACCTCGCAGAGGCCGCGCTGGCGGCACCTGCGGGCGTCGCATCCGAGAGCGCGGGTGGCGTGAGCGTGTCCTACTCGACCGCATCAGCGTCCGTGGCGGCGGCCATGACACCCGCGATCAGGGAAGCCATCGCACCGTACAGGCTGGTGAGCAGCCATGCTGCATAGCTGGTGCGACGATACAGTCAAGGTCACCCGCGCACCGTGGATGGAGACCAGGGGGACGAAGGTGCGGGACTGGGCGAACGCCACCACCCACACGGTGGGAGGCTGCTCCGTGCAGCCCGCATCCACCTCGCGCAACTTCGAGCGCGCTCAGCAGGAGACCGACCGCTGGACGCTCTACGCCCCGCCGCAATCCGACATACAGGCGGGGGACCGCATCAACCACCACGGCGCGACCTTCGAAGTCGATGGCGCGCCGTACACGTGGAAGTCCCCGACAGGGAGGGTCACGCACATGCAGGCCCCGCTAGTCGAATGGAGGGGCTAGATGGCCAAGACGGTCCGCATCGAGCACATCAGCGAGGGCTGGCGGGAAATCCTCGGAAGCCCCGGCGTGAAGGCCCTGGTGGACGCCGAGGGCCAGCGCATCGCCGACATGGCGGGCGACGGGTACGTCTACCAAGAGGCGTACCTCAGCTTCGGCGGAGGCCGCGTGGGCGGCTTCGTCGTTGCGGACACCTACGAGGCCAAGCTGGACGAGGCCCGGAACAAGACATTGGAGAGGGTGGTGAACGGTGGATAACTGCCGGACCATCGACGTGGAGGACGCGCTGCAGGCGCTGCTCAACGCAGACGGCATCCGCGCCTTCGCGCCGCCTGTGCCGCACGACCTGGACGGAGGCGTGCTGGTCACCCGCACGGGAGGCCAGGAGCAGTCCTACGTGCAGGACGTCCACGCCGTGAGCTTCGACTGCTACGCGGCGACCGACGCGGAGGCGACCATCCTCGCGGGCGAGGTCACCAGATGGCTGCGCGCGCTCCCCGGCCATGCGGTCGGCGGCGTGCCGTGCTACCAGGCCGAGGCGACCGCGCTCCCCTACCTGAACACAGACCCCGACCACCCGACGCTGCCGAGATGCACGTTCAACGCGTACGTCACGACGCGGGTGGCCCATGACAGAAAGGAGGGCTAGACATGCCCCTCAACGCAGCCAAGGTGCTGGTAGGCTCCCCCGACCAGCAGGCTACCACCGGCGCTATCCGCACCGGCGAGATTCTGACCACTATCCCCACCACGTTCGCCGATGCCCAGACGGCCATCGACGCCATGAGCGATTCGGGCTACGTGTCCGAGGACGGACTGGAGCTGTCCACCGACATGAGCACCGCCGACATTCGCGAGTGGGGCCGCGCAATCGTGCGCAAGCTGCTTGACAGCTACGACGGCACCATCGGCTTCTCGCTCATCCAGAGCGACGAGGCCTCCTGGAAGCAGGCCATCGGCGACGACTACGTGGACGTGACTGCCGCCACCACCACGCACGGCGAGCAGCTTCACATCAAGATGGGCGCGCACATGGCCCCTCCCAAGTCCTGGGGATTCGCGATGAAGGACGGCGACGCGAAGGTGATCATCATCGTGCCGAACGGCCAGGTGACCACCCTCGACACCATCACCTTCAACGCATCCGAGGCCATCGCGCTGCCCGTGACCGTCTCGGCCTACGACGACGGCACCGGCAACAGCATCCACGTCTTCCTCGATGACGGCGTGGTGAGCGCGTAATGCGCGCCAAGGTGCTGCGCACCTTCCGCGACGCCAAGACGGGCGAGCTCTACGGCAAGGGGCGGGTAATCGACCTGCCCCCGCGCCGAATCGCGTCTATCGTGGAGGCCAACCCGTCCCTCGTGGAGCCGCTGGAGGAAGAGCGCAGGCAGAGGAAGGAAGAGCCCGTGGAAGCAGACGGGCAGGCGGAAGAGACCGCCGAAGACGAAGAATAGCGAAGGAGGCCCGCACGTGAGGAAGTTCGGAAACGACTCGCCCGAGTTCATGGAGTTCACCATCGGGAAGTCTAAGAAGGTCTACAGGATGCCGCTCGCGGCGTCCATGCCCATGAGCGTGGCCGTCAAGTTCGCGGAGATAGCGACGCTTGACGATGACGCGCAGGGGGCGGAATCCGCAAAGCTGCAGCTGAACCTGCTGCGGCGCTACGTCGGCGACGAGGCCGACGAGCTCACCAGCGCCCAGGTCGCCGAGATATTCAACGCCTGGGCCGAGGAGAGCAACGCCCAGGGGGCGACCCCGGGGGAATAGCAGGGCTCGCCCGCACGATACGCCTTTACGGCTCGGAGTTCGAGCGTGACGTGATGGTGCAGACGGGCCGGACGTTAGACGAATACTTCGCGATGGGACCGCCAGGCGTGGTGGCCCTCGCTCACTACAACGCGCACATGGGACTCGACACGGCAACCTTCAGGGCCGTGCAGGGGCTGAAGGACAACATGGAGTGGTCCAGCGAGTTCAAGCTGGCCACCCTCCTGGCAGACCTGTACGACCTGGTGGCCGTGCTCAACGTCAACGTGGCGCACATCAACAGCAAGAGGCGGCCCAAGCAGCCCAAGCCCTACCCGCGCCCCTGGCGCAGCGCAGGGCGCGTGATTGGCAGGGCCGCCGTGAAGGTCAAGGACTTCTGGTCCTGGTGGAAGTCCAACTAGGAGGTTGCACATGGCAGGCACCGAGGTAGCGCGCGCGTTCGTGACCATCATGCCCACGGTCAAGGGCGCGCAGACCAACGTGGCCAACGCCATGACGCAGCAGCTGACGGGCGCAGGCTCAAAGGCGGGCCTCGCGGCAGGCGGGGCCGCAATGGCCGGGCTGACCGCGAAGCTGGCCAAGTTCGTCGCGCCCGCCGCCATCTTCGCGGGGCTCGCCATGATAGGCAAGAAGGGCTTCGAGGCCTTCGAGAAGGTCCAGGAGGGCGCGAACAACGTAATCAAGGCCACGGGGGCCACGGGCGAGCAGGCCAAGCAGCTCACCGACGTCTACAAGCGCGTCTCGCAGAACGTCGTGGGCGACTTCGGCGACATAGGCTCGGCGGTGGGCGAGCTGAACACCCGCTTCGGGCTGACGGGCGACGCCCTGCAGGGCGCGTCCGAGCAGACCATGAAGTACGCGAAGATAACGGGCCAGGACGCCACGCAGGCCGTCCAGGACATCTCGCGCATGATGAACAACGCGGGCATCAGCTCCGACAAGTACGCCGAGACGCTCGACAAGCTGACCGTCGCAGGGCAGGCCGCGGGCATCGACGTGGGCAAGCTGGCCAAGTCCGTCAACGAGAACGCGGCCAGCTTCAAGGAGCTGGGCCTGTCAACCGACGAGAGCATAGCAATGCTCGCCAGCTTCGAGAAAGCTGGCGTCAACAGCCAGAGCGTGCTGGCCGCCATGAAGAAGGGCGTGGCCAACTGGGCCAAGGAGGGCAAGAGCGCCAAGGACGGATTCGCCGACTTCGTGCAAGGCGTGGCAGACGGAAGCGTGACGAGCGCGGACGCCATCGAGCTGTTCGGCGCAAAGGGCGGAATGGCCATGTACGACGCGGCCCAGAAGGGCCAGCTGTCCTTCGAGGACATGTACGACGCCATAGTGGACGGCAGCGGCGGCGCGCTCGACCAGGTTTACAAGGACACGCTCACCGCGTCCGAGAAAATCGACCTCGCATGGCAGAACATCACACTGGCTGCAGGCGAGATATTCGAGCCTGTGGCGACGGCGTTCTCCAACGTCCTGAGCGACTACATCGTACCCTTCGCCCAGGCCGTCTCGGGCGCGTTCATCGAGGCGGACTCAGTGGTCGAGGGCTTCGGAAACCTGGTCAGCGCGGGCATGGACTTCTTCGAGCAGTTCGTTGTAGAAATCATCAACGGCATACCAGCCGCGATAGACAACTTCGCGTCGATGGTGGACGGCTTCCTCACGGCGATAGCGGACGGCTCGGGCGAGATGCTGGTGCAGGGCGACAACCTGTTCGGCAAGATAGCCGAGGCCGTCCAGACCGCGTGGCCGAAAATCAAGGACGCGCTGTGGCGGATGCTGGAGACGATAGGCAACTCGCTGATCCAGAACGCGCCCCAGATTCTCGCCAACGCGGGCAAGATGGTGCTCGGCATCGTCAAGGCCATCGTGACCAACACCCCGAAAATCCTGGCCGCTCTCGCAAAGGCGCTGGTTCAGCTCGCCCGAAACATCGTGAAGAAGGCGCCCGAGTTTTTAGCAAAAGGGCGCGAGCTGATGGGCAAGCTGGCGAGCGGCATAGCGAAGAACGGCCCCGAGGTGGCGAGGAAGCTGGGCGAGGGGCTGAAGAACGGCCTCTCGGCCATCGCGCGCAACCTGCCGCAGTTTTTGGCCAAGGGCGCGGAAATCGTGCTGAAGATCGTCGCGGGCATCGCACGCGGCATCGTGAAGATACCGACCGAGATAGCCAAGGGCATGACCCAGGGCATATCCTCGATAACAAAGAACCTGCCGCAGTTTTTGGCCAAGGGCGGCGAGATCGTGAAGAAGATAATCGCGGGCATAGCGGGGGCCATCGGCGGCATCGCGACCAAGATAGGCGAGGGCATCACGGGCGCCATCGGCAAGATAACGGGCTCGGCGTCCAAGTTCCTGTCGGGCGGCAAGAGCCTGACCAGCAACCTGGTCTCGGGCGTCGGCACCAACATCGGCCAGGTGCAGAAGAAGTACACAGACGCGGCCAACAACTCCGTGCAGCAGATACGCAACCGCTACAACGCCATGAAGAGCGGCGGCACGGGGCTTTCGAACAACCTGGCCAGCGGCATCAACTCGAAGAAGAGCGCCGTCTACAACGCGGGCGCGGCGGTCGCCAGGAGCGGGCGCAGCGGCGCGGGCTCGGTGTCGTTCTACGGAACGGGCCAGTATGCCTCGCAGGGTTTCGCCGACGGCATCCGGAGCGCAGGCTGGAAGGTGTCGAGCGCGGGCGCTGATGTTGCGGCTGCGGCGGTTGCAGCGGCGAAAAGGAAGCTCGCGGAAAAATCGCCGTCTCGCGTGTTCCACGAAATCGGCGAGTACGCCAGCATCGGCTTCGCCCAGGGCATCGAGGCCGAGGCCTCGTCAGTGGTCGCAGCGATGGAGGGCGTCGTGGACGGCGTAATCCAGGCTGGCGAGTCCGCCGACGTGCTCTCTTCGAGCGACTACGCCTCAAGGCAGCTCGCGGCATCGTACGGAACCACCTACGGGACGAACCAGGCGCCCGTGGTCAACATCACGGGCAACAACGTGACGGTATCCAGCGACATGGATATCCGAACCTTGGCCGACAAGATAGGCACCGAGGTGCAAAGGCAGCTAGCGGGAAGGATTTAGCATGGCAGCGACATTCGGCAACCTCGACCTGGAGAGCCTGGGCGTGGTCGGCGAGCCGTCCGTGGAGTACGCGAGCTTCGAGACGAAGGTCTCGCAGCCCGACGGCTACGACGGCGGCGTGCTGGCGAACTTCCGCAGGGGGGCGACGAAGATAAAGTTCAACCTCGCGCTGGACGGCGACAGGGGCAGCATCGTCGCGAAGATGAACCAGCTCGCGGCGGAGCTTTCCAAGGGCCAGCAGGAGCTGGTGCTGCCCAACATGACCGAGGGCTACCACTTCGACGCATCGGCCAACTGCGCCCTGCAGCCCGTCGAGTACGTGGACGGATTCGTGCTGCCGCTGGAGTTCGTGGTGCCAGAGGGCTGCGCTGTGCGCAACCGGTCTATAACGGAAAGCATCCACGTAATAACAAATATCGAAGTTGGTGGAGAGTACCCACCCTCCTACAAGGTCGAGTTCGAATCGACAACGGAGTACACAGGCCGCGTGAGCGGGTACCACGTGCTCTCATTCGAGGCCACGCCTCTTGATGGCGAAATCGGGTGGCACGGCATAGGCGTCACACCAAAGCTGATAAGCCCAAGCGGAACCGGGACAATACCTCCCGCATCGTTCGTCATAGACTCGGGCAACATGTCGCTCAACATGACGCCTGCACCGTCCGAGGCCAATAACGTCAGGTATATTCTCACCGCAGGGGCCGCAAACACCCTCCTGGAAACGTTGCCGACCGGAACCGTCTCGATTCAGTTCGTCGTAGGCTACCAATCGTCACTGCCGCTAGGCATCGACAGCGCAACGCTATCATGGCAGGAGGCGTCTGTATGGTAGCACTGTCAACTTCGACTGGCTTCATTGGAACCAGGCAGGTGCTCGGCCTCACGCGCCGCCAGGAGGTCAACGGCGAGCACTACATCGACATCACAACGACCCGCGAGCTGGAGAAGGGCGACCTGGTCTACGTGACCAGCGACGTGGACGGCATCACGCGCGAGTACACGGTCTGGAGCGGCAGCGAGCCGCATAGCCAGGACTTGATAGCACGCACCTACCGCTGCGTGTGGAGCCTGCAGGGCATCCTCAGCGGCGTGACCAGCTCCACCATGCCCAGCAACAAGACGGCAAGGCAGGCGCTGGAATCGCTGCTCACGGACACGGACGCCTTCGCCATCGGCACCGTGGAGCCCACGACGACCGCGAGCGCGTCATTCTGGCGCATGAGCGCGTGGGAGGGGCTTGCCGAGCTGGTGAAGAACTGGGGCGGCGAGGTCACGTGCGACTACGCGAACGGAACGCGCACGGTCAACCTGCTGAACCGCATCGGGCAGGACGGCGCGTTCACCTTCTACTGGGGCAGCTCCGAGATAGAGAGCATCGAGCGCAAAACCGCCGACGGCCCCGAGGTGTGCCGCATCATCCCCCTGGGGGCTGCGACCGAGACGGACGCGGGCGGCTACGGGCGCAAGGTGGACATTACCAGCGTCAACGGCGGCATCCCGTACCTGGAGGATTCGCAGAAGGCGTCCGAGATGGCGGGCGACCCGCAACCCACCGCGACGCTCTACGTGGAGAACCCTGAAATCACCGAGCCAGCCGACCTGAAAGCCTGGGGTCTGGGAATCATCGAGAAGTACACGCGCCCAGCGCCCGAGTACGACGTGCGGCTGGTGGAGCGGTACGCCAGGGCGGGCGGCTACGTGCCCGCATTGGGCGACAGCGGCGCGATCATCGACAGCGAGATGGGCATCAGCCTGCAGGCCAGGGTCTATGCCATCACCGTGGACGAGCTGGCGCAGTCGGTCAAGGCCGAGCTATCCACCGCGCAGACGGTCGAGGGCGCGCTTGCCCAGCTAGTCAGCGCGAGCCAGACGCTCGGAGGCGTCAACAGCAACGGCATCGTGGCCGCTGCGGGCTTCAGCGTGGTGGACGGGGGCACAGGCTATCCGGTCTGGCACGAGGGCAACATGCCCTCGACGCCAAAGACCAACCTGCCGCTAAGCTCCGAATGCGAGGTCTACACAACCGCCCGAACGCCGTTCTACGTGCGCTCTGGCGGCATGGTCAACCTATGCGGGGCGGTAAAGCCGAAATCGGAAATCGCGGCGCAGGGAACCATGCTCATAGGCACCTTGCCCCAAGGTTGCAGGCCGATAGACGAAATCCAGGAAGTGATGCAAGGCTCTGGCACCTGCATCTGGAACATCCAGCTACTGAGCGACGGAACCGTGACAATGCGGCGCTACCGCAACGAGGTCGGATACCGAGCGTGCCCGACCAGCGCATGGCTGCCCTTCAACATAACTTTCGCGCACGCATAAGGAGACAGCACATGGAGTACCTGATAGCACCCATAGCGAGCGGAGTCATATCCGCCATCGTGGCCGCTTTCGGCTGCTACGTGGCCATGACCAACCGCCTGACCAAGCTGGAGACGCTAATCGACGAGCTGCGCAAGGATGTGGAGAAGCACAACCGGATAGTCGAGCGCAGCTACAAGATGGAGAGCGACCTGCACACTGCTTTCAAGCACATCGACGAGAACCGAGACCGCATCAGCCGACTGGAGAACGTCAAGATTGGAGGCACCGAATGAGCGATACGGCAGGATTCACCGCCTACGAGACCGTGAGCCTGATGCTGGAAATCGAGCCATCGGGGAGCCTGGAGGGCTACGCCGAGATAGTGGCCTCTGTAGTCCAGGGCGCGGCCAGGGTCGATAAAAGCTACGAGCAGGACGCGCCCGAGGTGGACGTGGGCAACGACACCATCAACCTGCGCCTGGAGCAGGAGGATACGGGCAAGTTCCGGTTCTACCCTCCCAACGCATGCGGGAAGGCGGACGACCGCAACCCGCGCGTCCAGGTCAACGTGCTCTATTCCGACGGGGAGCGGGACGCCACCGACATAGGGGTTTTGGACGTGTACGAGCAGCTCTACAAGAAGGAGATGCGCCATGAGCCTGCACCTTAGGATAAGGCCGCAGCCGAGGCTGCACCTCTCGCTGCAACCTTCGCAGCCCAGGCTGAAGCTGAAGATAATCGAGGGCCACAGCATCGACTGGTACTCGGGGCCGTACGAGGTCACGCCGGCCAGGCGAGAGCAGTACCTGCGAACGCGGGACAAGACGATGCGCGACGACGTGACGGTCCACGAAATCCCCTACTACCAGACAGCGAACCCATACGGTACAACCTTCGTGATTGGAGAATAGGATGGCCAGCAATCCGTACAACAACAAGATCATCTTCGGAAACCAGGTGCTAATCGACCTGACCGCCGACACCGTGGCGCCCTCGTACCTACTGAGCGGCTACACGGCCCACGACCGCAGCGGCGCGCCCATCACGGGCTCCTGCACCTACGACGCGGACACCTCGGACGCGACGGCGGCTGCGGGGGACATCCTGAGCGGCCAGACCGCATACGTCAACGGCGCGCTCGTCACGGGCTCGATGCCGAACCGCGGCGCCGTGTCCGGCGTGATCTCGGACGCATCCACGCCATACAGCATCCAGCAGGGATACCACGACGGCAGCGGCACGGTCTCCATCGACTCCACGAGTGCGGGCCTGCTGGTGCCGGGCAACATCAAGGACGGCGTCACAATCCTCGGCGTTACCGGCGACTACGCAGGCGAAGAGCAGCCCACGCAGGCGAAGACCGCCACGCCGTACACCACGCAGCAGACCATTCTGCCTGATTCGGGCTACCTGCTAAACAGCGTCACCGTCGAGGCGATCGCCTACGAGGAAACCGACAACGCAGCCGGGGGAAAGACCGTCACCATCGGCACGGTCGCTCCGTAGGGGGGTGGCCTGGATGGCTAGCAACCCCAACGTGAACAAGGTGGTGTACGGGAACGACACCATCATGGATATAACGGACACCACGGCAGAGGCCGCCGACGTGGCGGCGGGCAAGGTGTTCTACAGCGGCAGCGGGGCGCGAAGCGTCGGCACCGGCGACTACATGGAAAAGGTCGCCAACCCGACGGCCGACGACATACTGGTCACGGACGCGAGCGGCCAGGCGGTAGACAGCGGCGTCGCGATCGGCGACGTTGCTATGGACGCCGACCTCCCCGGCCAGGCGACCGACACCACGCTCGGCCTGGTGAAGCTGAACCCGGGCCAGGCAATCGACGTGAACAGCGACGGCCAGCTCGACGTGGGCGGGCGCTTGGGCCAGATGCCGTCTGGCACTGGAATCTACAACCCCAAGAGCATCAATCCCGCCGCGATAGGCGACGGCAGCTTTCTGCTCACAGAAGGAAGCGGCACGTCGCTCGGCACCAAGTCGCTGGCCGTGTCGACAGGCCAGGGAGTCACGTGCAGGAGCGCGGCGGCTGGTGCCACCGAGTACCACGTGACGAACACCTACGAGAACCGCATCAAGTGCGCGGCGCTGTCCGTCGCAGGTGGCGTGCTGGCCCTGAACGAGAACGCCGCCAAGGAGGGCAAGTTCGCCAACGTCCTGAGCGTGCAAATCGACGGGGCGACCTACGTCCCCGACAGCTCGCCCAACGTCTCGGACACCGCCCACGACATCATCGTTACGGTTGATGCAACCATTAACCCTGACTCATCCACCACGAGCATCCGCGTCTACCCCGCAGAGCTTGGCTTCTCGACGCTCTTCGTCGGCCAGTCTGTCGGAAGCAACGGCGGCGCGTCGGTCGTCGTCGGGCAGGGCGTAATGAACTACAGCGGCAACGCCTGTGCTTTAGTCGGCGCGTCAATGTACAACCATGGCAACGGCAACGGGGTGTTCGGCAGGCAGCACATAAGCCGCAAAAACCGTTGGTTCATGTCGGGGACAGGACACGACAACACCAACGGCAAGAGCGAGTCTGGCGCAGCCCTCGGCCAATGGTCGAATATCACTAGCAACACGGCGCTGGCCTACGGCAACGGCACGAGCCACACCGCCAGGAGCAACTCGCTCGAACTGCTGAACGACGGACGTTTGAAAATCAGCGGCACCCCTTCCGAGGCCGACGACGTGGTGACGAAGGGTTATGCAGACGCAAACTACGGTGGCGGTGGCGGAGGCCCCACGGTCACGACCTACGGCAACGCTGATTTCACCTACCAGCAAGTTACTGACCCCGAGACGGGTACTGTGACCAACGAGTGCGTGGCCTACTCCACCAGCGCGGGAAACGCCAACGAGCCAGCCGCCGTCAAGTACGGCAGGGTGGTCAACCTGTCTGGCGCGTTCAAGAACATCAACGCACGGCCTGACAACAGCGCGTTCGACATGGGCAAGGTGCCGACTGGATGCGAGCCAGCCAAGACGCAGTACATCTTGCAGCAGGGCACCAGTCAATACAAGTTCATGCTAACCGTCAGGCCTGACGGGACGCTGAACTGCTCCAGGTATTCGACGGGCACGAGCGCGGTAGCTGTGCCTAACAACGCCTGGTTGAACATCAACGCCTGCTACGTCAGCGCAACGTAAAGGAGAACCAATGACTCACATCACAAAGGCTTATCTCAAAGACTGGTTCGAGGCAGCTGCGGTCCGCGCAGTGAAGACGGCTGCCCAGACCGCAATCGCCCTAATCGGCACAAACGCGGTCGGCGTCACCGATGTAGACTGGCTAGCAGTCGGCAGCGCGGCCCTGCTCGCCTGCGCCGTGTCCCTGCTGACCAGCATGGGCGGACTTCCGGAGGTCGACAACGGAACCGATGTGCTCTCGCTGTATTCAAAGGGTGAGGGAGCACACGCTAGGAAATCCGATGAATAGGGGCCAGCTCGCCGCCGACATCCACCGGCGCATGGTCGAGGACGACCGTTTCGGCTACAGCTGGGAGGAACGCTGGGGCGCCATCACAGAGACGTGGACGGTTGACGGCCACACCTTCCCCATGAATGTCGGCGACTACGATTGCAGCTCGTCGACCATAACGGCGTGGAAGAAGGCGCTTGAAGGCACCAAATGGGCGAACGCTCTCGACGGTGCGACCTACACGGGCAACATGCGCTCGGTGTTCACCGCGTCGGGCCTGTTCGAGTGGAAGCCCATGAGCTTCACTGCCGAGCCTGGGGACTTGTACCTCAACGAAAGCAGCCATGTGGCAATGTGCCAGCCACCTGGCACGTACGGAGGACGCTACTACGCCGACCCGCTGTCCGAGTTCTGCTGGGGGGACAACGGCGCGTACGGCAACAGGCGGGGCGATCAGAGCGGCCACGAAGCATACGCGCACGGCTACTACGACTACCCATGGGACGGCATCTTGCACTACAACGGGAAGGCTGACACGCAGCCCGAACCGAAGGAGGATTGCGACTTGAAGAAGGTATCCAACAGCGGCGGCAACGTACGTCGATTCTTCGACCCGTACAGCGGCCATCACATGCTGACGCTCGACGGCAGCGAAATCTCCGCGCTCAAGAGACTTGGATGGACGGACGAAGGCGTTGCGTTCAAGGCGCCGAAGAGCGGCCTGAACGCGGTCTACCGTCTACACGACCCAAGGAACGGCGATCACCTGTTCACCACGTCGTTCAAGGAAGCCCAGGCCGTGCAGAAGCAGGGCTGGGTCTACGAGGGCGTGCCGTGGTTCGGGCGAGAGACGGGAAGCGCCGTCTACAGGCTATGCCGAGACGACAGGCACATCTACACCGCAGACAGGAACGAGTACGACACCCTTGCCAGGCAGGGGTGGACGAAGGAGGGCATCGCATGGAGGTGCTAGGAGCCGTCGTTGTGGCCATTCTGGTCATGCTGCTGGTCATGCTGTGCGTCTGCGAAGTCACCGACGACGACGGCGGCTATTGGCACTCCAACCTCTAGGCCACCATCACGAAACCACCCGGCACGGGGTGGACGGTTGGCTTATCCTCCCATCGTCTCCACCAGTTCACAACCTGCGCCAACCGCTCTGGTGGCGCATCATCGAAGCTGAAATGCACGGCGGTTCTATCGTCGCCGTGCACGACGGCTGCGACGAACACGTCTATGGCGCGCTCAGAGTCCATCTGGGCGGCTTTCTCCAGCAATCCCAGCACTTCCCCGCGCCCGTACTTCCGAGGGCTTGAATCGGCTCTCATTTTTTCCAGCTCCGCGCGCCGATCGTGCAGCGCGAGCAGCCTGTCGCGGTCGAACGGCAGGCCGTCCTCGATAGCGGTCTCTATCCGCGCTATCTTCGCGTCTATCTGGCGCATCTCCCTCGCTTCCGAGGTCTCGGAGGCGTCCACCTCATTTGCATCCTGGTACTCGCCGAAGAGGTCGGCGATTCTCTCCCGTGTGGCAGTGTCAGCCAGGGCGGCTGCAACGGCATCGGCCACGCACCGCTCCACCACGTCGCACCTGACCCGCTTCCCCGCCTTCGTCCTGTAGTAGTAGTGGCGCTTCCCGTTGCGCCCCGTCGCGCTGGTGCCCGTCATGGGCTGGCCGTCCGGGTCGAACAGGCGGCCCACCAGCACGTAGCGGTGACCCCTGTCCCTGGGCTTCGGATTCCTGCTGTCCAGCACCCTCTGAACTTTGTCGAACGTGTCCCTGTCGATGATCGCGGGCATGCCATCCTCCTTGACCACTCCAGCGTACGAATACTCGCCCATGTAGCGCCTATTGCGCAGCATGTTGGTCACGCTCTGCTGCGATATGGGCCTCCCCCACTTCGAGCGGTAGCCAGCCAGGGCGCGGACGATGGCTGCGACCGTCTCGCCATCGGCGGCCATCCTGAACGCCAGCCTGACCGCAGGGGCGGTTTCCTCGTCTATGACGAAATTGTCGCTATCGTCCACCGTGTAGCCGATGAGCCGCACTCCAGACGCTTTCAACCCCTCGGCGTTCTTCCGTATGCCAGCCTGGATGCGCTCGGCGGTCTGGACGCTCTCCCACTCGGCCAGGACTTCCAGCATGCCCAGCATCAGCAGGCCGCTGGAGCCGTCCGGGAAGCTCTCTCCCGCATAGGCGATATCAACCCCTGCAGCCTTCAGGGACAGCCGCACGAGGGCCATCTCGTCGCGGTTGCGCATGATGCGCGTGACCTTCCATATCACAACGACGTCGAACAGGCCCTTTTCGGCGTCGTCCATCATCTTGCGGAACCGGGCGCGCTCGGACGTGCGGCCAGAGACGGCGTGGTCGCAGTACTCGCCGACCACCTGCCAGCCGCGCTCCTTGCAGTAGGCGCGGCAGTTCTCGACCTGTATGTCGATTGACACGTCCCTCTGGTTGTGGGAGCTGTATCGGGCGTAGATGGCGGCGCGCTTCACTTGCCCAGCTCCGTGAAGAACGCCTTCCACTCGTCGTAGCTCCACCCGTCTATGTACATGTCCGGCGTTACGGAGTCGTACATGCCATGGCACGTGGTGCCGACGAACACGCGGAGCCCGACGCGGAACGCATGCTCGTAGAACCCGTGCATGGAGCCGACCATGCCGACCTGCCTGCCGTCGCAGAACAGGGCGTAAGTGTCCGGGTGCGTATCCTGGCTCCACGAGCTGCCCGTGGTCTCCGACACCATGGGCGCCCCGTCTGGGCGCACCTCCATGAGCAGGCGCTGGCCCTGCGCGACCGGCGGAAGGGCGGACGGCAGGTATACGTACATCTTCTGCTTGCTCGTTCCATCCACCGTTATCTGGCCAGGCTGCTGCGCCGCCGTCTGGGGCATCGGCGTGGGCTGCGGCTGCTGCGACGCGTTCACCTTGTCAACGAACCCCATCGCCGCGGAGCCAACCGACGTGGACTCCATGGCCTCGCGCGCCTTCGCCTTGGCCGCGCTCTTGGCCTCGTCCACCTTCGCAGCCGCCGCGTCCTTCGCGTAGTTCTTCAAGTTGCCGAGGAATCCCATCACTGCCTCCTATGCCGTTTGTACGCCTGCTTTATCGTCATCACTTTTAGGGTGGCGTTCCGCGACCATGTCTATGTACTCGCGAACCATCCTCTTGCCCTCGGTGCTAAGAGACCTGTACCCGCTCAGCACGTCGGCCTCTTCGCGCTCGCGTTCTGCGTCCGCCTCGGTGCCCTTATCGTCCAAGCTCATGAAAAAGTACGATATGCCTACATCGTACGCATGGCACAGGCCGATGAGCGTGTCAACGCTCGGCTCGTTTATAGAGGCCTCGTACGCAGATATCGCCTTGCTACTCTTCCCAACCTGGTCTCCCGCCTCGGCAAGCGTCAGGCCCGCTGCCTTCCTTGCGCTTCGCAATCTTTCGGCCAGGTACGTCTTCTCGCCCATGTCGTCCACCTCCCCACTGTTCCATTCAATCGAGATTCTAC
>Ga0310690_10006179_pt1 | contig 15851 bp, 13 predicted proteins | sample AusTroGonzalo_MG_2_FD_207661 | JGI IMG/M metagenome (GOLD analysis project Ga0310690, IMG submission 207661) | Bovine rumen microbial communities from tropical cattle in Woodstock, Queensland, Australia - Gonzalo_04 (v2) (version 2) | ecosystem: Host-associated > Mammals > Digestive system >... | reverse complement strand
AAGGCTGGTAAGAAACGCATGAGACAGGTCGGCAATGTCGAGGTGCCGCAATCGGCGTTCTTGGCCGTCCTGAAATTGGATTAATTCATGTAGAGACGCAATGCTTGCATCTCTCTATAAAATCGACAAAATGAGACGCAAGCATTGCGTCTCTACAAGGAAAAACATTGAAAATGAACGACCTCCTCTATCAAATCGGCGTGACGCTTCTCCCTGGTATCGGTGATATCAGCGGGAAGAAATTCATGCAGTATTGCGGCAGCGCAGAGGCCATTTTCAAGGAAACGCGCAAGTCGTTGGAGAAGATTTCGGGAATGCGCGAGGCTTCAATTGAGGCCATTTGCAATCCTAAGGATTACCTGAAACGGGCCGAGGAGGAAATTGCTTTCATGGAGAAGAACGATATTCGTCCGCTGTTTTTCCTCGATTCCGACTATCCGCGCCGATTGCTTCAATGCGACGATGGCCCGATGATGCTTTATTATAAAGGTAAGGCCAATTTGAACGCCAATCGGGTGGTGGCTATTGTCGGGACGCGCAACATCACCGAATACGGCAAAGAGAATTGCAATCAGTTGGTTGAAGATTTGAAGGATGACAATGTGTTGATAGTAAGTGGATTGGCATACGGTGTCGATACTGCGGCACATAAGGCATCCGTGAAAAATGGCATCCCGACGATTGGAGTGATGGGTAGCGGAATGCAGCAAATCTATCCTGCGCCAAACAAAAAACTGGCTTCGGAAATGATAGAGCAGGGTGGCGGTATTCTCACAGAGTGCATCAGCGGCACCCAGCCCGACCGTGAGAATTTCCCGCGTCGCAACCGCATTATCGCGGGCATGGCGGATGCCGTGGTGGTTGTTGAATCTGCTTTGAAAGGCGGTTCGTTGATTACCGCCGATTTAGCCAACAACTACAACCGTGATGTGTTCGCTTATCCTGGACGTGTGATGGACATTTATAGCCAAGGCTGCAACTATCTTATCCGTACCAACCGCGCTCATTTGATGGAAAGTGTTCTCAATCTGCGCTATGTAATGCGTTGGGATTCAGAAACGAAGACTGAAAAGCAGACCGCATTGTTCCGTGAGTTTACCGAGGAGGAGAAACTTATCATGGACTGCTTCGGTTCAAGTGCGGTAGTCAATCTTGATGACATCATTGTGAAGACGGAACTGCCGACCACAAAGATTGCAGCCATTCTATTGACATTGGAATTTGACGGTGTGCTGATGGCCATGCCGGGAAAACGTTACCAAAAATGTTAGGCAAGGTCATCAAATCGACGGGAAGCTGGTATATCGTCCTCGATAGCGAGGGCCGACAGTGGCAGTGTCGTCTGCGCGGCAAAATTCGTTTGGATGGGCTTCGTTCCACTAATCCCGTGGCTGTCGGCGATAATGTGGAATTTGAGCAAGAGCCAGGCAAGGAAACGGGTGTTATCAAGAAAATTCAGACGCGCGACAATGTGATAGTCCGTCAATCTGTGAACTTGAGTAAGGCTTCACATATCATTGCCTCTAATGTGGATTTGGCCATTGTCGTGGCGACGATAGCTCAACCACGCACTTCCACGGGCTTCATTGACCGTTTTCTCGTGACCGCCGAAGCCTACCATATCCCCGCTGCCTTGATTTTCAACAAATGTGACCTCTACTCCGACGAGCAGATAGGGGAGATGTGCGTGTTGATGGAGTACTACCAAAGCCTCGGCTATACCTCGTTCGGCGTGTCGGCCAAGACGGGCTTCCAAATAGATGAACTCAAAGCTTTGATGAAAGACAAAATATGCTTGTTTTCAGGACATTCTGGTGTGGGCAAGTCGGCTTTGGTGAAGGCACTTGACCCCTCTTTGGATGTCCGCATTGGCGCGATTTCCGATTATCACGAGAAAGGCAAGCACACGACCACCTTCGCCGAAATGCACCATCTGGATTTTGGTGCTTGGATTGTGGATACGCCTGGCATCAAGGAATTTGTGTTGTACGACCTTGAGAAAGAGACCCTTGCGCAGCGTTTTCCCGAAATGCGCGACCTGATGAGCGAGTGCCGTTTCGCCAATTGTACCCACACACACGAACCTGGCTGTGCGGTGAAGGCGGCGGTCGAGAACGGTGACATCGCCGATTGGCGTTATGTGAATTATATCCGAATGATGACCGACGAAAGCTATGATTCCGTCAAAGACGAATCGTAGGGACACATCGCATATGCCCGATTGTAGGGACGCATCGAATGCGTCCGCAACAACAAAAAACGAACGAAAATGAATATCGCCCTATTTGGAAAAACCATCGCCCCCGAAAATGGGGAATATATGCGACAATTGTTTTTGAAATTATCTGATAATCAGGTTGAAATGACCGTTTACAAGCCATTTGCTGACATTGTCGCCGCATTCGTCCCCGAAGGCGTAAAATATGAAGTATTCCATTCCCACGCCGACCTCAAAGCCGACCTCTTGTTTTCAATTGGTGGCGACGGAACGATTTTGGACACCGTTCCCTTCGTTCTCGATTCGGGCATGCCCGTGGTGGGCATCAACATGGGACGTCTGGGTTTTCTTTCCAGCATTTCGAAAAATGAAATCGGGAAGGCAGTGGATAGTGTGCTTTCGGGTGATTATTCCGTGGAACAGCGCACCCTTTTGGAATTGGTCTCGCCCGAGAAGGTTTTCGGCGATGTGCGTTATGCTCTCAATGAGTTGAATGTCATTCGCAATCCAGAACATAGTTTGTTGGCAATCAAGGTGTTTGTCGATGATGTGTATCTCAATACCTATTGGGGTGATGGCATCCTTTTGGCAACCCCGACAGGTTCCACGGCCTATTCGTTGAGCGCGGGCGGTCCTATCATTGCGCCGAACGCGAAGAATTTCGTCATCACGCCGATTGCCACGCATAATCTCACTGTGCGTCCTGTGGTCATTCCCGACGACAGCGTTGTCCGCATCCAAGTGGAAGGCCGCGAAAAGAAATTTGTGTTTAGCATGGACTCAAGAAGCTGTTATTTAGATACTTCCGTGCAGCTTGAAGTACGCAAAGCCGATTTCTGTCTCAACCTTGTCAGGATGCGCAACGAGGACTTTTTCGGCACTATTCGTAACAAATTGATGTGGGGCAAAGACAATAGAAATTGATTTCTGTCGTTTTCATTGGAAAATTTCCTAACTTTGCAGCCTTGAATTATGAATAAGGTATTTCGTTTTTTATTGATTTTGAGTTGCTTGGCGTTTTTTAGTCAGGCTAAAGCTCAATTTGATGACCCCAAAACGCTTGAGGTAGGACCGCATGTTGGCGCGAGTTATTACATGGGCGACCTTAACCCGACCTTGCCTTTTGCGATGGCCGATTTGGAATTTGGCGGCATCGTGCGCTACAATTACGATAACCGCTGGACGTTCCGTTTCGATTACAGCCGTGCCACCGTGAAAGCCTCTGACGAGAAAATCGGCTGGCGACCCGAACGCGGCCTGAATTTCACCACGAAAATCAACGATTTCAGCTTGGTGGCTGAGTTCAATTTTCTTGAATATTACACTGGCAACCCGAAAAAGAACGTGTCGCCCTATATTTTCGGCGGTTTTTCGGTGTTCCAATACACGCCATACGCGGAAGTGGCCGGACAAATGATTAACTTGCGCGGTTACGACACGGAGGCTCCTCTAGGCAGCAATGCGAAGTGGTATGAGAAATTTACAGCCAGATCGATGCCTGTTGGGCTGTCGCTTCCTTTTGGTATAGGCGTGAAGTTTTCACTTTCGCGTCATATGGCGGCTACCATTGAATGGAGAATGCAGAAAACCTTTACCGACTATCTCGATGATGTCGGGACGGTATATCCCGAACAATCAGCTTCCGCTGAAGTGGATGGCGAGCAATATAATCTAAGCGACCCGACGGAGAGTTTCCTTCCTGGCCAACAGCGCGGCAATGCTGCCTACAACGATTGGTTTGGGATGGCCCGCGTATCACTGACCTGGAAATTTAACCTGCCCGATGGAAGGGGCTGTAACTTAAGCAAATTCTGACTATGGAACTCAAAGACCAACTGATGCAACAAATCGACCGCGAGCGTCTGCCACAACACATCGCCATTATTATGGACGGCAACGGACGTTGGGCCAAGGAACGCGGCAAACAGCGCCTTTTCGGGCATCAAAGCGCTATCCAATCGGTGCGAGAGGTCTCTGAGGGCTGCGCAGAGTTAGGGGTGTCATATCTGACCCTTTACGCATTCTCTACTGAGAATTGGAATCGCCCGTTGGCAGAAGTCTCAGGGCTGATGTCGCTGTTGGCTACCACCATCAGGAATGAGGTTAGCACGATGAACAAGAACAGCATCAAATTGAATGCCATCGGCGATTTGGGTAGTTTGCCCAAGTCCAATTACGACCAACTAATGCGAGCCATTGAGGATACCAGCTACAATACACGAATGACATTGACCCTTGCCTTGAGCTATTCAGGTCGTTGGGACTTGACTCAAGCTTCGCGTCGTATGGCGGAGGATGTAAAGTCAGGAAAGTTGCAGCCAGAAGAGGTCAATGATCAGCTGATTTCATCCTACCTTTCCACAGCGGGCATTCCTGACCCTGAACTGCTTGTCCGCACGAGCGGCGAGGAGCGTATCAGTAACTTCTTGCTTTGGCAGCTGGCTTATTCCGAACTTTATTTCACCCCCAAATACTGGCCCGATTTCCGTAAAGCCGACCTTTACGAAGCCATCCTGAACTACCAACACAGGGAACGACGTTTTGGCAAAACGAGTGAACAAGTTAAAAAATGATTATGCGTTTGAGATATTTATTCATATTGTTGTTTTTCAGCCTGTTGTTAGGTTTTGAAAACAGCGCATTCGCTCAAATCCAAGTGGGCGACGACCTTTCTGAAATCGATTATGCTCGTCCGCAAGAATACGAAATTGGCGGTATCACCGTTGAGGGTGCGAAATACGTCGATGCCTCGATGCTAACTATGCTTGCGGGATTAAGGGTGGGCGAGACGGTCAAGATTCCGGGAGATGAAATTGCTTCGGCTATCAAGAAAATTTGGGAGCAAGGCATGTTTGAGGACGTGGCTATCAATGCCACCGATTTTGTGGGCAAAAGGGTTTTTCTGCAAATCGTTATCAAAGAAAAACCGCGTGTGTCGAAATTCTCCTTGAAGGGCATCAAGAAAAGCGAAGCGGATGAAATTCGTAACAAAATCAATCTTTCGCGTGGTGATGTGGCCACTGATCACTTGCTTACAAAGACCCAACGCATCATTGAGAACTACTATTTTGACAAAGGTTATCTGAATGTTGGTATTGACATTCAACAAGTTGCCGATACTACCCGCGAAAGTTATGTCGATATGATTATCAATATCGACAAAGGTCAGAAAGTGAAAATTGGTAAGATTAATCTTGAAGGAAATGAGAATCTTTCTGATGCCCAAATACTTGCGGCAATGAAAGAGACTAAGGAGCGTGGTCATTTCGACCCACTCAATCCGTTAGGTCCATTGGTGGTAAACACTGTGGCTGACGTGCTGACCTTAAAACCGTTGAAGGCCATCACTGAGGTGGAGGAATATTTTTACGACAACTATCGCCCGCGCATTTTCAAGTCGTCTCGCTTCAAGGAAAGCGACTTTAAGGACGACAAAAAGAATATCATTGCAAAGTATAATAGTAAAGGTTACCGCGATGCCATCATCGTCAAGGATTCGGTTTATCGCATCGACGACCGCAACATAGGCATCGACCTCGTCATTGATGAAGGCAACAAATACCACTATCGCGACATCACTTGGACGGGCAATACCAAATACAGTGCTGAAACGCTCAATGGCGTTCTCGGTATCAAAAAGGGTGATGTATATAATAAGGAGTTGCTCGACAAGAACCTGACTTATAGCGAGACCACTTTGGACATCAGTTCGTTGTATATGGATGATGGCTATCTCTTCTTCCACGTTGATCCAGTTGAGGTGGCTGTGGACAACGATTCCATTGATCTTGAAATTCGTCTCACAGAAGGCAAACAGGCTCGCATCAGCAACGTAAGCCTAAAGGGCAACACTAAGACCTACGACCATGTGGTGTTGCGTGAGCTTTACACGCGTCCTGGCCAGCTGTTCAGCCGCAGCGACGTGGTGCGTTCCGTCCGTGAATTGGCCACGCTCGGTTTCTTCAACCAAGAGAGCATCAATCCTGACGTGCAGCCCAATATGGCTGACAACACTGTGAACATCGACTATTCTGTTGAGGAAGCTGCTGCCGACCAGATTAGTTTCTCGGGTGGTTATGCTGCTGGTTATCTGATGCTTCAGCTTGGATTGTCGTTCTCCAACTTCTCCATGCGTAATCTTTTCAACAAGGATGCTTGGCGTCCCATCCCAGCGGGTGACGGACAGAAACTTTCGGTCAATCTGACCACTTACGGTGCTTCTTCACTTTATTATGGCTTCTCGTTCACTGAGCCTTGGCTTGGCGGACGTAAGCCCAACAGCCTCACAGTGTCGTTCTACCAGTCGTTCTATACCAACTGGAGGGAAAAGGATGATGACGATTATGGCTGGTTTAGGCGTACGGGTATTACAGCTGGTTTGGGCAGACGTTTGACTTGGCCTGATGATTATTTCTCATTGTATCAAGGCGTCAACCTGATGCGTTACAACTTGTCGAATTATGTTTCGGGCTTCCTCAATGTTGGTGACGGTAATGGCAGGTTTAACTTAATTAGCTACAACATCGTCTTGAGCCGCAATTCGGTGAGTCAGCCGCTTTATCCACGCAGTGGTTCTGAGTTCCAGTTGGGTCTCGAAATTACGCCACCCTATTCGCTCTTTACCAATAAGGACTACTCCAGCCTCTCGGAAAACGAAAAATACAAATGGGTGGAGATGCACCGCTGGACCTTCAAGGCTGCGTGGTACACCGAACTTTATGACAAGCTCGTGATGATGACCCGTGTACGTTTCGGCTATTTGGGACACTACAACGATCAGATTGGAGCAACGCCCTTCCATCGCTATTTCCTCGGCGGAGATGGTTTGAACAATTATTCTTTCGATAGCCGTGAGTTAGTAGGTATGCGCGGTTATGCCAACAATTCGCTTACGCCAAACTACTATACGGGTTCGACGGGTGGCGACATGTTCACGAAATACACCCTTGAGCTACGTTATCCATTGTCGCTCAATCCTCAGGCTACCATATATGCCTTGACATTCCTTGAGGCAGGTAATTGCTGGCTCGGTATCAAAAACTTTGACCCATTTGAGGTGAAGCGTTCGGCAGGTCTTGGTGTGCGCATCTACTTGCCGATGTTCGGTTTGCTTGGCCTTGACTGGGGCTACGGCTTTGATGACGTTTACGGCACTACGGGCGACAACCACAGTCAGTTCCACTTCTCTATCGGAGGCTCTATTGATTAATTGTTCAGTTAAGAGTTAATAGTTTGAAGTTGAACGCGCTTTGCGTCATTGTCAGGAGGTACGACGAAGCAATCTAGGAAAGGGTTTTATTTTTGGAACGATTATTGATTGAAGCAGGAAAACAACTAAAAAGAACAGATAAATGAAAGCATTAAAAACCTTATTTTTGACCGCTGCCTTTGTATGTGGCGGCATCATCGCTGCCAATGCCCAAATCATCGGCGGTGCACAAAAAATCGTTTACGTTGATTCGGAATACATCATGGAGAACATTCCGGAATACGGTGACGCACAAGAAGAACTTAATGCCCTGTCGTCCAAGTGGCAGAAAGAAGTGAAGGCTGTTTACGACAAGGTGGAGGAAATGTACAGCAAGTATCAGACAGAAATGTTGCTGCTCTCCGAGGACCAAAAGCGTGCCCGTGAGCAAGCTATCATCGCCAAAGAGCAAGAAGCCAAGAATTTGCAGATGCAGTACTTTGGCTCTGAAGGTCAGCTTTATCAGAAACGCACCGAACTCATTCAACCCATTCAGGAAAAGGTATATACGGCTATGAAGGACCTCGCCCAGACCAAGAACTATTCCTTTATTCTTGATTTGGCTTCAGGGACTTCAATTCTTTATGCCAGCGACAAAAATGATATTAGCGACGAGGTGCTCGACGAGCTGGGCAATGTTATGCAGACTGTACGCCGTGAGGACCGCCGCAGGGCGAATGTAGGTGCAGGAACTGGCACTACTGGCAATTCTGGCAACACTTCCAAACCCAAGAAGGAGGGAAAATAATGTGCCGCAGGTCGGACGATAGGGAATAATTCTTATCTTTGCCGCCTGATTTGCAGTGAGAATATTAGTTAAATTATTAAAAATCAATAAAATGAAGAATTTGTTTAAAGTATTGTTCTTGGGTGTCGCCCTCTTCGTGATGAGTGGTATGACTCAGGCACAAGTGAAGATTGCACATGTCAACACGGCAGAAATTCTTGATGCCATGCCCGACAAAGCTACGGCTGAGAAAGCCTTGGAGAAGTATTATGGTGAGTTGCAAAGTCAATTGCAGACCATGGGAACAGAGTACCAAAACAAGGTTCAGGACTATCAAACCAACGAAGCCACGATGTCGAATTTGGTGAGGCAGTCGAGGGAAAAGGAAATCCTTGATCTTCAGAGCCGCATCCAGCAGTTCCAAGCCAATGCCGAAGTGGAGTTTGAGAACAAACGCGCTGAATTGCTGAAGCCTATTTTGGACAAGATCCAGAATGCTATCAACGCGGTGGGTAAGGAGAAAGGTTACACCTATGTCCTCGATCTCGCCACGGGTGCCGCTGTCTATATCGGCGACAATGCCATTGATGCTACCAATGACGTGAAAGCCAAGCTGGGTGTCAAGTAAGACCAAGCTTAAGCAATAGAAAAGCCGACCTTCGGGCCGGCTTTTTTGTTATCGTATGCTCTCGCGTTTGACTTTGGCGAAGCGTAGCAGCTTCAGAATTTTCAGTGGCTTGTGGTCGTCTTTGTTAGCGAGATTGAGGTAAATCCCGAACTTCTTTGCGATGGGAATCTTGAAAGTCTCGACAAACTCGATCAGCGTGCCGTCGGAGTCTTCCACGTAGGTGAAATGCCCGTTGGCATCGCCCATGCCGAAGTCGGCACCGCTGTCGCAAACAAAAGGATGCCCCATGGCCTCAGCTTGTGCTTTGACGGCCTCCATGTTGCGTACGTCGAAGCAGAGGTGGATGTAACCTGGGTCGCCCCAATAGCGGTTTTCATAGAGTTTCTTGCCTGGCGCATCAACGCTTTGGATAAGTTCAAGATGCGAGGTGCCCATGATGCGACTCAAGGGTCCTTCGATGGGCTTGGAACGCTCCAGGATGACACGACGCAAGGTGTTTTTGCCCCCTTCGATGGCTTCCAAGTCTGAAAAAACACCTGTTTGATCGAAAACGATTTTGTCGTAGTCCAAAAGTTGGGTATAGAAGGGTAATGAACGGTCGATGTCGCTGACACCGATGACGGCACCATTGGCACCGCCTGTTAGTAGCCGTTTGTCGTCGATGAAAACGTAATCGTCCTGCTCGATTTGGAAAAGGTTGCCGTAAGGGTCTTTCATGAAGAACTGCTTTTGCCCAATCGGAGAGGTGGTGATTTCGCTGATGACATCAAGGCCTTTATTAATAAAGGTGTTGTAGGCCGCTTCAATGTTAGGGGTCTTGACCTTGGCGATGAGGATGCCGAGGTCGCCGAGTTTGACGGGCTCTTTCAGGTAGTTGAGTTCGCGACCTTTGGGTTGCCAGATTTCAAAACCGCCGCCGCCACGGATATTGACGGCGATGCCCGAACGACGCGGTTGTGGTTTGCCGCCCGTGTAAGGGAGCATGCGTTCTGCAACGCCTTCATCGTCAACGATTTTGATTTCGTAGCCGAAGTTGTCGTAGTACCATTTCCAGGCCTCGACAAAGTCGCTCACGCCGATACCCACTTGTTGTATGCCGCAGATTACTTTGGATTTCATATTTGAAGATTTAGAATTTAAAATTCAAGATTCAAGATTTGGTTTCCCCTCCGGGGAATGGAGTGAGTCTGATGTTTTAATGCGGCGGCGGGAAGAGCTTACGAATAGGAAACACCACAAGCCGCCGCCTTATACTGCAAAATTTCACTCCATTCCCGAAGGGGAATCTCCACTATGTAGCTGATATTTTTCTCGATAGTTTATAATACAAAGGTAAGCACCATTTATGGATATGTGCCATCAGCAGTTCTGTCTTGCCGATAAGTTTTCTATGCTTTTGCCGCTTGATGGCGCGCACAGCAATGGCACCGCATTTGTCTACGTCTAGGCCGTTGGCCTGACCAGCATCCATCTTGGCGTGAGCTGAGCCATCACCGTGAAGGGCGCTCTTGCTGATTTGTGTGTTGATACGCCCAGGGATGAGAAAGGTTACTCCGATGTTGTCGTATTCCAGCTCCAACGATTCGTAGAACCCGAACAAGGCGTGTTTTGCAGCGCAGTAGGCCGACCGCAACGGAAAGCCGAACAAACCAGATAGGGAAGTGGTCACGCTGAACTGCACATGCTCCTTGGCCAGAATCATCTCCTTGAATTTCTTCACGAGATACACCCCACTCAAGAAGTCGATTTTTAGAATTTTTTCGTCCACGCTGATGTCGGTGTCCAAGGCTTTTTCGCGTTGCGAAATGCCCGCGTTGAGCACGAAAAGATCGATGCTCAGGCCTTTTTCCATCACGTAGTCGTAGAGGCGGTCGATAGCAGTGTAATCATCAAGTTGAGTTTCGGTAGCAAAGGCTTTTATGCCGTATTTTTCGCACATCTCCTTGGTCTTGTTGAGGTCATCGATGCCGAGTCCCGTGAGGACGAGGTTACAGCCTTCCTGCGCCAAATGTAGAGCAATGCTCCGTCCGATACCTGTGCCGCCGCCGGTGATGAGTGCTGTTTTGTTTTGGAGGTTTAGCATTGTTAGTGTTTTTCGAGTCTGCCAGTCGGGGCGTTGCCCGATGCCGCACTGCGCTTGCATCAGGTTAAAGTCGTTTCGCCCTTTCAGAGCTTGCTCAACTCTTTCTTGTGGGCGCAAAATTAAAAATAATTCCTTTACGTTGGGATAATCAATATATTTACTAATTTTGTGGCTCGAATCAAAATTTTGAATTTTAAATTTTAAATCCCAAATTGATGGATATATTTGAAAGAATATCAAAGGATTCCGGTGGCCCGATTGGGCAATACCGTGAACGTGCTGACGGCTATTTCGCATTCCCGAGATTGGAAGGCGAACTCGGACCGCGTATGGTCTTCAATGGCAGGGAAGTGCTCTGCTGGAGCTTGAACAACTATTTGGGCTTGGCCAACCACCCCGAGATTCGTCGCGTGGATGCCGAAGCCGCCGCCAAATACGGTCTCGCCGCCCCGATGGGTGCCCGCATGATGACGGGTCACACGCGTATGCATGAACATTTCGAGCATGAACTGGCCGACTTCGAGAAAAAGGAAGCAGCCTACCTGTTCAACTTTGGGTATCAGGGCATTGTCTCTACGATTGATACTTTGACCAACCCGCACGATGTTATCGTTTATGACAATGAGGCACATGCATGTCTGCTTGACGGTATTCGTTTGCACATCGGCAACAAGTACAAATACCGCCATAATGACATGACCGATCTGGAAAAGAAACTGAAGGTCGCGACTGAGGTGGTGGAAAAGACAGGCGGCGGTATCTTGGTCATTACAGAGGGCGTGTATGGTATGACGGGCGCTTTGGGTGACCTTGTCGGCATCGTGGCCTTGAAGAAGAAATATAGCTTCCGCATCCTCATCGACGACGCTCACGGCTTTGGCGTGATGGGTCCGACGGGTCGCGGCACTTCCGAACATTTCGGCGTGATGGACGACATCGATATTTACATCGGTGCCTACGCCAAGGCTATGGCCATCATCGGAGGTTTTGTGGCTGGTCCGAAATATGTTATTGAGTATCTGCGCTATAATATGCGTTCGCAGATGTATGCCAAAAGTCTGCCATTGGCCATTGTGGAAGGTTGCGAAAAACGTTTGGAAATTATCCGTAGTGCAGAGGGCGATGCGCTTCGTGCTCAGCTGTGGACGGTAACCCGTGCTTTGCAGAAGGGCTTCCGCGACTTGGGCTTCGACATCGGTCCTGCTGAGGCTTGCGTGACACCTGTGCATGTGCAGGGTGATGTGGTTCAGGCCACCAACATCGCTATGGATTTGCGCGAGAATTACCGCATCTTCTGTTCGGTCATCACCTATCCGGTCATTCCCAAGGGTATGATTATCTTCCGTATCATCCCGACGGCAGCTCACACCATGGATGATGTGAACTACACGCTGAACGCCTTTGCCGAAGTGCGGCAGAAGCTCGACAAGGGATACTACGACGGTGCTGAAGTTCCGAACATGAGGATTGACTAAGGCAAAACTTACTGTCTTTAAATGCTTTGGTTGAGTTTTTTTTGAAAATTAACTCAACCAAATGATTTTTTTTGTATTTTTGCAAACTCAATTTGGAGTAATAGTAAATAGATAAACTTAACAATATGAAAATCAAATCATTACTTATTTTAGCTCTGCTTTTCTTGATGGGACAAGTAGTTAGAGCACAAGCTGTTTATGACTTAAGTCAAGGCGTTGCTTTTGAGGAAGGCTTTGAAGATGCAAGCCATTTTGAGACTTATTGGACAACGAGTGATCTTCTTATCAATGCTTCTTATGGGATTGTTTCCACTACTTCTTACTCGGGCGACAAAAGTTTTCGTTTTGGTCATGGGGCTGGTATGGGAAATATTGGGTACCTGATTTCACCGAAGTTCATAGGTACGGGCAATGGAGTTCACGTAAAGTTTTATTATACCAATTTCTATAATAAACCTTCAACTTTTCAAGTAGGGTACTCAACGTCGGATGTAGCGACTATTGAAAACTTTACATGGGGAGAAACTATTCAAGTGCCAGGGGGTGATACTTGGCGAGAATATACACATGATTTCCCTGTAAACATCACCTACATTGCCATAAAATTCCCCAAAGCCAGTTCCTATTTGTATGTTGATGATTTTACTTTCGAGACATCGACGGTATGCCTTGAACCTAGTGGCTTTCTGGCCGATGAGGTAATCCCTCGTTCCGTTACGTTGAGTTGGGCGGGCAACAGCAGTAGTTATGAGTTGCAGTATATACCGATTTTGCGCTATTCTTTTGAAAGTAGTGACATGGATTCTTGGACTACTATTGATGCTGATGGACTTGTTTATACTGATGGGAATAGTTATGCATGGAAGTGGGGTGATATTGAATATATATCTAATAGTGGTAATGTTGCATATGGAGCTTATGAAGGCAGTCATTGCGTTTATTCGGAGTCTAATGTTACCATGAGTAATGGACACAATTATGTTGAGGTGAATCTTCATCCTGATAATTATTTGGTTTCGCCATTGGTTCCGTTGGGAGGTAGCATTAGCTTTTATGCCAAAGGCCATGATCCGAGTGCTTATCAAGAGCATTTTGGAGTGGCAGTTTCTACTTCGGAGAACCCAACAGCTTCAGATTTTGAAAACAACATGATTGCTGAATGGAAAGCCACAAATGAATGGACGAAATACACTGTTGACCTGAGCAGCTATGCTGAGCAGTGGGGTTATGTGGCTATTCGTCATTTCGATTGCGAAGATGGTTTAATGGCTCTTGATGTCGATTATGTTGTTATTTTTCTGGAAAGTGATTGGACGTCCGTATCGGTCACAGAAAACACTTGTACGATTGACAATTTAGAGCCCCAAACCTACTATGCCATCAGGGTGAGAGGGGTTTGTGATGGGGGAAATCATTCCTCTTGGACTGATAACCTGGATGTGTTAACCCCAATGGAAGAAAGATTTGAAACAGCGGGAGACTGGTGTAATGAAAATAATTGGTCTTCTGGAGCTGTGCCCACTGCCAATAGTTATGTTACCATTGCTGCCAATGTTGTCGTCCCAGACGGATGTGTGGCCTTGGCTAAACATATTGTTATCAACGAAGGCAATACCCTGACCATCGAGGAGGGGGGACAATTGAAGCACGACAACGTAGGCGTTTTGGCTACGGTAGAGAAAAATATCAATGCTTATTCCGATGAGTACGACAATTATTACCTGCTTGCCTCTCCTATGGCTAATGAGCTTAATGTCGAAAGCAATACAAATCTCGCCACCAACAATTATGATCTTTACAAATTTGACCAAAGTCAGGATTTGGAATGGCGTTTTTATGGAGACAATCAGTTTACAATAGCCAATACAGCTGGCTATCTTTATGCCAATAGTGAAGATATGACTGCCACCATGACGGGACAGCTCATGCCGAGTAATGAGAATGTGGAAATTGACCTCGATTATGACAATGCTGCTGTATTTAAGGGTTGGAATCTTGTCGGTAATCCATTTGCATGCACAGCATACATTATTGGAGATGTGAATTTCTACAAGATTGATGATGGTAATGAGCTTCAAGTTGCTTCTGGTGTAGTGGCTCCTTGCGAGGGTGTCTTCGTGAAGGCTGATAACGATGATGAGTCAGTTACATTTACTAGAATAGAACCTCAAGGGAATTGTAATAGTATCCTCAACCTCAACATTGTCCGTAGCGGTAACCGTATCGACGTGGCCCGTATTCGTTTTGGCGAGGGCCGTAGCCTGGAGAAGTTCATGCTCAATCCGAATCATACCAATGTTTACATCAGTCAGGATGGTAAGGACTATGCCGTAATCCATAGTGAAAGCACTATGGGCGAGCTTCCTGTCAGTTTCAAGGCTGAGGAAAACGGCAAATATACGCTGGGATTCACCACTGAGAACGTTGAGTTCAGCTATCTCCACCTTATTGACAACATAACGGGCAACGATGTTAATTTGCTCCAAACCCCAAGTTATACTTTTGAGGCCAATACGACCGACTATGCCAACCGCTTTAAATTGGTGTTCGTCACAGGCAGTAGCGTTGAAGATGACAGTTTTGGTTTTATCCACAATGGTCATTTGCTTGTCCTCGGTAATGAAGGAGAAGCCACTTTGCAAGTCATTGACCTGATGGGGCGTATGATGAGTAGCGAGCGGTTTAATGGTAACTATGACAAACCGATTAATGTGGCAGCAGGTGTTTATTTGCTCCGCCTCATCAATGGCAATGATGTTAAGGTGCAGAGGATTGTGGTGAGATAACCAAGGGTCTAGTAACAACAAAGAAAGAAAACAAAACAACAATAAAAAAAGAATAAGATGAAAAAATTAGTACTGACAATCGCAATCGTTCTCGGACTGAGCATGACAACCTTCGCCGATGGAGGTGGCTTGTTCCAACGTGGTTCCAACGTGGAGACCACGGAGACGATGACAGGCAGCCGCGACGGAGTGTTTGCCCCACGACTTCCGTCTCACGGCCAGAATACTAACCAGACCGCCCCTCTGGGCAGTGGCGCGGCCATCCTGCTCAGCTTCGGCGCAGTTTACTTCATTGGCAAGAAGCGTAGGGAGAAATAATTAGGTTTGATACCGTAGTTTTGTAGGGCAGTACTAAGACGAGTACTGCCTTTTTTATGTTGTCTTATTGTTCATTCCGAATATTATCCGTATTATTGCACTTTCAAAAATTGAGATAATCCCAAAAATGTGATAATATGATATTAGTGAAACAAGTGGGCGTTTATGTCAACATCCTGAATTGCAGACTCAAGAAGTATTTGGCTGAGGTCTTCAAAAAGAATGGTGTCAACCTAACGGCGGAGCAGTATTTGGTCATGGACACGCTGTGGAACGAAGGCACACTCACCCAACAAGCCATCGCGTTCATCATCCAAAAGGACAAGAATTCTGTGACGCAATTCATTGACAATTTGGAGAAAAAAGGT
>Ga0310690_10006178_pt1 | contig 15855 bp, 14 predicted proteins | sample AusTroGonzalo_MG_2_FD_207661 | JGI IMG/M metagenome (GOLD analysis project Ga0310690, IMG submission 207661) | Bovine rumen microbial communities from tropical cattle in Woodstock, Queensland, Australia - Gonzalo_04 (v2) (version 2) | ecosystem: Host-associated > Mammals > Digestive system >... | reverse complement strand
TTCACGGGATCCATGCCCAAAACCACGCACTGCCGCCCGAACGCCTTCGCACCGTCGGAGATGATCGCGGGCGTGCGCACGGCCAGCGAGTTCACCGAAACCTTCTCCGCCCCCGCCAGGATCACGCGCTCCATGTCGGTGAGCGAGGAGATGCCGCCGCCGACCGCGAACGGGATGCGCACGGCGCGCGCCACCGCCGCCACCATGCCGATGTCGATGGGGCGCCCCTCCGCCGAGGCCGTGATGTCGTAGAACACCAGTTCGTCCGCGCCGCCCTCGGAGTATCGCACCGCCATCTCCACGGGATCGCCGAGGTCGATGTTGTTCTTGAACTTCACGCCCTTCGTCACGCGGCCACCGCGCACATCCAAGCAAGGTATCACTCTCTTTGTCAGCATAGACGATAGTTTCGAGTTTAGAGTTTAGCGTTCACTGTTTCGTGTTGGGTCGGTAGTCACTTTTCAACCTTTCAACTTTTCAACCTTTCAACCCAGAAACCGTCTGAGCAGATCGAGTCCCACCCGTCCCGATTTCTCGGGATGGAACTGCGTGGCGAAAAGTCCACCCTTCTGCACCGCCGCCGTGAAGGCGATGCCGGCATATTCCGCGCGCCCCACGGTGAACGGCGTCAGCTCCGCATAGTAGGAATGGACGAAATAGTATTCCTCGCCCGACTTCAGCAGTCCGCCATCCGCCGTGGCCTGCACATCGTTCCAGCCGATCTCCGGCACCTTGAAGCCGGGCACGTCCGGGAAGCGGCGAACCTTGCCGGGCAGAACGCCGAGAAGATCCACGCCGCCATCCTCCTCGGAGTGCTCAAAGAGAATCTGCATGCCGAGGCAGATTCCGAGGAACGGACGCCCCGAGCCCGCCGCCTGCCGCACGGCGTCCACAAGGTTCAGTTCGCGCAGGTTCGCCATGGCGCTCGCCGCCGCGCCGACGCCCGGAAAGACGACGCGCGAGGCCGCGCGCACAACGGCCGGATCCGATGTGACGACCGTCTCCTCGCCAAGCGCATCGAACGCAAGCTTCACGCTGGTGAGATTTCCGGCCCTGTAGTCGACAATCGCTGTCATGCAGACTCCTTGTGTTTCTATCGCTTCGTGTCCCTATCGCTTCGCCACATCCTTTCCGGCGAAGAATCCACCCGGCCATTGCTCATCCACGGCCTGCCGGCCGATCTCCACCAGCCGTTCCGCGCGCCGGAAATCAAGCGACATCACGCCACCGACGGCAGGACGGATCAGCACGTCGGGGGGCGCTTCCGCAAGCTCGCGCCGCGTCAGCTCGCAGTTCAGCACCGTCAGCGTGCCCGCCAGGATGTCAATGAGATTGAACTTGGAAAGCGGCTTCGCGTTCTCCGGCGGATTGGGCGGATTGATATCCACGGCGATCACGGCGTCCGCCCCCATCGCACGGCACACCGAGACGGGGACGGGATCCACAAGCTGTCCGTCCACCAGCACGCGACCGTCCCGCTCGACGGGAAGGAACACGCCGGGGATGGACATCGACGCGCGCACGGCCGAGAGCAGATCCCCTTCACGCAAAACGACCTTCTCGCCGGAATTGAGATCGGTCGCGACCGACGCAAAAGGGATTTTCAAGTCGTCGAACCGCTTCGCGACGATCAGGTCGGCGAGCAGCCGCTCAACCTGCCGCCCCGTGGTGATGGCCTTGGCCGTCAGGCGCGTTTCGAACATCAGCTTCGGAAACTTCTTCCAGTCCGGCTCGGCGCACCACGCCAGCGCCCGCCCCACCGTTCCGGCGGCGATCAACGCCCCCGCGATCGCCCCGATCGACGTGCCGGCGACGCAGTGAACGGGAATCCCCATCTCGGTCAGCCGCTGATAGACGCCCAGATGCGCAAGACCGCGCGCGCCGCCGCCGCCCAACGCCAAGCCGATCTTTCGCGCCATCCTGCCGCCTCCTCACGCCTTCACGAGAAGCTCGTTGCGGTAAAGATGGCGCACGGCATCGCAATCCTGCGTGTGCCCGGCGCGGAAGGAGACGACCGTCCCGACAAACCGGTCCGGCCCCGTCAGCGAAAGCGCCGCCAGAAGATCCAGCGTGGCCCGATGCCAGACCGGCTCAAGAAAACGCTGGGTGCCCTCAACCGGGAAGCGCGGCTCGCCGTACCAGTGTTTGCGGCCGTGAATGAGGATGTTGTCCTTGTTGTAGCCCAGGTGGCGCGTGTCGGCAAAGAGCCAGCCAAACGCCCAGGCGAGCTGATACTGACGATGCGTCGCATTCGTGCGTGCGTACGCGCCATACCGGAACGTCTCGGGCGTCACGTCGAAGACGATGCGCTGGTCGCCGATGATGGTACGCCAGCTGATGGCGACGTCCAACCGCAGACGGCGCGAACCGTCATCCGGCAGAAACAGCAGGAAATCGCCGCGGTTCCCGGCGAACGCCAGCGGTTCCTTCACGGTGACGTAGGTCGCCGGGGTATCGGTGACGACCATCCGCGCCCGGTCGATGGCCTTGACGAGCGGCAGCGACGAGTCGTCGAAGAGCGGCGGGTCGCCGGAGTTCGTCTTGATCACCACGTTGTCGAGCCCGAGCCCGGACTTCAGCGCGATGATATGCTCCACCATCCGCAGGTAGTTGTGGGGCGAGCCGCTGCGCAGCACGAGATTGCGCGCACTCGTCCAAAGGTTGGCAATGTCGACCGCCGTATCCAGCTGATCCGGAAGATCGGTGCGCCGGATCCACCAGCCCGGCCGCGTGGACGGCGCGAAGGTGATGGTGCGCTTTTCGCTGCCGCGGAACGTCCCGACCCCGGACTCGCTCGCCTCTTCGGCGATTGTCGTGCGGTTGGCGTTCCATCCCGAACGGTCGGCAAAGCGCGTCTCGTCCACAGGCTGCGCATCGAAACGCGCCTTGGCGGCCGCGAACGCGGTCGCGTCTCCCGCGACGAGCCGGCATTCAGGATATTCAAACGCTGCACTCATGAATCACCAGCCGCTATTTCTTCTTTTTCTTGTCCTTCTTCTCGGGCGGCGGATTCTCAATGTACTTGCGCATTTCCTTCGACATTTCGATGTCGATGCCATAGGCCTGGGCGGCGGACTGGAGATTCTGCAGATACGGTCCGATGTAGGTGACGTCCGGCGAAGACGGCGCCTTGGGCATGTCGACGACCTTGATCTTCACCTCCTTGGCGTCCGGCGTGACCATGCCGAAGAGCGGCAGCTTGCGCACCAGCACCTTGTCCGGCGGTGCGATTACGTCAAGAAGCGCCCGGTCGTCGGCCGAAAGCTTCTCGTACAGCACCTTGGGGGTTTTGGCGTCGGCCTCCTTCTCCTTCTTGCTGAGATCCACACGCATCGTATAGACGAAGAATCCCTTCGTCGCAAGCTCCCGGAAGAACTTGTTGGACAGGATCTTCTTCATGCCCGCCTCCATCGGCGTGCCCTTCGCGACGGCCACCACGAAGATCGGCGCGTCGTACTTGGCCGCCTCCTTCTTCGCCGCCGGCAGCGAATTGAAGTATTTGGCGGTCGATGGCAGTTTCTTCTTCTCCTTCGCCTCTTCCTCGGCAAACGCCATGGTGAACGAAAGCACCACGGCCAAACCCGTCAACAGCAACCTTTTCATGTCTTTTCCTTTCCGGCAAGACGTCCCGCGAGAACCGGAAGTCCCGGATCGCGCGCCCCCGCCGTTACGATTGCGCCGAACGCCGACGCCTGCGCCATCAGAAGCCGATAGGCCTCCTCCGGAGTTTGCAAAAAAACCGAACCGGGCACGCGGCTCGCAAGCGCGTCCGACTGGACGCTCCGATCCGCCGTCCCGCCTGCGTCATAGACCGGCAGCAGAACGAGCCGATCCTGCGGACGCAACGTCTCCGAGAACATCGCGGCCAGCGGCTCCAGCATCTTGCGGAGCGGCCCATAGCCATGCGGGCGCCATACGACGGCGACGCCCTTCTCGGCCCGCGCCTGCAACGTCGTCAGCATCGCATGAAGCTTCTCAGGGTTGTGGGCATAGTCGTCGTACACCTCGGCGCCGCCGCAGCTGCCGATGCGCTGAAGCCGACGCTCGACGCCCGGGAAGGCCATCAGCGCCGCACGCGCCTTCTGCTCGTCGGCGCCAAGCGCCAGCGCCAGCGCAAGGGTCAACCCCGCATTCTGACGGTTATGGTCTCCCGGTAGCGAACAGTCCGCCGCACAGCTGACCTTGCGCCCATCGATCACCGGCCCCGGAACATCCTTCACGAACGCATCGAACACCTCGTCCATCTCCTCCTTGGAGTAGTGGTCGGCACTCGCATTCGTGATGATCGCCGCAAAGGGACGGAAAGCGGTGAGCGACTTGTCGGACTCGTCCACCTCGGCGACGGCATACCGGCCCCGGCCGGGCCGCACGGAACCGTTCCACCCCACCACCGCCGCCCCGTTCACGCAGAACGGGTCAAAGCCGCATGCCGCAAGAACGTGCGACAACATCGCCGTCACCGTCGATTTGCCGCAGGTCCCCGCCACCGCCACCAGCTTGAAGGGCGAAAGCGCCTCCGCGAGCGCGGCGGCGCGGTGGACGACGGGGATCCCCAGCTTCTGGGCTTTCACCAGCCCGGGATTGTCTGACTCGATCGCCGTCGAAACGATCACGCGTTGGACGGAAGCGTCCACGCCACGACCGTCATCCGGGAACACCTTCACGCCCATCGCCTCAAGCCGACGAATGCTCGGCGGCCAAAGCGCACGGTCCGGTGAGCTCACGATCCGGTCGGCACCCGATACGGAACGTCCAAGCGAGACGAGCGCCTGCGCCAGCGCGCTCATCCCGACGCCGCCTATGCCGATCAGATGATCCATCCGCCGCCTACTTGCCGAAGCCCTTGAAAAGGTTCTTCACGCCCTCGGTGGCCTTCTGGGCCGTGTCGCCAACAGCATCGACCGCCGCCTTGGCGCCATCGCCGACCGCACCAGCGGCACCCTTTGCGACATCCGCCGCACCAGACGTCGCGCTCTTCGCACCTTCACCCAGGAACCCGCCAAGCGCGCCAAGTCCATCGCCCACGCCGCTCATGCCCTTCATGAAAGCATCGGAAAGGGTCGTCCAGATCTCTTCGAACGAAACGCCATCCGACTCCTTGCCGATATCCGTCAAATCGATCGTCATGATCGGCAGCGGCGGAACCACGTCGCTCTCCATGAGCTTGACCTTCGTGCCGGAGATGCGGATGTGATCGATGATCACCTTCATCTGGGCCTTCTCCTTCTCCTCTACCTCCTTCTCCTCCTTCTCTTCCTCCTTCTCCTCCTTGATGCCGAGCGCCCGATTGACATTGGCAAGGATCGCGTCAATGTTGTTCACGCCGTCATGCGAATAGTAGCTCGCGAACGGATCCTCGATCAGGAGCTCCTTGACATGCAGCTTGTTGGAGAAAAGCTCGAAGAGCGCAAGGTCGAGCGTCAGCGACGTCATGGAGAACGCCGGCGACTCGCCATACCCCTCCGGGTTGGAGAGTTTCACGTTTTTGATGCGCACCGACCCCGTCCACGGATTCACGTAAAGGCGTTCAATGTGGAACTTGGTGCCCGTGATCTTCGGCACCACGCTGTTGGCCACCCCCGTCGAAACAGGGCTGATCCACAGCGGTATCGTCGCCAAAACCAGCACCACCGCCACAAATCCGATGGCGAGGCACCACAGGAAACATTTCAGCAGCTTGCCGAAACATCCACTCGTCTTCTTTTCTTCTTCGCTCATGATCTTTTCCTTTCGATGTTGAAATGGTTTGTAATGTAATGCGCGTATGATACCACAATTCCGCCTCGGGGAAAACCATCAATCTCAAAATTCGGCGCCGGTCGCTGTCGTGTAGAGCCTCTTACCGATGGAGCCGTTCGTCAGAAGCCCAGCAGATAGACGAGAACGGAGGCGAGGGTGGTCGTGGCGCCGACAAGCGTGCCGTACGGGAAGAGCTTGAGCCGGTCCTTCACGCCCATGCCCACGGCGCCGGCCGTCGCATGGAAGAAGCTGCCGTGCGGGAGCGCATCGAAGATCGTACCGCCCGCATGGAGCATCGCCGCCGCCGACAGGGCCGGCACCCCCGCCTGCACCAGCGTGCCGGAGAACGTCTGCGCGGCAATCGTCACGCCTGCCGTGGTGGACGCCGTCGCGCCGGAGAGCAGTACGCTCGAGAGCGGCGCCAGCGCGAACGCCGGCAGGTGGCAGGCGTTCAGAAGCGCGATCATGTCGGCATTCAACCCCGAGTTCTTGACGATGCCCGCCACCGCGCCCGTCCCGATGAGCAGAATCGACACGCCGATCACCTTTGAAAGCCCGTATTCGCAGAACGATGCCGTCTGCCGCCACTTTCCGCAGACCAGGATTGCGGCGAGACCGCCCGCCGGCAGCGCCACGAGCGGATCGACCGCAAAGCCGCACAGCGGGCGGAGCGCCAGCAGCGCCACCACCACGAGCGGCCCCGCCACCGCCGCCCACAGGGAGGGTTGCGGGGCGGGCGCTTCACGTTTCAAGTTTTGCGGTTCGGGCGGGGGGCGGGGGATGGGGGATTGGACGCGGCTCAACCAACGCGCGAGCAGGATCGTGACTGCCAGCGCGCAGAGCGCCGGCACGATGTTCTTCAGCATAAGCGCGGTGAGATCGACATTGAACGCATCCGCCGCCGCGATCGTGTTCGGGTTGGGCGAGAGAACGTTGCCCGCCTTCCCGCCGCCCACCATCGCCAGCAGCAGCGCCGGCACCGGAATTCCTGCGCGCCGTCCCACGGCAAGCGCGACCGGCGCCACGGTGATGACCGCAATATCCACAAACACCCCCACGGCGGTGACGATCAGCGTCGCCAAGGCGATAGCGGCCAGCGCGAACCGCGTGCCAAGCGCGCGGATGATGGCGTCCGCCATCTTCTCCGCGCTGCCGGTCTTCACCAGCGCGCCCGCCAGCACGCCGGAGGTCAGGATCCGCAACACGCTCGGCATCATCGACTGCGCGCCGCCGATCATCGCCCCGACCGTCTCCGGCAGACCGCCCCCGCCGAGAAGACCGCCCAGCAGCGCCCCCAACACCAGCGCGTACGCCGGTGTCGCCTTCCGCACGATCAGCACGATCGCGATGGCCAGTCCCGTCAATGCGCCCCAAGTCGAAAACATCTGAACACCTGCTCCGCTGTCGCGGCGAGATTGGCCGCCGCATGACCTTTTTCGAGCGCCGTCTCAAGCGTCGTCACCTCGCGCAGGATCGGGAAGAACGCGTCGATGCCGTGTTCGTTCACCGCGCCCGCATCGGGCGTGACGCAGCCCGAGAACGCAATCACCTTCTTGCCGAACCGCTTCGCAAGGCGCGCCACGCCGATCGGCGCCTTGCCCATCACCGTCTGCGCATCGAGCCGCCCCTCGCCCGTCACCACAAGATCGGCCTCCTGAATCGCCTCCGCAAGACGCGTCTCCTCCAAGACGATCTCCACGCCGCGCTTCAGCTCGCCGCCAAGGAACGTCCGGAACGCAAAGCCGAGCCCCCCCGCGGCACCCGCACCCGCCGCCGCCGGCTCGCCGCCCGACACTTTGGCGAAATGCGCCAGCGCCGCATCGAGCGTCGCCACCATCTCGGGCGTGGCCCCCTTCTGCGGACCGAACACCGCACTCGCGCCCATCGTCCCGCAGAGCGGGTTCGTCACGTCGCACGCCACGCGAAAGGTGCAGTCTTTCAATTCGGGCAACGCCGTCGTCCCGTCGATCCGATCTAGAGCCGCCAACCCCGCACCACCGTGCGGGATATCCTGTCCCGCCCCGTCCAGCAGACGGAACCCAAGCGCCTGAAGCATCCCCGCGCCGCCATCGTTTGTGGCGCTGCCGCCAATCCCCACAAGGAAGCGGCGGCAACCCTGCGCGATCGCATCGCGGATCATCTCCCCCACGCCGAACGTCGTCGTGCGCAACGGATTCCTTTCCGCGCCCGAGACGAGCGTGATGCCGGCGGCCTGCGCCATCTCCAGAATCGCCGTCGCGCCGACGATGCCATAGACGGCATCGGTTGGACGCCCCGCCGGACCCGTCACCGTCACCGTGCGCCGTTCGCCGCCCAGCCCGGCGACGAGCGCCTCCACCGTGCCCTCGCCGCCGTCGGCGAGCGGACGCACCACGCACGCCGCCGCCGGGAACGCACGCTTCGCTCCCTCGGCGGCGGCATGTCCCGCCTCGACCGAAGTCAGGCTTCCCTTGAAGGAGTCGATGGCGAATACGATCTTCAATCCGTTGCCGCCCCGGGGATTCATTCGGCCAAGAGGAAGGCCGTCAGATAGCGCGTGACGCGGTCGATCGAGTCCGCATCCGCCCACTCCGTCGCGCCATGGGCGTCGCCATGGTCATGGCCGATGTTGACGACGGGCACCTTGCACGAGACGAAGCACCGCGCATCCGTGGCGAACGGCATGCGCTCAAGCGGAACCGGCGCCTTCAGCTCGGCCTCCATCGCCTTCTTGAGACGCAGCACGTACGGGTCGTTCCCGTCGCTCACGCAGGGCGGCGAATAGCGCACCACCTCGACCTTTCCCTTCGTGACCTCGCGGATGAGCGCAACGCATTCATCCTTCGCCTCCGGCCGCACCGAACGCAGGTTGAAGTTGACCCACACCTCGGAGGGGATGCGGTTCAGGGCCGTGCCCTCCGAATGGATGACCGTCGGCGTGAGGACGTCCGACCAGTGATCCGGGCCGTCCGCCATCGGATGGCGGCGGTACCACTCCTCCTTGATCTTCACGACGGCGGCGGAAAGCTGCGTGATGAGATCCTCGCACTTCCACGGCGCCGACGAGTGACCGCCCTTCCCGGTGACCGTCGCACGCACCATCAGCTGGCCCTTCGTCGCATAGCCGATCTTGCCGTAGGCGCTGTCCACGACGATCACCATGCGGCGTGGACGGTATCCCTTCTTCTCGACCATCCAGGTCGTCGTGAATCCGCCCAGCTCCTCGTCCGCCCCGAAAATGCAACCGACGGACACATCCTTGCCCGCGAGCGCGACGAGCGTCTGGGCGACGGCGAGCGAACCGCCCTTGTCGTCCCCCACGCCACGCCCGGAAAGGCGGCCGTTGTCGTTCTTGAACGCATACTGCCCCTCGTAGGAGGCCGGCACGACATCCAGATGCGCGGAAAGTATGTAGTCCTGCTCCTTGCCGGGCTTCGTCGCGGCGAAAAGAAGCTCGCGCCCCTGTTCGTCCTTTTCGACCGTGCAGAACACCCCGCGCTTCTCAAGGTAGGCCTTCATCGCGCGCATCGCCCGGTTGACCTGGGGATAGTCGATCGACGAACTCGGTATCTCGACAAGTTCCTTCAGGAACGCCAGATCGGCGGCGGACACGGCACCAGACGCCAGCAACGCGACAGCTACCGTCAACAACAGATTCTTCATGATGGATCTTCCTTTCTGAATGGCTTAAGCGGCGCGAATTATAGAGCACACGCATTCCGCATGTCAAGTTGGAACAAGTCCCCTATCCGTTCAACCCGACACCCGGCTTCGGAATTCGGCGTAGCCGCGGTTGCGGAGGCGGCAGGCGGGGCACTTCCCGCAACCCTTTCCGGGGATGCCGTTGTAGCAGGTGAGCGTCTCGTTTTCGATCACGTCGAGGATGCCGAGGCGTTCCGCCAGCGCCCATTCCGCCGCCTTCGAGAGGTGCATGAACGGCGTGACGATCTTCACCGGCCATTCCAACGCCAGACGCAGCATCCGCTGCTGCGCACGGATGAAGGCCTCCCGGCAGTCGGGATAGCCCGAGAAATCCGCCTCGGAAACGCCCGTATACAGCACCGTCGCGCCGAGTGCCTTCGCCCAGACCGCCGCCGCCAGCAGAAAGAACGCATTGCGGCCCTCGACCACCGTCGTCGGGCAGCGCGCGCCCTTCTTCCACCGGATCGGCGCCGTCTTCGACATCAGTGCGTTCGTGGTGAGATGGCGGTAGAAATCCAACGACACCACCTTGTGTGCCGCCACGCCGAACCGCTTCGCCAGGCGCTTGGCGAACTTCGTCTCGAGCGCATGGCGCTGCCCGTACCGGAACGTGATCGCCGCCACGTTCGCCGCGCCGTACCGGCGCACGGCCAGCGCAAGGCAGGTGGCGGAGTCCTGTCCGCCGGATAGCACAACAACCGCTTTCATCTCTCGCTTCTCCATTCTCACCTCTACACGCTCTTACCTATAAGTTGGTAGTTGATAGTTGGTAGCCATTGGAGGGTTAGGTGATTTGTGATTCAATCCACCAATCCTCCAATCCACCAATCCTCATGCCTCAGCCTTAAAAACATGCGACCGCCATCCCCACCGCCGAGCCGCCACCACATTGGGCTCCGTATCGTCGAGGAAGAGCAGCTCGTGCGGCGCCAGCCCCAGACGCTTCGCCGCCAGATCGTAGATGGGACGGTCCGGCTTCACAAGATGCTCGATGCCTGAGATGATCTCGGCGTCGGCCAGCGCAAGGTGCTCCGCGCACCGCGGCGCAAAGAGGAGATCGTGGAAGTCCTCGGACATGTTGGAGAGGATGCCTATCTTCTTCCCCTTCGCCTTCAGATCCTTCATGAGCGCCAGCGTTTTCGGCGAAATCGTCTTCACCCAGCCCTCGGCGTCGTACCGCCACAGGTTCTTCAGCTGCTCCTCCGTCGGCGGCGGCAATCCCGCGTTCTCGAAGGTCATGCGATAAAGCTCCGCGAAGGAACATTCGCCGCCGTCCCACTTCGCGCGGAACTTCCGCCAGCCGTCGTCGAACGCCGCCTGCGAAAGTCCGAGCGATTCGCAGTAGGCGCGCAGCTCGCCCGCGGCGCCGAGCGGCGAAAGGGAGATCACGCCGCCGAAGTCGAACACCACCCCCTTCGCCTCCAGGAAGTCGGCCACCGGCGGCGGCACAAGATCGCCGACCGGCTCGCCGGCCTCAAGACGCCGCCGCACCTCGGTGGAGGACTCCGGCGTGCGCCGATACGTGACGAACGTCACGAGACGCGCCAGCGCGTCGGCCTCCTTCCAGTGCGACACCTCCGCCGCGTTGTCCTCACCGATGATGAAGAACAGCTCCGCCTGCGGATGGCGCGCCTTCACTTCGCGCACCGTGTCAATCGTGTAGGATTCGCCGCCGCGCTTCAGCTCAAAGTCCCACGGCTCCAGGATGGGATGCGGCGCACAGGCATACTTCACGAGCGTCCAGCGGAGCGCATCAAAGCCGCCGCGCCGCGCCTTGAACGGATTGTGCGCCGCCGGCACCACCAGCACCTTGTCGAGCCCCTGCTCGGCGGCGGCCTTCAGCGCCACGCCGACGTGTCCGGTGTGGATGGGGTTGAACGTGCCGCCGAAAATTCCAATTCGTTCCATGTCACACAGCCTCGATGCGGAGAATGCGAAGAATGGCGGGGCGGCCATAGTCACGCTTGCCCAGTCCCGTACCCACGCCCAGGACCTTGTAGGCGGGCGGCAGCGCGTCATGCGTACGGAACGCCGCCGCGAGCGCAATGCCTGTGGGCGTGACGCATTCGCCCTTCGTCTCGGAAGGACGGAGCGGGATCCCCGTCGCCGTCGCGATGTTGAGCACCGCCGGCACAGGCACCGGCAACTCGCCATGCGCGCACATCACGGTGCCCGTCCCTTCCGTCAGACCCGTCACCACGCACGCCGTCTCGCCGAGATCGTCGAAAAGCACCGCCGCCGAAATGATGTCCACGATCGAATCGATCGCGCCGACCTCATGGAAATGCACCTCCTCGATCGGTTTGCCGTGCGCCTTCGCCTCCGCCTCGGCGACGAATCGGAACGCCTTCTTCGCCAAGGCGCGCGCGCGGTCGCTCATCGTACCCCGATCGATGATCGCCTCCACATCCGCCAGGTTCCGGTGCTCATGGTGATGGTGGTGCTCGTGGGGATGATCATGCTCGTGGTGGTGGTGATGCGGCAGGATGACATCGAAGTCCGTCCCGGCGATGCCGTAGGACGACTTCTGCGCGATCACGTAGGAAAACTCATCGCCGAGCCGAAGCGAATCCAGCGTCTCCTTGAGACGTTCGGCGCGTGCGCCAAGCGACAGCAGCGCGCCCACCGTCATGTCGCCGGATATCCCGGCCGCTCCTTCTATAAACAGCATTTCATTTCTCCTTTCCTTCTGGCCGCAGCGCGGCGATAGAGAGCACGCCCGGATAGTCCGTCCCCTTCTTGCCGACCGTCACGGTCCACACGCCGTCCTTCCAGCTCTTGTCGATGCGGCACGTCTGCGCACCGTCCGGATCGAGCGCAACGGCGATGCGCGCATCCTTCGGCGCGGCGAGCTTCACGGCAATGGTGCCGTTGGGGAACACGGGGTTCCCCGCGAAACGCACCACGCGGTCGTCCTTCGTCTGGGAATACGCGCCGTGCATCGTGCGGATCACGCGGTTGTCGTCGTAGATGCCGCCGGGGATCACGAAGTCGTAGGCACCCATGCGTTCAAGCTTCCGGCGCATCGCGCGCTCGATGCGGTACTCGCGCACCAGCTCGCGGCAGAAGAAGCGGAGCCCCACAAAATAGACGCGGTCGAGGTTGCCGCCCACCACGTTGAAGTACGAACCCTTGCCGGTGAAGCTGTCGTTCACGTCCGTCATCATCGACGCGATCTCGCGGACGGCGGCATCGCGCGCAGCCTCAAGCCGGTCCGGCACATCCTTCGCGGCGGCCATGTCGTCGAAGTACGCGACGGCGCAGCGCGTGTAGGCGCGGAGCGCGCGGCCGCCCTTCACCGCGTTCGAGAAGGCGCGGTGCTGCCGCACATACTCGTCCGGCGGCAGCAGCGGCTTGAGGGATTCGATCTCCTGGAGTCCGTGCTCGGCGGCGGCGATCCCCTTCGCCTTCTCGGCGAGGATCTGCGCGTGGGACGGCGTACGCATCCCGTCGAGGATGCTCCAGATGTCCTTGGCCGCTGTGAGATCGGCGCCTTCACGATAGACGGAGAAGATACCGCCCGCCTTGAGCGTCTTGAAGTTCGGCTTGATGGGGAACGAGTGGAAGGTGAGGTTCGAGGCGATGTAGTGGAGGTTGCGCACCATCTCAAGCTCGCCCTTCAGGAGGGGCGCCATGCGGTCCGCCGCCGCCCCGAAGCGCTTCGCCGCATACGCGGCGATCACGCCGTCCACCGTCGCCGCCGGGTCGCGGATGAACCGCATGTAGGCGTAGAGGTTCACCTCGTGCGCGGAGTCGAAGATCGAGTTGCCCACGCGGTCGATGCGGAGCGTGAAACGGTCCACATCCTCCTCCCGCGCGCTCGCCACATAGTCCCGGATGCGCGCGACCTGCGCGGCGGGCAGGTAGCCCGCGCCGAGGTACTCGCCGAGCGCGTCGCACTCCGCGCCGAGCGTGAGCGGCGGATTCTTCTTCAGGAACGGGTTCTTCGGAAGCCACGGCACAAAGTCGGCCTCGGTCACCTTCGTCTCGATCTCGAAGCCGTGGTCGCGCGCGGCGCGCGACGCCCCGCCAATGATGTCCTGGTAGTCCTTGGAGTTGGAACCGAAGGAACGCAGGATGAAACGCTTGCCGCGCTTCTCGTGCTCCTCGGCGAAGATGCGCACAAGATGCTCCACCACCTTCTGGGGCGGATAGCGCTCCGGGTTGGAGTTGTGGATCACCGAGAAGTCCGCCTCCGTGAGCGTAAGCACCACGCCGTCCAGCTCCGGACAATGCTTGAATGTCTCGTCGAGCTTGAAGCGGAGGTAGTCGCGGTACGTATCGCCGAGCAGGTCGAACTCACCGTCCTCGTCCTTGAGGGACGGCAGATCCTCCAGCAGACCCTTCGGGATGAAGATCTCGCGGTGCCAGTAGTAGAGCGGCTTGCCGATGCCGTGGGCGAGACGGCAGATCTCCCGCATCTCGCGGCGCGCCTTCTCGACCGCCGCCGGATCGACGCGCGCATGCGCGCGCGGATACGGCTCCAGCATCGAAAGCCCGTTGATGCCGCCGTAGGGCGAATGGCAGTCGCCGCACACCTCGAACGAATCGACGCCACCATACTCGACGGCCTTCTCCACCACGCGCTTCATGTAGGCGATGTCGATCGCCGTCGGATGCATGATGGACCAGGATATTTCCGGCTTCATGGCGGCATCGATGGAGGCGACCGAAGCCATCACCGCTGCCAACAGGAGCATTGCGTTTTTCATGCGGCGGATTATACCATAAATAGCCCCGTCCGCGATTTCACCCACGTCCGCCGATACCCGAAACAGAACACACGCCTACAATCACCCGCCACGATCAACTAAACTATGCGCTCCCTACACCTCAAAAAGAAAGGAACGTATAATGACACCTACCTTCGAGCAGATCATGCGGTGCTACCGTATCGTAGCGCAGACCGAACGCATGAAAACCGGACGCCCAGGCGAGACAACGGTCGCGAATGCGCTGAACGGCACGACAAAAGTATGCCACGCGGCGGGGATCGGACTCTCCGAACCCATCACCACGCTCACGCGCAAGAGGATAGATCTCGCCCTGGCCGCATTCATGGACCAGGGGCTCACCCGCCTCACGGCATGGAGCTACGTATGCCAACTCCGCGCCGTGTTCGCCAAATGGAGCAAGCCCTACTATGTAGACGCGGGCTGGGACATCCTGCCGCTCGATCTGCCAACCTTCCGGGCGAAGGCCCCGCGATACGAGCGTCCCTCGGCGGATATGCTGGCGCGGGTGAAAGCTTGGTACAAGCGTCAGACCGGCGAGCGCTGGTTCGCCGCCACCATGATGCTGGAATTTGCCATGCGGAATGGCGACGTGCTGCGCCTCAAGGAGGAGAACTTCATCGAAAAGGAATGTCTCCACTACCTGAGCTATACGCCCCACAAGACGGAGCTGACCTCTGGGCGACATGTTTGCTGGCCGATTCATGAATCCATCTGGCGGAAGTTCGAGGAATACGGCGGACTCGCCTGCCTCGACATCACGGACGAAACCTTCGCCGAGATCAACCGTGATCTCCGCGCCCTCGGCTTTCGCGGCAGCAAGGCATCCTACGAACTGCGGAAGATCTGCATCGACCACATCTACCAGAAGTACGGCGCGGAGATGGCCGTATCCATATCCGGCGACGACATCAAAACCATCACCCACTACTACGCCGACATCGCCCAGCCCAACATCGGCACCATGCGCATCATCGATCTGCTCTGACAGCATCGGCCCGCTATGGGTGGGATCCACGCATGTGGATGGACAGCCGCAGGTCTCTTTCAGGAGGGTTGGCGCCGCCGCTACCGGCATTTGCGCGGGCGATACGCCGCGTCAGGAGCCGCCGCACCGCCGACGGACGTGCCGCGTTCTGACGCATGGATCAAGAGACCATTTCCTTGAAATAGCCGATGGCGCCGTCCAGATCGGTGAAGGCTCCGTCGAGCTGCGCCTCGAACACCGCCGCGAGCCATTTTCCGAACTGCGCCGACGGCTTGTAGCCCAACGCCATGAGGTGCCGCCCCAACAGGATCGGCTTCGGTGCCGCCGCCGCGATGCGCAGACGCTCGGCGCGTTCCGCCAACCAGGCGAGATCCTCTCCCGCAGACGTGCCGCCCAGCCTCTCGGGCAGGCGCCCCTCGTCGTCCGCCTGTGCCACGCGCAGAAGCCGATCGATGCGCACGACCTTCAGCGCCAGACGCCGGATGGCGCTATCCCCCGCCTTCGACCGCCAGAGCGCGAACGGCTGCATATGGCACTGCACGAGCGGCGGCACCTCGCGCAAGATGCGCTCCTCGTTCGTGAGGCGGCGCAAAAAGGATCGCGTCGGCGCCACGCCCGCCTCGTCGTGTCCGAGCGAACGGATATGCCCTCTCTCGAAACGCGTGGTCGCCGGCTTCCCGAAATCGTGGCACAGCACCGCAAGCCCCACCACGA
>Ga0310690_10006177_pt1 | contig 15859 bp, 10 predicted proteins | sample AusTroGonzalo_MG_2_FD_207661 | JGI IMG/M metagenome (GOLD analysis project Ga0310690, IMG submission 207661) | Bovine rumen microbial communities from tropical cattle in Woodstock, Queensland, Australia - Gonzalo_04 (v2) (version 2) | ecosystem: Host-associated > Mammals > Digestive system >... | reverse complement strand
ACCGGGGACACACGGATTTTCAGTCCGATGCTCTACCAACTGAGCTAAGGCACCATTGTGTCAAACAGCAATCCTTTCGTTTGCGGGTGCAAAGGTACAAAGAATAATTTAGAATTCAGAATTTAGAATTAAGAAAGTGTCTTAAATTAATATTTATTAACAAATTAACCATATCAAGCACGCTTAATTCTAAATTCTGAAACTCTTATTCCTGCAAAGGGTTCCACCCCTGTGCTTTGAGCTCGAACTCCTGATTATCACTGGTTACGAGCACTTTTCCGAATTTCTCTTCAGTAATGTGGCCAATCAGCTTAATACCCTCGATTTGCTCGATTTTCTCATGATCGCCGATAGGAACAGTGAAGAGCAACTCATAGTCTTCACCTCCGTTGAGGGCACAGGTGGTGACATTCATATTCATTTCTTCTGCCATTACTGCCGTCTGGTAGTCGATGGGAATATTCTTCTCGTATATCCGGCAACCTACACCCGACTGTTTGCAGATATGCATCAGCTCCGAAGACAATCCGTCACTGATATCCATCATAGAGGTAGGTTTGATACCTGCCTCACGCAGCTTTTCTATGATATCGCCACGAGCTTCGGTCTGTAGCTGTCGCTGCAAGAGGTATTCCTTTCCGCTGAAATCAGGCTGGAAGTCCTTGAGAGTTGAGAATTGAGAGTTGAGAATTGAGAGTCTTTTCTCATCGCCAGCAGCCTTTGCTTCAGCAATCTTCTTCTGGAGATCGTTGATCTGTCCGTAGTAGACACTCTTCTCACGCTCTAACAACTGAAGTCCCATATAAGCAGCCCCCAGATCGCCACTCACACAAATCAGGTCGGTGTTCTGGGCTCCGTTGCGGTATACAATATCCTCTTTTCTGGCCTCACCGATGCAGGTGATGCTGATGGCCAGTCCTGTATAAGAAGAGGTGGTGTCGCCACCAACGATATCAACGTTCCATTTGTCGCAAGCCAGACGGAGTCCGCTATAGAACTCCTCTATATCTTCGACGGTAAAGCGCTTACTGAGTGCCAGTGATACGGTGATTTGTCGAGGTGTGCCGTTCATGGCAAACACATCGCTGATGTTCACCATAGCCGATTTGTAGCCAAGGTGCTTCAGATCGATATATGTCAGGTCGAAGTGTACACCTTCCATCAGCAGATCGGTGGTAATGAGCACTTCTTTGTCGGGGTAGGAGAGTACGGCACAGTCGTCGCCTACGCCCTTCTTGGTGCTCTCGTTCTTAATCTCTATGTCTTTTGTGAGACGGTCGATGAGACCGAACTCGCCGAGTTTTGCTATTTCCATCCTTCTGTGGGGTGTTCTGTATTAAATGATGCGTTCTGATCGTAATCGAACTTTGCGTTCCAAACAACCAATTCTTTGATAATCTCAGTCATGAATGGCTGAGCCTTGTTGGCTGCCTCCTGTACCTCTTCATGGCTTACCTCTACAGGCTCGTCGAAGCCGCCTAAATCGGTAATGACAGAGATTCCGAAGGTTCGGATGCCACAGTGGTGGGCCACAATCACTTCTGGAACTGTGGACATACCGACGGCATCGCCTCCCAAGATGCGATACATCTTATATTCTGCGGGTGTCTCAAAAGTCGGCCCCTGTACGCCAACATACACACCTTGTTGTAAGGGAATGCCCTTCTCCTTGGCAATATCGTTGGCCAGCTTGATGAGCAGAGGATCATAGGTCTTGTGCATGTCGGGGAAGCGTGGACCTGTGGGGAAATTCTTGCCACGCAGGGGATGCTCAGGGAAGAAATTGATGTGATCGTCGATGATCATCAGGTCGCCAATCTTGAACTTCGGGTTCATGCCACCAGCTGCATTGGATACGAAGAGGGTTTTGATGCCCAGTTCGTACATCACACGGACAGGGAAGGTTACCTCTTTCATAGAGTAGCCTTCATAGAAGTGGAAACGTCCTTGCATGGCCAGAATGTCTACACCTCCCAGCTTTCCGAAGATGAGTTTGCCGGAATGTCCTTCCACTGTTGACACAGGGAAATTGGGTATCTCAGAATACGGATACTCTATCTTGTTAGTTATTTCGGAAGCTAATTGTCCGAGGCCTGTTCCCAGTACTATTGCTGTCTTGGGACTTGTGGTCATCCTTTCTTTTAACCAGGATGCTGTTTCTTGAATTTTTGTATACATAATCGAAAATGTTCTTGTTAAACTCTGTTCCCTGATCCTGCATCATGACAATGTGGATGGGAAGTATATACATATTCTTCTTAACCTCGTCGCTCAAGCCTTCTACTTGTGTCAGACGGGTGGCATCTTTCTCAGTGGTAATAATCAGTTTGGGTGAGGGGAGCTCATTGAATGCTTCATTGATACACTCCACATCTTTCTTCTTGAATTGGTGATGATCACCAAACGACAGAGGCGTGAGTGCTGCTACCTTCGGGGTAAGGTCGTGTATCATCTGCTTGGGAGAAGCAATGCCTGTAAGGAGCAGAATGTTCTTGCCGGAAAGTGATTCCAGCTTGTCGGTCCCGTCTTGTTCAATAGCTTTTGCCTGCTCTGGGAATACGGGCTTAGGAGCATCGTATTCGTGAGTGGAGAAATAAAGCTGTTGATAAGGGAAGAGACTCATAGCCTTGGTGATGACACGGAATTCCATGGGCTTAAGGTCTTTCGGACATTTGGTGATGATGACAATGTCGGCCCTGTCCTTGCTCCTGACTGGTTCACGAAGACGACCTGCTGGAAGCAACTCGTCATAGATGACCAGACGATGATAGTCGACAAGCAGGATGTTGATGCCAGGTTTTACATAACGATGCTGGAAAGCATCGTCGAGCAGGATAACATCAACGGCATCTCCGTTTTGCTTGCTGGTAAGATTCTCAATACCACGGGTACGTTTACCGTCGACAGCAACCGTCACATTAGGGAATTTTTGCTTAATCTGGTAGGGCTCGTCTCCAATCTTACTCATCGGGGTGTCCTTGTCTGCCAGTACAAATCCATGGCTTTTCCGTTTGTAGCCTCTGCTGAGTACGGCTACGTTCATGTTGTCCTTGAGCAGCTGTATGAGATACTCTACATGGGGTGTTTTACCTGTGCCGCCCACAGTGATGTTTCCTACGGAAATGACAGGTGTGGAAAAGGAACGGCTCTTCAAGATTCCCATCTCAAAGAGTGTATTCCTAAAACCAACTCCCAGCCCGTATAACCAACTCAGTGGCAAGAGCTTCTTGTTGAGTTTGATGAAATCGCCTTCTGTTCTCACCTTATTACTTTACGCTAACGTCGTCAAGCATTCTGGCCTGGATGCGACTGTTGTTCTGAATATCGTTACGAATCTGCATGAGTGGCTCATACAGATCTCCTAACAACGACTTGAGTTCTGCCTGGAACTTGCTGTCGAGATAGGTGCCCTTATCCTGCTTGGGGAGGAACTGGTCCATCCAGCTTCCCTTGCCAGGGTATGCTGTTGTGTAGTACTCCTTGAGCTTGGCCAGTTCGGCTGCCTTCTTAACTGCGTCGTCAAGACTTCCCAGCTTGTCTACAAGCTTGATCTTCAATGCGTCTGTAGCCAACCATACACGTCCTTGTCCGATAGAGTCAACCTCAGCAGGCTTCAATCCACGACCTTCTGAAACAATATCGAGGAAGTTCTGATACCCCTGGTTGATATAGGTCTGCATGTGTTGCATGATCTCTGAAGGATCCTTGCCAAGAACAAGGTCGGTCTCGTAATCGGTAAACTTGTTGGTGGTCACACCGTCGAAGGTAACACCCAATTTGTCAGTAACGAGTCCGCTGAGGTTGGGAATGAGTCCGAAGATACCGATACTACCAGTGATGGTGGTTGGCTCAGCGAAGATATAGTTGGCAGGTGAGCTGATCCAGTAACCGCCAGAGGCTGCTGCACCACCCATGGATACTACTACGGGCTTCTTTTCCTTCAACAGTTTGATGGCATGGCGTATCTGCTCAGAGGCTACGGCACTACCACCACCAGAGTTTACACGGAATACCACTGCCTTTACATCGTCATCATCGGCCAGTTTACGCAGAGCCTCTGCTGTGGTCTTACCTACGATGCTGTGGCCACCACCATTCAGCAAGTTCATAGCCTCACTGTCAACAATGCTGCCGTAGGCATAGTAAATGGCAATCTTCTCACCATCCTTCTTCTGCTTCGACTTCACGTTGAGCATATCAGAGAGCGTGAGCTGGTTGATATCATCGTCCTTGTCGATCTTCAGACGGTTCTTGATTTCAGCCTTGATCTCCTCTGGAAATATAATCTTGTCTACGAGTTTGGCTTTTACATAGTCTTTGGTGTCAGCGAAGGCCATCACACTGTCGTTAGCCAGTTGGTTCAGATCTTCTGCCTTAACCTTACGGCCCTCTGCCATCTCCTTGAGCCAGTAGCCCCAGATGCCATTCAGGTAGGCAGTACGCTGTTCGCGATCGTAGTCGCTCATGCCTGTCAGAGTGTTACTCTCTACATAACTCTTGTATTTACCCACTTTGGCCACCATGTACTTGATGCCGAGCTTGTCGTAAAGACCCTTATAGTATTCTCCCTTGCCGCCAAGACCCTTGAAGTCGATGGAGCCGTGGTCGTTCAGATAAATATTGTCAGCTACTGTTGCCACATAATAAGATGCCTGATAATACTGATCGGCATAGGCTACAATCCACTTGCCACTCTTCTTGAAGTCCTTCAGGGCATCGCGTAACTGCTGAGCGGTGGCTGGCGCGTCGAATCCCAGGGAACCGCCTTCGAGGTAGATACCCTTAATATCATCATTTTCCTTGGCCTTACGAATGCTGGCTATCAGCTCGTCGAGCCCCATAGAGCTCATGTCACCCAGTCCCATAATCTCATCAAAAGGTGTTCCCTCCTCAGCACGTTCGCTGATGGAACCATTGAGCTTGATAACGAAAACGGAGTTGCCCTTGACCTTGGTCGATGCCGAGTCACTGGCAATCATACCGACGAGTGAGATAACAAAGAAAAGTCCTGTTATCACTAAGAAAATTGCGATACCACAGATGGTGGCAAACGTCATTTTAAAGAATTGTTTCATAATAAGTCCCTGGTTTATTGTTACGTAACTGCTTGCAAAGGTACAAACATTTTTCTGAAAAGTGCATAACTTATCGACAAAATTTGGTAGTTTAAGATTTATTATGTACCTTTGCAGCAATAAAACTAATCTCAAGAGCAATGAAAAGTAGAATTTTGATAACAATGCTGCTGTTGGCTGTGGTAACTGTTGCCATAGGTGGAAAAAAAGCAAAGGTTGTGGATTTGTGGCCTGATGGAACGGAGATTCCTGCATGGTTTCATGATACCACCCGTGTGGATGTTTCGGGTTTAAAGCATTACGATGTAACGGAATATGGTGTAGACCGCTATGCCGATGGTGTACAGACAAAGGAGCTTCAGGCCGTTATCGACCGCTGTGCAGCTGAAGGCGGTGGCGTGATAGTAATTCCAAGAGGTACCTTCCTGAGTGGATCGCTGTTCTTTAAACCAGGTACCCACCTTAAGATCGAAGAAGGTGGGGAACTGAAGGGCTCTGACCGTATTCGTGATTTCCAAATTCTGAAAACACGTATGGAGGGACAGACACTTGATTATTTCGCAGCTCTTGTGAATGCCGATGGTGTCGATGGCTTCACCATAACAGGTCCAGGTACCATCAACGGAAATGGACAGAAATATTGGGAGGAGTTCTGGATTCGTCGAAAATATAATCCCCAGTGTACCAATCTGGAGGCTATGCGTCCCAGGAATGTATACATATCCAACTCGAAGAATGTAACGGTGCAGGATGTGAAGATCATCAACTCTCCTTTCTGGACCAATCATCTCTATCGTTGTGAGAATGTGCGTTATTTAGGTTGTTATATCTTTGCTCCGACAGAGAATGTAACACCAGTTGATCCTCGTCGGGGCGGTCCTAGTACGGATGCCATCGATCTGGATGTTTGTAAGAACGTGCTGATTCATGGTTGCTTTATGCATGTAAACGATGATGCGGTGGTATTGAAAGGTGGGAAGGGTACCTGGGCCGACAAGAATCCAGATAACGGACCATGCTCTAACATCATTATTGAGGATTGTACATACGGAAAGGTGCATGGGTGTCTGACGCTGGGTTCTGAAAGCCTCAACGATCATAATATCATTCTGCGACGTATCGATGTGAAGGCTGCTTCGCGTGTGCTGTGGTTGAAGATGCGTCCTGACACTCCTCAACATTATGAATATGTGCGTGTGGAAGATATCAAAGGTCAGTGTGGCTCGTTCCTTGTAGTTCGTCCATGGACACAGTTCTTCAAGCCTGAGGAACGTGAGGATATGCCTCTCTCACAGTGCAACAATATTTATATCCGTAATATTGACATGAAGACGAAAAATTTCTTCGATGTGGGCACATCGGATAAATATCGCCTTGTGGACTTCTCGTTCGAGAATGTCAATGTAACCGATGAGAAGGATGCCTTCGATAAGACGATGATTGAGAATACGACGGTCAAGAATGTCACAATTAACGGCATATGTCGCTGACAAGATGGCAGAACTTAGTTGAGAGTTGAGAGTTGAAAGTTGAGAGTTGAGAGTTTGGCACGGTTTTGGCAGAACAAAAGGCGGATGGTCTGATAGACTGTCCGCCTATATATATTAATAAGGTATAACATTAAAATATTAAAGCATTATGAACATCAAACCATTAGCAGATCGCGTGTTGGTATTGCCAGCACCTGCAGAAGAGAAGATTGGCGGTATTATTATTCCTGACACCGCTAAGGAGAAACCCCTTCACGGAACAATCAAGGCTGTTGGCCAGGGAACCAAGGATGAAGCTATGATCCTGAAAGAGGGTGACGAAGTGCTCTACGGCAAGTATTCAGGTACGGAACTCGAATTCGAGGGTGAAAAGTATCTGATGATGCGCCAGTCTGACGTTTTAGCAGTCATCGAGAAATAATTATTATTTATCATTCATTAATTATCATTTAGCGCGAAGCGCGCATTAAGATTATGGCAAAGGATATTAAATTCAATATTGACGCCCGCGATGCTATGAAGCAGGGTGTTGACCAGTTGGCTAACGCAGTAAAGGTAACACTCGGTCCTAAGGGACGTAACGTGGTTATCGAGAAGAAGTTTGGTGCTCCCCAGATTACCAAGGACGGTGTGACCGTTGCGAAGGAGATTGAACTCGAGGACAAGTTTGAGAATACAGGTGCACAGCTCGTGAAGAGCGTCGCCTCCAAGACCGGTGATGATGCAGGTGACGGTACAACCACCGCTACCATCTTGGCTCAGGCTATCGTATCAGAGGGTCTGAAGAATGTCACCGCCGGTGCTAACCCCATGGATCTGAAGCGTGGTATTGATAAGGCTGTGAAGGCTGTTACTGATCATATCGCCAAGAGCGCAGAGCAGGTGGGCGACAACTACGACAAGATCGAGCAAGTAGCTACCGTATCTGCCAACAACGATAAGGAGATTGGTGAGCTGCTGGCTGAGGCTATGCGTAAGGTATCAAAGGATGGTGTGATCACCATCGAGGAGAGCAAGAGCCGCGATACACACATCGGTGTGGTAGAGGGTATGCAGTTCGATCGTGGTTACCTGTCTGCTTACTTCATCACCGACAGCGAGAAGATGGAGTGTGTGATGGAGAACCCATACATCCTGATCTACGACAAGAAGATCTCGAACATCAAGGATTTCCTGCCTATCCTGCAGCCTGCTGCTGAGAGCGGACGCCCCTTGCTGGTGATTGCTGAGGATGTTGACTCTGAGGCACTGACCACACTGGTTGTAAACCGTCTGCGTGGTGGTTTGAAGATCTGCGCAGTGAAGGCTCCTGGCTTCGGCGATCGCCGTAAGGCTATGCTCGAGGATATCGCTACCCTGACTGGTGGTGTAGTGATCAGCGAGGAGAAGGGCTTGAAGCTGGAGCAGGCTACCCTCGAGATGCTGGGTACTTGCGATAAGGTGACTGTGTCTAAGGACAATACTACCATCGTAAACGGTGCCGGTGACAAGCAGGCCATCCAGGATCGTATTGCTCAGATTAAGAAGGAGATTGAGGTAACTACCTCTTCATACGATAAGGAGAAGCTGCAGGAACGCCTGGCTAAGTTGGCCGGCGGCGTAGCAGTACTCTACGTAGGTGCTAACTCTGAGGTAGAGATGAAGGAAAAGAAGGATCGTGTTGACGATGCTTTATGCGCTACCCGTGCTGCCATCGAAGAGGGTGTAGTAGCAGGTGGTGGTACCACTTACATCCGTGCTCAGGAGGCTCTGGCCGAGGTGAAGGGTGACAATGCTGACGAGCAGACTGGTGTGAACATCATCCGTCGTGCTATTGAGGAGCCTCTGCGCCAGATCGTTACCAACGCTGGTGGCGAGGGTGCCGTAGTAGTTCAGAAGGTTCGCGAGGGTAAGGGCGACTTTGGTTACAATGCCCGTACCGATGTATACGAGGATCTGCGTGAGGCTGGTGTGATTGATCCTGCCAAGGTAGCCCGTGTGGCTTTGGAGAATGCAGCTTCTATTGCAGGTATGTTCCTCACCACCGAGTGTCTGATCTGTGATAAGCCTGAGAAGGAGCCTGCCATGCCGATGGGTGGTGCCCCAGGCATGGGTGGTATGATGTAATCATCTGAGTACAAGTTACGATTGGTGAAATAGTATATTTTTGCTAAGCGAACATAACAAATTGAGGGATGGATTTTGGAATTCATCCCTCTTTTTAGGTATTTTATGCGAAAACGATGCTATTTTTATGAGGAAATTCTTGGTGGATAGTTCGAAACATTGTACCTTTGCAGCCGTGGAAGGAGAAATACCCTCTGCAAGATAGTATTAGACACTTTAAAGTAAGAGATATTTTTTTGATTTGTTTTAGTAGATTAGTTTTTAAGTAGTTTGTTTTTTGAAGCCAGTTGTCGTGAGACAGCTGGCTTTTTTATGTGCGTTTGCTTGCATGTATCACAAACTTTTCGTACTTTTGCAGGCAAATGAGAAAACTGATTCTACTATATGCCGCGTTTTTTAGCGCTTCAGTCTTCGCTCAAAAGCAGAAGATAGGTGACTTTATTGAGTCTACTTCGTATAATCTTGATAAGATTGGGGTGGAGCGAATCCAGCAATACCGTCCTCATCATTCCAGTTTTATATGCGAGAATGGTGAAAACCGATATACACGTGCCCTTTATGGTTCGTATACTGACTGGCGACTTGAGACTTCAGACCGACCTATCTTTGCTGTTGTCAAGAAAGACCATCATCGTAATATCCGTTTTGTTTTTGAGAAAGATGGTGTGTTATATCCTTTGGAGTCGACCGACTATTGCAAGGCTTCTTATGCCCATGGACGTAGGGAATATATAGTGAAAAATCAGCATTGGGGGGAAGGTGTTCTGAGAATAGAGGTGTTGGCAATGCCTGACCGTGAGGCAGCTATCTGGCGAATAGCTTCTCCGCAGTTGCAAGGTAAACTGCATGTCGTTGCCTGTCAGATAGCCCAGCCCAAATTGCATCGTAATGGCGACATTGGTGCTGATCAGCCTGGGTGTTTGGAAGCAGTAGGAGCACCTCTTCAGAAATTGGATGCGTCTTTTGGCTTAGGTAAGACTCTGTACTTAAGTGTAGAACTCGATGAACTACGTATGTTAGCCTCCGAGCAGGGTAGGGCTGATTATCAGCAGGCACGCCAACATTTTAGACAACTCTCAGACAGGATTCAGTTAAAAACTCCTGATCCTTATATCAATACCCTTGGTGGTGCTATCGCGTTGGCTGCCGATGGTGATTGGGATGGAAAGACTTGGTTGCATGGTTGCATAGGTTGGCGAATGCCATTGGCAGGGTGGCGTGCAGGCTATTTGGGTGACGTTTTGGGGTGGAACGACAGGGCCGTCTCTCATTTCGATGCCTATGCCAAGAGTCAAGTGACGGATGTGGCTCCCGTGATTCCTCATCCTTCACAGGATTCTACGCTTCATCTCGCCAGGGCTGAGAAGAAATGGGGAACGCAGATGTATTCGAATGGCTACATCTGTCGAAACCCTGAACGCAATGATCAGATGCACCACTACGATATGAACCTGAATTATATCGACGAGTTGCTCTGGCATTTCCAGTATGATGCTGATACCACTTATATGCGAAAGATGTGGCCTGTTATTAAGAGCCATCTGGCTTGGGAGAAACGCAACTACGATCCTGATGGCGATCATCTTTATGATGCTTACTGCTGCATCTGGGCCAGTGACGCCCTGTATTATAGCGGTGGAGCGGTGACTCATTCTTCGGCTTATAACTATCGTGGCAACAAACTGGCAGCAAGGATAGCTGAGATCATCGGTGAGAATCCTAAACCCTATGCACAGGAAGCAGAGGCAATCCTGAAGGCTATGAATGAACGGTTATGGCTGAAAGACAAGGGTGTGTGGGCGGAATATCAGGACGGAATGGGATTGAAACGCACTCACGACCATCCTGCCGTGTGGAGTATCTATACGCCTATAGATTGTGGAGCTTGTTCGCCAAAACAAGCTTATGAGGCTACAAAGTACATTGATAACAATATACCACATATTGATGTGGAGAAAACTGGTTATCAGACCATCGCCACCAGCGATTGGATGCCTTATTCGTGGAGCATTAACAATGTGGCGGCTGCGGAGGTTATGCATACGGCATTGGCATATTATGAGGCAGGACGGGCTGAGGAAGGCTTCCGGTTGATGAAGGGAAGCATACTCGACCAAATGTATTACGGTGCAAGTCCTGGTAACTTCGGACAGATCAGTTATTACGATGCTGCAAGAGGTGAATGCTATCGCGATTTCGGCGATTGTATTGGCATCAGCAGTCGTACACTGTTGCAGGGACTGTTTGGTATTATACCTCAGGCTCTTGACGGTAAATGCATCATCCGTCCGGGATTCCCTGCAGGGTGGGATAGTGCCAGTGTGAAGACTCCCTATATAGAATATAGGTACACGCGTAAGGAGGGACAAGATGTTTTTGAAGTCACCCAACACTTCCGTCAACCCTTGAAGATTGTGCTGAGACAGAACCTCGGCAATGGTGAATACCGTGACATCGAAGGGACGACAGAGGAACACCAAGTGTTAACCTCTCCCAGTCTCCCCAAAGAGGAGATGTGTCTGATGGAGTCCGATACCTCTCCTTCGATAGCATCAAAGGGTGATTATTCCACTCCTAAATCCTCCTATTCAGGAGGAGAACCTGACCTCTCTCGTGCTTTCCGTCCTCAGAAGATGGAGAAATATTTCAATTCTAAGGTTGATGACATCTTCAAGAACGAATACCTGAGTCCTCGTCCGCAGACTACCACTCTTCAAATTCCAACGCAGGGCATAGGTGAATGGTGTCATCCACAACTCACGGCAGAGATTAATGACTCTGTTTTCCGTACGCTTATCAAAGATGGTATCTTTACTGTGGCTGGTGTCCCCTTCTATACATCAGTAGTCGGCAAAAATATCATCTATACCTCCCTCTGGGACAATTATCCGGATTCTGTTGTCATTCCCCTGACGGGTAAGGCCCAGTATGCATATCTGCTGATGGCTGGCTCCACCAACCATATGCAGAGCCGAATAGATAATGGATTGGTGATTGTTACCTATACTGACGGCACTGCTGACACATTGGTATTGCGTAATCCTGACAACTGGTGCCCTATCGAACAGGACTACTATGTGGATGGCAAGGCTTTCCTGACTTCGGAGCCTCGTCCGTATCGTGTATGTTTTGGTACAGGTGATGTGAGTCGCGATTTGGGGAAGGTCCTGAATATCCAAGGCGTTTATGGGCGAGAGATACCAGGAGGTGCTGCCCAGATGTTATGTATGTCTCTGAACCCGAAAAAGAAACTGAAAGCACTCACCCTTCGCACCCTCTCCAACGATGTCGTGATAGGTTTGATGTCGATTACTTTGCAATAATTTTGGATATTTCATAGAAAAGCTGTAATTTTGCACGCGATATGCAGAAACTTATAGAACTCTATAGGCAGTGGAAGGGTACTGAACCTGCAAATGTTCAGCAGATTCCAGGTGGAGGTAGCAATCGTACCTACTTCCGCTTGACTGATCATGATGGGCAGACTGTGGTGGGTGTTATTGGCACCAGCCGCGATGAGGATCATGCCTTTATCTACCTGACGGAGCATTTTAACCGCAGGAAGTTACCTGTACCTAAGATTCTGGCTGCCAGTGATGACCAGTTGCGATATCTCCAGACCGATTTGGGCAGTATGTCGCTATTCGACACTATCCGTGGCGGACGTGAAGCTGGTGGACGTTACACCCTGAAGGAGCAGGAACTCCTGAAGCGTACCATTCGCGAGTTGCCTAACATCCAGATTCGTGGTGCCCGTGGGCTCGACTATTCTAACTGCTATCCCCAGGCCGAGTTCGATGTCGACAGCGTGCTCTTTGACCTGAACTATTTCAAGTACTGTTTCCTGAAAGCTACAGAGCTTGATTTCCATGAGTTGAAGCTCGAGGCCGACTTCCGTCTGCTGGCAAAGGATCTGACCAACGATACCTACGCCATGGGCGATTGTTTCCTCTATCGCGATTTCCAGGCTCGTAACGTAATGCTCGATCATGATGGTAATCCCTGGTTCATCGACTATCAGGGCGGACGAAAAGGTCCTTATTACTACGATTTGGCTTCGTTCCTTTGGCAAGCATCAGCTCGTTACCCCCATAAGCTGCGTCGCGAACTGGTTTATGAGTACTACAACTCGTTGAAGAACTATATGGAAGTGCCGCCCGTGCGCCACTTTGTTAATCGTCTCTCACTCTTTGTCCTTTTCCGTACCCTGCAAGTGCTGGGTGCATACGGCTTCCGTGGCTATTTTGAACAGAAGAAGCATTTTATCGAGAGCATCCCGCCCGCTATCCAGAACCTGCGCGAGTTGCTGGGCGTTTCCACACCATTCCCATATCCATGTTTGATGGATGTGCTGAAGCGCCTTACGGAATTACCCCAGTTCCAGCAGATTGAGACTGTGGCCAGTCGTGCCGATGGTTATAAGACGACAGATCTGAATCCCTATAAGGCTCACCCACAGGATGGTCCTGCTACGTTCTCTAAATACGATGCTCAGGGTCCTCTGGTGGTGAAGGTCTACAGCTTCTCTTATCGCAAGGGTATTCCTGAGGATGAGAGTGGTAATGGCGGAGGTTATGTGTTCGATTGTCGAAGCACCCATAACCCCGGTCGTTATGAGCCTTATAAACAACTCACAGGTCTCGATGAGCCCGTTATCCGTTTCCTTGAGGATGATGGTGAGATTCTGACCTTCCTCGATTCCGTATACAAGTTAGCCGATGCCCATGTACGCCGTTATATCCAGCGTGGCTTTACCTCGCTCATGTTCTCGTTCGGTTGTACGGGTGGTCAGCATCGCAGCGTCTATTCCGCCCAGCATCTGGCTGAGCATATTCACCAGAAGTTCGGTATAGAGGTACGCATCATCCATCGTGAACAGAACATCAGTCAGACACTCGAAGCCAATCAGTAAAACAGAATAGTGATGAAACAAGCGATGATATTTGCCGCAGGGCTGGGGACAAGACTGAAACCCCTCACAGATACGATGCCGAAAGCGCTCGTTAGGGTTAATGGTCAACCGCTGCTCTGGCATGTCATCATGAAACTCAAGTCTGCCGGCTATGAGCGCATCGTGATTAATGTTCACCATTTCGCTCAGCAGATAATCGATTATCTCCATACAAACGAGAACTTTGGTCTCGACATCCGCATCTCTGACGAGACTAGCGGACTATTAGAGACTGGTGGTGGCATCAAAAAGGCTCTTCCTCTCTTCGATCAGGAGAGTCCTATCCTCATTCATAATGTGGATATCCTGAGCAATCTCGATCTTAATGCACTACCAATGGATACCCCATTGTTGGTGGTAAGTGAGCGCAACACTAAGCGCTATCTGATGTTCGACGATGAGATGCGCTTACAAGGTTGGACCAATATAGAAACAGGCGAGGTAAAAGGTGAAAAAGCAAATAATCGATTTGCTTTTTCGGGCATTCACGTATTCCATCCTTCATTAGCTCCGTTATTGGCTGATTGGCCAGAACGATTTCCAATTATGGACTTCTATCTGAAGGCCTGTGGCCATTATCTGATACGAGGTTACGAGGCAAAAGACCTGCGCCTGATGGATGTGGGCAAGCTCGATACCTTGGATCAGGCTGAGGCTTTTATCTCCTCTCTCAATTCTAAAATCTAAATTTTTAATTATAAAAGTATGACACAGAAGATTATTATTTTGGATTTCGGTTCACAGACCACGCAGCTTATAGGCCGTCGTGTACGTGAGCTGGACACCTTCTGCGAGATTATGCCTTACAACAAGTTCCCAAAAGACGACCCCTCAGTGATTGGTGTCATCCTGAGCGGTTCACCTTACTCAGTACATGATCCTGAGGCTTTTAAGGTCGACCTCTCACAGTTCGTAGGCAAAATCCCTGTGCTGGGCATCTGCTATGGCGCCCAGTTCATCTCGCACACCCTTGGTGGCAAAGTGGAAAAAGCCGACTCTCGCGAGTATGGACGTGCGAACCTCGAGACAATCAATCTCGACAACCCTTTGTTCAAGGGATTCGAGAAGGGTTCGCAGGTGTGGATGAGTCATGGTGACACCATCACCGCCATCCCAAGCGACTTCGAGGTTATTGGTTCTACTAAAGATGTTAAGAACGCCGCCTTTGCCAGCACCAAGCAGCCAATATGGGCAGTGCAGTTCCACCCCGAGGTGTTCCATACACTGCAGGGTACACAACTTCTCAAGAATTTCGTAGTAGATATCTGTGGCAGTAAGCAGGAGTGGAGTGCTGCCTCATTTGTCGATTCAACTGTAGCAGAACTCAAGGCTCAGTTGGGTAACGATCGTGTCATCCTGGGTCTCAGTGGTGGTGTCGATTCCTCAGTAGCAGCCGTGTTGCTGAATCGAGCCATTGGTAAGAACCTTACTTGTATCTTTGTCGATCACGGCATGCTCCGTAAGAACGAGTTTACCCAGGTGATGGAGGATTACAAGGTGTTGGGACTGAACGTGATTGGTGTCGATGCCAGTGCGAAGTTCTTCGGTGATTTGTCTGGTGTTACTGATCCTGAGCAGAAACGTAAGATCATAGGTTGCGATTTCGTGGAGGTGTTCAATGCCGAGGCTAAGAAGATTACCGATGCCAAGTGGTTGGCCCAGGGCACCATCTACCCCGATCGTATTGAGAGCCTGAATATCACTGGTAAGGTTATCAAGAGCCATCATAACGTAGGTGGACTACCTAAGGAGATGCACCTGCAACTCTGCGAACCCCTCAAGTGGTTGTTCAAGGATGAGGTTCGTCGTGTAGGTCGCCAGTTGGGTATGCCTGAGCATCTCATTACCCGTCATCCTTTCCCTGGTCCTGGTCTGGCTGTTCGTATTCTTGGCGATATTACTCCGGATAAAGTACGTATTCTGCAGGATGCCGACGATATATATATAAGAGGTCTGCGCGAGTATAAGGTGAAGCTTTCCGATGAAGAGGCCCGTAAGGTGCTGGCCGCAGGAATCCCTGCCGATATGAAGGATGGAGAGATCGAGGTTTCTCTGTACGATCAGATATGGCAAGCTGGCGCCATCCTACTTTCAACTGTACGCAGTGTAGGTGTAATGGGCGATGAGCGTACCTACGAGCATCCCGTTGCCCTGCGCGCTGTAACCAGTACTGATGCAATGACAGCCGACTGGGCTCATCTGCCTTACGATTTCATGGCGAAGGTCTCTAATGAGAT
>Ga0310690_10006176_pt1 | contig 15864 bp, 31 predicted proteins | sample AusTroGonzalo_MG_2_FD_207661 | JGI IMG/M metagenome (GOLD analysis project Ga0310690, IMG submission 207661) | Bovine rumen microbial communities from tropical cattle in Woodstock, Queensland, Australia - Gonzalo_04 (v2) (version 2) | ecosystem: Host-associated > Mammals > Digestive system >... | reverse complement strand
GTCTCCTGGCGGTTCTTTGTTTCGCTGGATACGGGGGGCCTTCGGATTTCCGCGCCGACCGCCGCCCAAATCAGCAAGCAAGCAACATTGCGCCAGCAATGAAATCAAACAATCAAAACGCTGTCACGCGACCCAATTCATCAACTGTGAATCGTCTAATACCTTTTCCGTGTTCTTCTCCGTGACATTTTCTGCATAATAATTCCAAGTTGTTGAAATTCATTGTCACATCAGCATCGTTGATGTTGAATGCAGTCAGCAGAATTTTGTGATGAACAATTTCGCCCGGAACATAGCGGCCTTGTTTTAGACAGGCCTCACACAGTCCGCCAGCTTGTTTGATATAACTTGCTCTGCATCTTTGCCATTGCTTTGATTTGTAAAATCTTTCAGCAAAATCTTGCATTCAATCTCAAATCCTCATATGTTCGGAAAAATTCATTGCAAAGAAAAGAACGCTCTACTGGCCCAGTAAAACGTTCTCGTCCGGCACTCCTGCCGTAAAATGTAATTTTACGATATCATTATAAACCTTTATTTTGTAAGATTGTGTAAGATGTTGGAGTAGGTCATCTCAAAACATCCAAGCGCCTCACCATGTAGGGCACGGAGATACACATAATCATAGGACATATCAAGGGCAATCTGCTCAAACTTGTCATACTTGACATAGCGCCTGTATAGGATGTCAATGTAACGCTTATCATCAAGGGCCTGTATCTGGTCGATGATGGCGTCCTTGATAGCAGCAAGGCGGACCTTCTCTTCAAAGATCTTGTCCTCCAGCTCCACCAGGCGGATAACATTGCGCTCAAGGATGTCACCGGCAGCGGATACTTGGATGTTGTCCTTGTCATAGCGGATAGCAGCGGCACCACCGGCAGTATCGCGGAGACACTCAAGCTGGTCTTCCTTCTGGCGGATCTTGATGTCAAGTAGCTCAATCTGTTTGAGGTATTCTTTAGCGGTCATAGATAGCCCCCTGAAGTAATTGGATGTCGGTCTCACGGTCAACATCACAGGTGTAGTCATTGATTATGTGATAGTTGTTGTAATCAATATCATTGAGCGGAGTCCCTTTGATAACCTGCCACAGCTCCCAAGCAATGGGATGTCTCCGCCACTTCCCTTGGATCCGGTAAGCATTGACAGTAGCAATGGATTGCTGGAACTTCTCACAATCCACCACCTTGAAAGCAAATGGCTCCGCCCACACTTTGGGGTATCTTGGAGGGAATGACGGAGCTGAAGCAAAGAACTCAATGCTTTCAGTCGGGGTTTCAACAATGGTCTTGATGGCTTCTTCAGAGAAATACACATCCCCAAAAATGTAACAAGTCGGCCCCTTGGTGGCAAGAAAACAGTTTATCCACGGTCCAGAACTATCATAGTGGATGAATGTTGCATCAACATCCCGGAAGGCTTCATCTGTACCGGTAACAGCAATGTCACTGATACCATTTTGACGAAGCAGGCGGATTGTCCTGTCAAGGATCCTTTCGCCACCGATCTGGACCAGCTGACGGGGAACACCACTTATTTTCTCATGGTTGCTTCCGCACATTATGATGTATTGCATGGGAATCACCTCTTTTCTCTTATCTTCTCTTCAAACACTGTACACTCTGACGGAAGACACGGCCTTCCACGACCTTTAATAAGTCTGTACATGCAAAAGAGTGTAGCTTTTTGATTACAGCCAGGAGCTTTTGAAGCGCTACTGTAAATGCAGTGTTGCATAACGTCTGGAGTGCAGTTGACAGGTGTGGAATTGTTCATTTGTCTACCTCTTCATGATAAGGTTCGGGTAACGGCATCCATGCGGTTATGCATTTTTCAAAATGACCACTCCACCCATAAGCCGTATATCTCGCAACGTATACAGTACCATGTTTACTTGAAATAAGGTACGCGCCAAAAGCATCGGGCATTTTTTCCGATACGGGAATCCATCTGCTATCACTCATTCATTATCCTCACTTTCTACTAATCTCTTTAACCTCTTTATTAATATTTTCTTCTGAAATCTCTGTAAAATCTTGTCATATTCACTGTCTGTGATACATCCATGTATATAAGCCGCTACTAGACCAAAACCTATTTCTTGGATAAACTTGGCATCTTCTCCAAAAGTAAAACCTTGTTCATTAGCCTGTTTTTCATAATCATCACATAATGCCCCATGATGAAATCCAACCATTGTCATTCCTTATTCCTCACTTTCTGTTATCACCTTGCACCCTTGCTTTTCCAACAACTCCAACTTTGCAAGCGCCATACCGATAGTTGTTGCCGTTCCGTATGACAGGCTTTTCTGTATCATCCCAAAATCCTCTTGTGCTATCTCTGACATATTGTCATTCCAATCAAACGGTTTTACTACTATCATTCCGCAACCTCACTTTCTGCCATCTTTGCGCCGCAATTCGGGCAATACTTTGCATTCATATCCTTTTGCCATTTCCAATCAATAATATAAGCAGGAGCATCACAACCACATAAGGAGCAATGTCCATCTATCCACCGCCCCACCTTTTCCGCAACGCTGACGGATGGCAAATTTTCTAATTCTCCCACCGCATCAAAAATCGTGCTTGAAAAATCACAATTACTGCCGTGTAAATGTTCAAGGTCATAAAAAACACCGCTTTTACCATACATGTGCATACCATACAACGCATCAATCGCCGCCTGTCTGCTGATTGCATCTTCACAAGTTAAAATCTTAATCGACGGTATGTTATCGAGGTTTTGTATAATATCATTCCTAGACCAATGTACGCCTTTGTCCAAGGTCGGGAACTGCGTATTATAAAAATCAATTACGGCCTGCTTGCTTATTAAATCATCCATCCCGTTCCACCTCTTTCCTCATGTACTCAACATTCAAACAACCGCCATCATCATACAGGGGACAATCTTCCTCATAGCAGGTTGCAAAATCTTCTCTGGTTCCTTCCATATCGCCTCCGAATTTGGGAAAGCGTTTTATTTTTCTAAACGGGCATTTCATCTTGTTTACCCCTCCTCTCTCAAAGTCTCTTTCTTTGGCTTCAACCGTGTATTCCATGCCGTGATAATATCATTGGCCTTGATGCTTGCCGTTAGCCGTGACGGGCAAAGTTGATTTTTGCACTCAATCCTGTAGTATCCACAATGCAATTCCAACTTTGGATACTCTCCACAAAACGGACACGCTTTTATTTGTTTCACTTCAAATCATCCCCCTTCACAATCTATTCAGGGGACAATTCTGGCAATGCTCTGAATCCATCAGCTCCATGCCTTCCTTTTCTTCATCCCACAAGTCAGGCCATTTGCAGTAGTTGTTGCAGATGTCTTCTGCAATCTCCTGAATCTGGTTAGTGATAGTTTTCTCATTCATTTGCAATCACCTCCCGAAGCTGCTCCGCATCCAGCTTTGATTTCAGATACGGAGATCTTGTTACGGTCTACATTCTCATAGTATTCCGCCACCCCTCTGACGATAGCATGAGTTTTCGCCACGTCAGCAGGGACTTCTTCCTTCTGGCAATACTTATCAACATACAAATCAAGATTTGACATTTTTAAACCTCACTTTCTTTTGAGGGGGAAAAAGAATTTTTTACCATTGATAACCATTGATACCATTGATACATCAATGGTGCCATCAATGGTAGCCATATATATATCAATATATATAAATAGTAAAAGAGTGTGTATATGGTACCAGTGTTTATGCGGCTTTCAATGGTAGTCCTATTATTTACCATTGATTTCATCAATGGTCATCAATGGTATCAATGGTAATATTTTACCCTTACCCTTTTTCCCCGATTTGAATAAAACCATCGTTTACTTCTTCCAAGTCAATAGGCGGATAGATTTTCCAAAACTTTGGAGCGTTTCCATTGTCAATCTTCTCCACCCTAACACCATCAACAGCCATGAACATGCCCTGCATCCTGCTCATAAAGCCGCCCACTTGCTTGTTGCTCTCTTTGAGGCCGATATTGAACTCAAGGGCCTTCTCCATGAGGTTACCAGCGCGACCCTTCCAGGATCCTTCACAAGTATTGGCGATATTCAAGACAACATTGCGGATCTGGCTGCTGAAGTATTCCTTTTCTTTTTCTTCACGCTCTCTCTGATCCTTGTCACCAATTTCAGCAACACCGGTATACTCCCAGAGGCAGGTCTTGTCATTGAATCTGATTTCATGCATGCTCTGACGCACTTTGCGGCCCGTGATGAACATTTTGGCATCAGCATCCGTTCTGTGTTCCTTGCTCAAGACAATGACGGAATCAGCAGCTCCTGTCACTCCGTTTGTACCGGATACATTCATCATTTCATCTTCCGCATGTATCATCTTGGTGGTATGGGTAACAACCACAATGGCAATGCCCTTGCTCTCTGCATAAGCCTTCAGATCTTTTCCTGTTCGGTAGTCGCAGTTGTAAGCACTCTCCCCTTTGGCTGGATGGTACTGGATGAAATTCAAGGTATCTATCACCACCAGCTTCGTGTTGGGGATCTGTGTAAGCAGCGCATCAAGCTGTAGCAAAAAGCCTTCATTCAGATGCATAACGTCATTGAATACGAAATGGAAATTCTTCGGGGCATCTCCCTGGCATACGATGTTCAAGCGCTCCTGTTCAAATTTGTCGCCATCTTCCAGTGCAAGGTATAAGGTGTCAGATTTATTGGTCTCAAATCCCAAAAACTTCTCTCCATTTGCCACCTTCAGACACATGTCCAGCATCAACCAGCTCTTTCCTGTCTTTGGCGGAGCTGCAATGACCGTCTCTCCCTCTGGTATCATTCCGATAACTGCATAATATGTATCAGGGAAGTCTTTTTGTTGAAGGTCATAAGAAGATATAGCCTGCAACACTGGAAGGTTCTTTTTGACCTCTTCCTCATCATCCGTCTTCCTTGTAATCATGTACTGCTTGTGCACCTGCCAGCCGTTCTCAATGCGTTTTTCACGCTCCGCAAAATCATCATCATAGGCATCAGGCTCAAACATAAGCCGCAGATCTTGCCAAGTATGACCCATACAGGAATTATGCAAACATCGGAAGCCAACCGCTCCTGAAGGCTGCACAATCACCATGCTGTCCGGTGCTTTGTGACTGGAATTGAATGGACACTCTTCCAGCACATACTTAACAGCGCCATCACTTGTGGTATTTACTCTTGCAACTCCAACCCTATGACTGGAAAGCCAGTCTTGCACATTAAATTCGTTTTTGCGAATTTTCTGATTTGCGCTTTTCGGCTCCTCCTGTGGCAATGTGGCAGCCAGCTTTTCAAGGGCCGCTCGCTCTGTGGCGCGGATTTTCTCCGGAACCTTCAAGATCTGACTCAACCTATGGGGCCGTTCTTTGGTATCAGCTCCCTTCCTTGCAATGGATCCATACAGTTTACTTACCCGTGATGGATTGAAAACCGACTTATCAATGTCAACCTGGTCGTTACTGAAGGTCATATCAAGCGCATATAAGCATTGCTTGATAAGCTGCTCATTGTCAGAGTTGTTCACCATGTCGATGGAATACAGCAGATGGCAACCATTTCCAGACAGCGCCTCAATGGGCTTTTTGAACCCCATGTTTGCCAGGTATTCCTTGACTCTTGCGGCGCTCGTTTTGGCAGCTTCCAGTTCTTCGTTAGTGCTGCTTATTCCGCTGTTTCTCTTGGGGTCGATGTCCACAAGAAACCACCTGTAAGCCACAATGTCACTGTCGCTGGTGGTATCATCAATCTGAACAAAGCGCTCATGTTGTTCTCTGGAGTAACATCCCTCATTGATCTCATTGAGGGTATAGAACACATTCGCTCTCCGCAGATCTACCTTCTTGAATGCTTCCTCAAGGCCATCCGTTCCCTTGAAATATCCGCTGATCGTCTGTTTTCTCTTACCGGATCCCAACAGGATCCTTATCTCATACAGGGCATTGTTCGGCTTCAGGATCTCAATGCTCTTCTTCACACTTTCGATGTCAATGTCCATGTTATTCATCCCGACTCCTTAACAGTTAACAGTTCAACAATCTTCTTTCCGGTCTCACTCTTGTCACAGAAGCAAAACCGCACTTCATACCGCTCTTGAATAGTCCGCAAGCTCTTGTAAAGCTGCTGTCCTGAAATCGCCATCTGCTGTGGCTTGACTTTCACCTTACGGGGCTTTCCATCCACAGTGATCCATCTGTAATCTTTCCTTCGGGGATTTACCCAGAAGTAAACATCCTCCAGCGTGGAAATATCTCCACCATGTTCACATAGGATTATGATCTTGATGCCTTGCTCCTGTGCTCGTTGCAGCTCACGCTTGAAGCGCTCATGCTGTTGGGTTACATTGCCACATAGCTCCTGAAGATCTTTCTTCCTGTCGATAACCAGACGGGGATTGTCAAGATTCATATAGTCGCCCACATAGCATTTTGAACGGTAGTGCTGGACACCCAGCGCATCAAATTGTGCTTCAATGCGCTGGACTTCAGCCTTCTTCTCTCTTGTATCGATTTGCACCTGCATTTAATTACCCCACGGAATTGCTTCATCTATGCCATCAGGGATACTCATGAAGCCATCATTCTTGGTAACAGCTCCGCCCCTGTTCAGATAGACAGGATCCGGGACTGTGGCGCCATCCACCTTGCCAAGCTCGCAGAACCAGCGAAGCTCATGGCGCATGGAAGTCTTGCCGTTGTACTCATTTTCGACTTCTCCGAAGACACCGCCGATTTTCTTATTTTTGAACTGTCCTGCAAATGTCTCACCCCATACAGCTTCACAGTTGTTGGAACTCTCAAAGCTGGTAATGAAGCTTTTCAGTGACTTGGAGCATTTTCCTTCACTGTCTTCAGTCAGAATGTACTTGGTGCCAGCATGGGGCCACTTCTTATCAGGGCGAATATCATTTTTGAATGCTTCAGTGAAGTAACCAGGCTGCACATCATCCGGTGCAAAATCGAACAGCACAACAATCATGTCTCTGTTTGTGTTCTTCGTCTTGGTTTCGTTCACCTGCTTAATGACCATCTTGTGTCCGCCTACCTGTGGCGGAATGTATCCACCAACCTGCACATCTTCATATCCATTTGGTCTGTTCATTTTCAAATCCTCCTTTGTTTAATATCTTCTGCTACTTCTTTTCCGCATACCATGCGTTCAGATAACCGTCATAAAGCAGATTGCAGTTTCCCAAGAACCCATCAAATACGTGGCTGTTCGGCATTGTGCAGTACAAGCTATTTTTCATACCTGTTTTGCTATTGTTTGCGATTAAATATCCACAATCAGATGGAAAAAAATACAAACGTTTGCTGTCACGGCTTCTTGTTGCCTTCACATGAGCGCCATCCATTTCTTTGATGAACTGTGCGTTCCTGAAAGTGATCGCAATTCTACCTGCCTTATGAACCGTAATGCTGCAATCAATGGAAGCCTTCGTGCCACCATTCAATGCTGCACTTTTCTTCATGACTGAATTTTCAAGGTCTAAATCCTCTAATCTGTACAAAGGAAACGGAAGTTCAGTGTCAGGAACTGTACCCCCCCCCATAAAATTTGCAGGAGTAGCCCTGTTGACAGGTTCTACATTGAATCGTTGCACACCTCTGTTTTTGTTTTTTCTTCTACTCATGGTCTACCTCTCTTTCTTTAACTTTCTACTGCATCAAAATCTGACGGGTTCAGCAATCTTGCTGTGTACTCACTCCGCTGCTTCACTTCTTTCCACCAGTAATTATTGATGGCCTTTGCAGGGGATACCGCCCATGTCTCACCAACATAAACACCATCACGCATGATGTAATAGTGCTTTTTCGGTTTTGGCTTTCTATCTGCCATTGTCATCACTCCATTTCGTAATAGGCGCGAATTGCATCATCCACGGCCTTCAAGTCGTTGGGGATCTCAACATCCGCAAACATGTCTTCAGGGGTCTTGGCGGAAGATCTGCCATCTGCCTGCGTGATAAACATGTGGTTCTCACACAGAATCACGATGTCAAAGCACCCTTCAACAACCAGCTTTTCATCAAGCATCTTCCCGATGGTTTTTACCTTCGCCAGCCCATCAGCATCCAGTTCAGAGTGGTGCAAGAAATACACAATCTTGTCATCCTGCTGAAGATTGTTGATGTAATGAATCAGGTTGCGGAAATTGGCAGCCATGTCCGTGAATTTGTCATAGCCCTTTTCTTTGGCGCGGTCGAACAATTCCGCTGACATCAGATACTGACTGTCATCAATTACAACTGACTTTGTCGGGGCTGATTTGATTGCCAACTGCAACCATGAATACCTTGCAGCATTCAACTGTGCAGTGCTCTTAATATCATCAGACTTGAACTCTTCAGGGATCCTGATAGGTTTGATGTCAGTCTTGAAGGGAAGTCTTCCCTTTTCTACAGAAATCACAGAAATTTCATCCTTCTTGAAGGGCTTAATTGAGTAGCTTTTGCCACTCCCTGAACGGCCCATAATCATAACCGGTAACGACATTTGATTTACCTCCTTATCCTCGTTTTTTTCTCCAAACACTCAAAACAGATCTCTTCCCCGTCATACCGATACAGATCTTCACCACCAACATCATCACCGCAGCAATCACAGTAATAATGTGGGACATTGGCATACTCACAAGCATCACCAAGACAGGGAAGTCCACAATGAACGCAGTCGTTCTCAATCCTCATCATCTGCATCATCTCCGTACTGCTCTTTGACCTGCTTGAAGATTCTGATCGCTTCCGGGCATGGCATCACACCAAGGATGTCGCGGATCTTCTTCGTGTGAACGTTCACAAGGTCGATGTTCTCACGATACTTGCCCTTGTAGTGCTCACACTCCTTTGCTTCCTTCAGCTCCGCATCCCACAAAAGATTGATAAGGGCTTTCTCCTTCATCTTGTACTCCGTCAACTGCTGCGTCATATCCAGCATCTCATCAACAAGCTTCTTCAAATTGTCATCCATTTGATTTACCTCCTATTTTCAATCAATTATCTGCACCAACACCGACTGCCTACCAAAAGCAAAGCACTCGTCCTCTGTTGGCATCCAAATGTCAATAACTCTCCCAGCGCGGATATTCTCACCACCTGTATCTTCAATGATGTATTCCCCGATAAGCGCGCCGGGCTGTCCGCCATCATTCCAGTAGATACGGCATCTTTTTCCGAACCACTCACGCTTGCTGGCTGCAACACCTATCCTTGTGCGCGTCCCTGTGGCAGTGGTGCCGTTGATACAATAAGCGGTCGCTTTCATCTTGTGATAAACAGTAGGCGGCTGTTCCGGTTCAATAGGGCTTTCAACCTTTGAATCATTGATGCCATGCTCAAACTCTCTGGCAAGGCCAACCACTGTATCAGTCGCCAAGTAGATCACGCAAATTGCAAATGCCACCACGAAAAATGTCTTCATCTTCAGTTAAACCACATCCTTTCTCATTCTCTTTATCTTCCCTGTGAGATATTGGCCCCGTTTAAGGCTTTTGGCATAGCTCTTGAATATTTCCTCACCCTCTGCGATAAAACCCAAAAATGAGGCAAATACAAGCGGCAGCGCCCATACAGGATGGACAACACAACAATCAGTCCAGAAGATATAAGTTATCAATGCTGCAATAACCACGTTCTTCTTCATCTTTCCCCTCCAATCATCAACTGAAGTTCCTCCATGCTAAACGGAACCAGGTGGCGAAGCTTCCACAAATCAACCAGGTCGAATTGCGCCTTGTTTATCTTGTACCGGACTGCCCTGTCCGTCAGATTCAGCGCTTTTCCGATGTCCTCATTCTTTACACCAAGATAATCACGCTTCGCCTTGAACAGCCTGCTGATATACGCTCTTTGCTTATCCGTACTTGAAAGATATACCTTCGGCATGTTCTCACTCCTTCCAGACTACCCAAGTCGCCTTGGCTTCAGGAAGAGGCTTTGTCCAGAAGAGCTGGTCTTTCCAGACAAATCCAATCTTGACCTTCAACTTGCTGCTGCTTACCTTGAATTTCTTGTTGGCTTCCTTGAGTGCATCCTTCTTCTCAAAGCCAACAAGAGGGACAAGGTAATAGACTTTCTTGTCTTCAATTCCGATGTACTTCTCAACCGTATTCACGCTGTCATGCCTCCTTCGCTAACATTTCAAGAATCTCTTCTCTGGTCTTGTCTTCTTCACAAGTCATGGTGTCAAAATTCAAAATCATTTGACCTTTGATCTCGTTGAAGGTAGACTTTTGAAATTCAAGTCTTTTCGCCAAAGCTTTGCGCTTTTCTTCAACTGACATCTTGCTGTTTTCAATAACTTGCTTGAAATAGGCTTCATTCTTACACATTTCCATATCCATGAAAAAGCGCTGTCCTTTGATTACTGAAGCCCAATTCAATTCATTCATCAGCGGATAGATCTGGCGCTCAATGTAAGCCTTTTCCATTTCATCCTGCGGAACATCTGTAATATCAACATTTGTATGAATGTAATTTGTAAGGTCATCCATTTTGATAACAGCTTTATTCCTCAATTTCATGTTGGCAATCACACTCTTTGCCGTTGTTCGTATGTCTTGTTTAGCCATTTATCCTCCCTTCTTCAACCATCCTCTGAAGCCAGAGAATTGTTCGATGGCATCTTGTAAGCCTGTTCATCAAATCGCTATATGCGCCTTTCTCCATTGATTTGAACAATTCTTCAATCTGGTCTTCATTGCGCATGATCGCAAGCTTATCGAATCCGTGAACCGCTTTGCAGATTTCCTGATACAAATCAATAGAAAGAAGAGATTTGTCATCTTCATCTTGCTTTGCATCTTCAAAGCTGATTACATTCTCTTGTTTGGCTTCCTTAAACTGCTCATGCCGTTCCTTGGCTTCCTTCACCACATCACGAGGTTTCACAACATTGTCAACTGTGCGTTTGTAGGCTTCATTGATTGACATGTCCCCTTTTCTTGCTGCTTCTTTTACTGCTTCAGGAGCTTTCTTTTCAATCATTTGAACCTTGTGGATAGTGTCATGTGATACGCTGGCAATGGTGGCAAGTTCCTTGTTGGTATTCACAGCTTTATCAGATTTCTGATAACCCTGTTTTGTGTGAGTTGCTTGCTTTTCCTTCGCCTTCTTCTCAATCTCCGGTTTCAGTTTCAACGCCAGTAGTGTTCTGTCATAGGCTGATATGTTGCGCCGCCCAAGCTGATTTCTTATCATCCAGAACATGGCTTCGTTGCGGTTTTCAAACTTCATCTGGCGAAACTCACATTTCAATGAATGCTTTGCCGCAATATCAAACCTGTTGTGACCATCAATGAGAATGTCATCCCCACTTGGTGTACGCCATACAATCAGTGGTTCTCTGATTCCTTCCTTGACACAGTTTTCTTCAAGTTGCTTGTACTCTTCTTTGTTCAGTGGTGGAATGAGGCTTTTAAACTCTTGATCCACCTTAATCATGCAGTTACGCTCCTTTCTTCCGTTTTACTATTCTGTGTAGTATCAGAGGCAAAAAAAATATCATCAAGTGAAATGTTCAAGACTTCAACAATGGTCAACATCTTGTCGTACTTGATATTAGCAGGGTTTTCTTCCCATTTTCGATATGTATTGATGTGAACACCGCATGCTCTTGCCATTTCATCCTGTGATTTGTTCCTGGCTCTTCGCCACTCATCAAGTGAAAGCTTCATCTCCTGCCCTCCTTTCCTATATTTTGTGTACGATCATCATCAAGTACAATATGTAGTCTATACTATTATGTGTGGTATGTCAATAGTTTTATGTACTTTTTTTCCATTTTGCTATATAATGTAGTGGGAGGTGATTTTATGAAGCCAACAATCGGAAGCAAATTAAGAAGTGTTAGAGAAGAAAATAATCTGTCGCAGACAGAGCTGGCTGAAAAGTTAGGAATCACGCAGAAAGCTATTTCATCATGGGAAAACGACAGGACATACCCAAGGATGCAGCAGCTTACTGAAATGTGTAAGATTTACAACTGCACTCTTGAATACCTGACTGGAACTCGCCAACATGATCCAAGTGACATTACGCTTGATGATATTCTGGTAAAGATGAAAGACTTTGATGTGATGGATCTTCAAGTCATCATCGATGGTGCAAGATTTCAGATTGAAAGAATTAACACCATCCGAAAGATGGAAAAAGAAAACGCTCGCTTAATGAAACAGGTTGAAGAATACCAGAAACAACTGGAAGAATTAAAAAATGACTACCCCCGGAGGGGATGAAGTCCGGGGATAGTGCGTGTGTTGGGTATGAGGTAAACCAAATCTGAAGAGTAGATCTTGAAAGCCACTTATATTATACAAGATATTGTTGTATTTTTCAATGCTTACAACAAATTCTTGTGCGGAGAATAACACTATGACGATTGAAAAAGCTGGAAACAAATGGCGAATCACACAAATGCATAATGGTATCAGATATAGGATCTCACTTGACTATAAGCCAAGCAAAAAAGAAGCTGAAATGCTGATCTCTGAAAAGATTGGCACCAGCTCCCCGACAGGATCCAGACAGGACACCTTTGAGAAATCTGCGGAGAAGTACATCACCATCAAAAGCAATGTCCTGTCACCATCCACAATCAGGGGATACCGCACAATCATCAAGAGCTTGTCGGAGCAGTTTAAGCACACAAAAACCTGCGACATATCCCAGGAGCTGATCCAGAAGGAAATCAACGACTATTCAGCAGAACACTCCGCCAAATCAACCATCAACCTGCATGGCTTCATTTCGGCTGTTTTAGGGGTTTATGCTCCGTCGTTGAAGATTTCCACTACTCTTCCGCAAAAACGCAAATTTGAGGCTGTTACACCGTCAGAAGAGGTCATTAAAACAATACTGAATGATGTAGCCGGCACAAAATATGAAGTTCCCTTTCGTCTTGGCTGCTATGGCATGAGGCGCGGCGAAATTTGCGCCATCACAGCCGCAGATCTTGACGGGAACATGCTGCATATTGACAAGGCCAAAGTGCTTACGCAGGAAGGACAATGGATAATCAAACCATTTCCCAAGACTACAGAGTCTGAAAGAACCATTTACATTGATGATGATGTGGCGGAATTGCTCAAAAAACAAGGTTATGCATACACAGAAAACCCTGAAAGATTGTCCAAGCATCTCCACAGTGTTCAAAAAAGACTTAATCTGCCCCATTTCCGGTTCCATGACCTTCGGGCCTACTACGCAAGTATGGCCCACGCTCTTGGCATCGTTGACAAATGCATCATGGCAAACGGCGGCTGGTCATCCACCAACATTTTGAATCGGGTATACAAGAGGACATTTGAAGAGAAACAGATCGATGCAAATCGGATTTTATCGGAGCATCTGAAACCTTGATTTTTTGGGTAATTTTTGGGTAATTTTTGCGGAAAACAGGTGTTATTTGCGGAAAAACGGCTTCCGAAAATGGCAATCAAAAACCCCGTGAACCGCTCTATTTCTGGACCTTTCAGCGTATTCACGGGGCTTGTGCTTCAGAGCGCGAGACGGGACTCGAACCCGCGGAAAATGCGCCTATAATGTCCTATATATCAGGGTTTCAATATATTTTTGGGTAAATTTTGGGTAATTTTTTCAAAGCAAAAAAAAAGAGCCGCTACCTGCATAAGCAAGCAACGGCCCCTTCACAGAAAGGAGACAAAACCATGACTGGTTTGTCAGCAAGGTTTAATCAGGATACCCTTTTTGAGCTTCGCCATCAGCTCGTTGTTCTGCTTCGCTGTCCCAGTATAGCCAGGTATCCCATTGGCAGCGGCAATCTTTTTTCTATTTTCCATCATTGCATTGATTTTTAAGCTCGCCAGCGCGTCCACAATGCTGGTGGATTTCCCTGAATACTTCGGATAATACTTTTTCGCATCAGGAGCGGTTTCAGATCCGCGCGCTTTTCCACTAACCACTATGGCAGTGTGTCCGCGACTTTTTGTCACAAGTATATCGCCCGTAAACAGCTCCATGCCGTTCTTGTATGCTTTCTTCGCCTCAAAGAGTCCTGAAGCAGCCAGAACAGTGCACTCTGTTGACGTGGTGAAATTGCCAGGATCCTTCAAGGCCGCATCAATGATACAAGCTCTGACCAGCGCGGAACAATCACATTCTGCTTTCGTGGTGGTTCTGATACCCTTCTTAATAATATCCGTCCGGTTCCCCTGGTCATATCCAATGTTGCTGTTATTGCATGCAGTCATCATGGCAGCCGCCAGCCCCGTGGCGACAACATTACTTTTTGCGCGGAGTACATACCACCCCTTCTTGTGCAAATAAAAATTCTGGAGCGATACTTCTCCAGAATAATCAGGTGAACTCTTTTGCTTCTGATCTCCGGTACTTCCCCCGGAAAGCTTGCCACGCTCATCAGATCTTGCGGATCCAATTATCACTTTACTCATCCTGCTCCCCCTTGTTGTACTGTATCGTCGATACACCCAGCAATGTGCCAAGCAATGTGCAAACAACAGCGCTTGTCTTGGCGATCTCTGTGGCAAAAGGCCAACCCCAGATAGCAGCCAAGCCGACATATGCCACAGTCAATGCAGGGATGCATACGATGTCCAACCACTTCAAAATATCATAGATTTTCCCCGGTAACATGTCATTTCCCTCCCTTCTCCAAATTATCAAGTCGCACTTCCATGCGTGTTATCCTATCGCCAAAAGAATTGTGCTTTTTCACCTCTTCCGTCAGCATGTCGATTTTGGTATTGACCACTGCCTGATTGGTGGAAAGTTGTGTTTCGATTTTCTTATTGGCAGAAAGATTTGAAATGATTACACCAACCAGTGACAAACCTCCTGCAATTATGGCTGTGATAATGGATTCCATTTTGATTATCTCCTATTGATACTGAAATGACCTTGTCATGTGTGCACACCGGACACGTGGGTCCGCCATCATCTGGATTTCATGTTTTCGGAGCTGGTCTGAAAAGTAAAGATCTTCTGATAATACATCACCATCGGGATACATCACATACTTAAACCACGGATAAGGAAGCTGCTGGAAGACGCTCGTCTTAATCAATGCACATCCAAAGCCGCTGCCCTTAACAGGTAGCCTGTTGACTCTGTTCACATACTCATTCAGCTCATTGAATGTAAATCTCTCTGAAAAATCCTTCTCCGTGAATTTGAACAACTCTGTCTGCTGGCTTTTGGTGTTCTTCCGCGGATATACCCCCACACAAACCGCCACAGGATTGCTCAAAAGATAATCCAGCACATCACTTGGTACAATGATGTCGCTGTCTATCATCAGAACATAGTCAAATCCGCCTTCAAGAGCTTCCTTGGCAATCTTATTCCTTGCCACCGCACAATCATATCCTTTGCAGTAGTCGAAAGCAAGAACATGCTCTGATTGAATGCCGTAGATACTCTTGAAGGTCTCTGGTGAAATATTTTCAAATGTAGGAACTGCAATCAGTATTTTCTTTTGCATTTTTCTCCTTCATTGACCGAAATGGTAAGTTCTAAAAACAGTAATATAGGTAACAATGTCAAAACAAAAAACTCAAGCACTTCAGCGTGGATGGGAAATGTTTTGAAATTCACAATTCAGCAATTAAATACGGAAATTTTCCATTTTGTTGCTATGGCAAATGATGGTACCCTTACGGAATATTATTTAATCAATCGTACTACGGGACTAATATATAACAAAGTTACAGGTGGCGATTGTACTTTTTCATATAATACAACCACACAAGAGTTAACCATAACCTTATCAAAAACTGCATATTGGACTTACTCTTTTGTGAATATTAGTTGTGCTTATTAGTCCGTAACCTTTTGGTTTGTGAACAGTAATACTTTCAAATTAAATATACAGAAAATGTGCGATT
>Ga0310690_10006174_pt1 | contig 15867 bp, 23 predicted proteins | sample AusTroGonzalo_MG_2_FD_207661 | JGI IMG/M metagenome (GOLD analysis project Ga0310690, IMG submission 207661) | Bovine rumen microbial communities from tropical cattle in Woodstock, Queensland, Australia - Gonzalo_04 (v2) (version 2) | ecosystem: Host-associated > Mammals > Digestive system >... | reverse complement strand
TACATATTTAGATGGCAGAACAGATAATAAAACTATAACAGAAATTAAGTAATAAAAGAAATAAATGGAAAGGTGAATAGTTATGGATTCTATGGCAAGCGCAGTCATTGATTTGGCTGAAAAACATCTTGGTTATTTTAGGGTTAAGAACGGTCAGGTTGTTGCAGAATATTGTCCTATTTGTCATGGCAATTCGCACGATAAAGAAACATTTGCTATCGGTTTGTCTAATGGTTTATGGCAATGTTTAAGAGGAAGCTGTGGAAAGAAAGGTAATTTCCGTCAGCTTTGTGAAATGTTTGGTGAACAGGCTCCGACTGGTTACAGCCTTCCCAAAGTTACGGAGCAGCAGAAGAAGGTATTTACTCGTCCTGATACAAGTATCATCTATCCGATGACAGAAGAGATCGTAACATATTTTGCTACGCGAAAGATCTCAGAACAGACTCTTCTTGATTGGAAGATCGGCGCAGATGATAAAGGTAATATTATCTTTCCGTTTTATCGGGATGAACAGTTAATATATGTAAAGTATCGTAAACCCAAGAAACATTTCAAAGAGGATGGCCCCAAAGAATGGCAGATGCCTAATACAGAACCTATTCTCTTCGGAATGGACATGACGAATTTCAATAAGCCTCTGGTTATCACAGAAGGAGAAATTGATGCTCTTGCTCTGTATGAAGCAGGTGTATCTAATGTTGTGTCTGTACCTTGTGGTTGTTCTAATCTTGAATGGGTTAATCTTTGTTGGGAATATCTCGAAAAGTTTAACCAGATTATTCTGTTCGGAGATGCAGACGAGCCTGGGCTCGAGATGGTATCAACACTGTCTAAGCGTCTTGGTGAAGATCGCTGCATGATTCCGAAAGAATATCCTGAAGCAGTATTCAATGGACAGGATTTGAACAGAATTTGCAAAGATGCCAACGAAATTCTGACAGGTTATGGCCCTGAGTTTCTGAAAGAAATGGTAGATAGTTGCGAACCTGCTCCGATTAAAGGCGTTCTTGAACTGTCTAAGATTCCGTTTGTTGATCCTACTACAGTTCCGAGAATCATGACTCGTATTCCGATGCTCGATAATATGATCGGCGGTCTTGGTGAAGGTGGATTGACAATTATTTCCGGTAAACGTGGAGAGGGTAAGTCAACTCTTGCTGGTCCTATCTGTTTGAATGCTATTGAACAGGGAGAGACTGTATGTGTTTATAGTGGAGAACTCTCTTCCTATAAATTTCTTGAATGGATTTTCCTTCAGGCTACTGAAAGGAACTATATCAGCTATAAAACAGATACTCGCTCTGGTAAGAATATCTGCTGTGTTGACGCAGAAATCCAGAAGCGTATTAAAGCATGGCTTGATGGTAAGTTTTATCTATATGATAACAGCATTATCACTGACGACAAACAGACTGACTCTATTCTGAAAGTATTCGAAGCTTGTGCTCGCAGGTATGGTACTCGTTTGTTTGTATGCGACAATTTGATGAGTGCTCTTGTGTCTGCCGACGAAGAGAATAAAGCACAGGCTAAGTTTACTGCACAGCTTAAAGCATTTGCCAATAAATATAAGGCTCATGTTATTGTTGTTGCTCATCCAAGAAAGACTGCTGTTGGTACTACGTTCAGTAATGATGATGTTAGCGGCAGTTCGGCAATTACAAATCTTGCCGATGTTGTATTAAACGTAGAAAAGTCTCCGAAAGGAATTCGAGTTACCAAAAACAGGGACTTTGGTATGACTGGTTTCATCGCAACTTGTTATGATCCTGCCAATCGTAGAATCTCTCAGTTCTCTATCGGTGATAAGACTGTGTATGGATGGGATCATTCTGGCATCAACAAGCCGGAGAATCCTGCGGCTACGTTGGAAGAGTTCAAAATTGATGATGGATCAGAACCTCAACCAATTTAAGGAGAACATATGGGTAAGATCGACAGAAATAAAGTAGAAGTTGAAGTCTTTGATATTGTTCCATTTGTTAACGATGAATATCAAGGCTTCAAGCTTCTATGGAAAGGAAACATCGGTTTTGGTGAATATACAATTTATCAAAACGTAGATGATCCAAACAAATGGAAAATAGATTCAGAATATATGGATTCAGTAACCGATAGATGGTTTGGAAAGAAACTGCTAGATTCACTTATTAAGTTATTGGAGTAACAAGATGAATACTGATGTAAGGACATGGGATGAAAGATTCTGGGAACCAGATGAAATCCTGTGGAATATTTTATTCAAGCATCGCGGACATAAAGTAGAGATAGCAACATATGGAGACTGGAATAATCCAGCAGATATATGTTTGGAATGCGTTGATTGTAACGAAGTGATCCTTGATGCTGAAATTTATACTATTTGTGGTCGAGAAAATACTTAAGGAGGAGTTACTATTAAGTACCTCGCAACAATAAAACGTTATTACGATTCTGAAAGTGTTATGTTTGACACTGAGAAAAAAGCCGAACAATGGTTGGACAGTAATAACAATAACGCAGAGTATACAACTTACATTGATATCTACAACGATAAATGGGAAAAGGTAGATAGTATCACCTACACAGAAGGAACATGCTAAAGGAGTGATGTCCATTGGGCTTATTATCTGATGATCATGTGTATAGCTATTCCCAATTAAATTCATTTGACGAATGCAGATATGGATTTTATCTGCAAAGAATAGAAGGGATGGAAGAGCAGGCAAGCAATGCGTTTGCAGAGCGAGGCTCTTTAATACATGACCTTCTTGATCAATGGGCAAAGAAAAAAATCACTAAAGAACAAATGCTCGAAGAATATGAAAGAAGATATTCTGAAGAAGTAATAACTGCGTGGCCCAGAGTGCTTGCAGCTAAAGGATATGCAAAGAAAGCATACGAAAATGGCATCGAGTTTCTTGAAAACTTTGATGAGTTTGAGGGCTACGAAGTTATATCCGCAGAAGAAAAGTTTAAGATCAATCTCCCATTGTCAATAGGAGGAACACGACCGTTCATAGGCATTATTGATATGCTGTTAAGAGAAAAGAAAACGGGAGATTTGATCATTTGCGATCATAAATCAAAATCTCTTCAGTCGTTCAAAAAAGAAGAAGATGAAATGTACAGACAACAGCTTCTTTATTCAACATATCTTAAAGAAAAGTATGGGGATTATCCTGCACGGTTAATGTTTCATCTGTTTAATGAAAATGGCGTGAAGCCAGAAAGACTGTTTTCAATTGAACAGTATAATGAAACACTTGATTGGGCAACAAAACAGATAGTTGGAATAGAAGAATGTTCTGTGATTGATTGGCTTGTATGTAAAGAAAAGCCTGACTACTTCTGTTGGAACATTTGTTCTGCAAGAAAATTATGTCCTAATGGTGTTCAGCCTGACTTTAAGTCAAAGAAGAAAACAGAGGAGTATGAAGGCTATAAGGATAATTTGTTTTGATTGGAGTTAAGCATGAAAGAATACATTAAGATTGAAACCCTATTTAATAGGGATATTAGTGGTACTAAAAAGTTAATTGAAGGTTCTTTCAGAAATCCGACAGTAGAGTTTCTGAAAGATAACAAATGGCAATGGACAGAAAAGGTTGATGGTACAAATATTCGTGTCCATTGGGATGGTCATGTTGTTTCTTTTGCTGGACGAACAAACAATGCTCAAATTCCTGCTCCGCTTATAAATAAACTGAACGAATATTTTGGCGGTGAGACAAATGCTCAACTGTTTGAACAAACATTCGGTGAGCGCGAAGTGACTATTTATGGTGAAGGATATGGTGCGAAAATTCAGACAGGTGGAGATTATGTAGAAGATGGTAAAAGTGTAAACTTCATTATGTTTGATCTTATGATTGGCGATAACTATCAAGATCGTGAATCTGTTTGTCGATGTGCAGAAACATTTGGAGTTGATGTAGTGCCTGTCGTTGGCGAAGGAACGCTTGAAGAGGCCGTTGCATATGTAAAGAGTCATCCTATGTCGCATCTTGGACGAAAGATAAAAGAAATGGAAGGGGTTGTATGCCGTCCAATAATTGAACTTAATGATAGGTGCCATAACAGAGTTATTGTAAAGATTAAATGGGAAGACTTTAAACATTTTGTATAACGTTCAATAACATAAAATATGATAAATAACATAGGAGATGTTAATAAATGAAATTTGGTCGCACATTAACAGAATTAGCAATAGAACTTGACCGGCAAGCAAAAGCAAAACACGACTACATGCTCGATACTCGAAACATTCATGTTGATTGTGACAGCGCAGTAGCACAAATGACATTACGCAATGATGCAACTGGTGAATCTATTATTCTGAACATTAATGAAATAGCTCATAACCAGATTGGTACGCATCTTGGTATTCCTGCTAAATATTATGACAAGATGCGTGACGAAAATCCCATCTTGCTTGCAGAGAACATTAACAGTTGGTTTAATAAACAGCCTAAGAAACGAATGGTTCGTACTCTTGACGGAACAGTTCGTGCGTTCCTGTCTGATCGTTATCGGCGTATCGATAACTATGAAATTGCACAGACTGTACTTCCTATTATTGCAGACATGCCCGACGCTAAGATCGAATCTTGTGAAGTCACTGATGAACGTATGTACATCAAAGTTGTAAATCCCAGGCTGACAACTGAAGTCGTTCCAGGCGACATTGTACAGTCTGGAATGATGATTACAAATTCTGAAGTTGGACTCGGTTCTATGACTATTCAGCCTTTAATCTATAGACTAGTTTGTTCTAATGGAATGGTGGTAAATGATGCCAAGACTCGTAAGTACCATGTTGGTCGTGGAAATGAAGCCTATGAAGACTTTACTCTTTATAGTGATGAGACACTTATCGCAAATGATAAGGCGTTGCTTCTCAAGGTTCAGGACACAGTAAGAGCCGTTGTTGATCAGACTCGGTTTGAGAAAGTTGTAGATTTAATGCGTCAGGCAAAGGGTGCAAAGATTACAACATCAAACATTCCTGCTATGGTTGAACTTGCAGGAACAGACTTCGGTTTCTCCAAGAAAGAAGGAGAAGGTATTCTGGATTATCTGATTCGTGGACAGGATCTTAGTCTCTATGGCTTTGCTAATGCTACGACTCGTTATGCGCAGGATGTACCTAGCTATGACAGGTCTACAGCATTAGAGTCTATTGGCTATACTATTATGGGCATGTCTCCTGCCAAATGGAACAAGCTGAATGCTACAGAAGAGGTGGCTGCATGACAAAGATTTTTGAGTTTTTCTGGGATGATTTAACAGAAGAGTGTCAGGAAAGATTTGCTGAATTTTTAAATTTTGAAGAAGGTGAAAACGGGAATTATGATTTAATTCCGTTTGCAACTTTTGAGGTAGAAGAGGACGTTTTAAACGATGGGTCAAAGACTTGTGATTCAAATTGTACATAATGGTGAGCCGTTGGCTAACGCATACTACCATTGGTCGGCTTATACAGGTTCGTCTCTTGAATTAACTAACTATATTCTGGACTTAATTGATAATGTAGACGAGAAGTATGATCCTAAACAAAAGGCTGTTTGGTTGCTGTTTCAGACTGGAGCAAGATTATATCCAAATGAAATGATATTTATAAATGACGAAAATATTGATATGGCTCCTTATCAGTTTGCATATGATGAAAAAGAAGCAGACAGAAACAGCGGACTTCTTAGTTTGTCACAACACGGCATGGAAGAAAGTTTAGGATGGGCTGAGGGAGAAGTCACAATAGACATAGGTAATGAAGAAATCGACTTTGGTGTTTACTGGACAGATTCTGTTGATAACTTCCTTGAAGAATATGCAGAAGACGAAAACATTAATGACTATCCAGTAATTAATCTTGATTATCAATTAACCTTTGGAACATGGCAAAGATTCTATGATTCTATTATGCAGATTCTAGATTCTGGTAATTATCATGCTATAAGTCCAGATAGAGAAACTATTTATCAGTTTATATGCTAATCGCTCCAGAAAATGTACTTCTATAACATTTGCTGGAGAAATTAGGGAGGTCTTTGCTGTCTGCGGACAGCTAAAGTGTGCAAAGAGATACGTCTCGAAAAAATAACGCTCAAAACTTAATATCATGACTCGTCCCCGGGGCTTGAGTTATGGTAGCTTACGACAGCCCGATTGCACTAGAAGCGTTTGGTTAACCTTTTATGGTTGATTCGTGAGCAACAGTAAAGAACAGTAAAAGATCTTTAAAACAGTAAAATGAGGACGCCACAGCTACAGGCTTTCATACTGTGTATGGTTTGTCGGACGTTCAGCCGACCGCAGGAAAGTACAGCGTACTCGGGAGCGATGGAGGGATACTGATCAACCCAATGCTTAGAGGGGGTAGGGCTAAGCTAGAAGTTTAAAGTCCATAGAGTGTTTTCGATTAAAAGCTTCGCACTCTATGGCATTATTTTATTATGGAGGATAGTTCTATGAAAAATATTAAATTAGCAGCTCCTTGGATTCAATATGCGAGCGCTGTAAAAGCACTGTTTGAGAGAGACGAAGATATTAAATTCTTCTATGATGAAGATAAAGTTGAAATAAAACTACTTGTTTCTAACGCGGATAAAGCAAATGCGTTGGCAGAACTTTTACCTGAAGAAAAAGTGTTTGGCAACGTTACACTGTATATTAATATTGTTCCTGCTAATTATACAAAACCAAAGAGCGTGTTATTTAAAGAACTGTTCGAAGGAAATCCAATATTCAAAGATGCTATTGATGTACAAATGCAATCTAATCCTTTGACTTATATTGTCTTTGAGAAAGAAGTCGTTCAATATTATAACGATAATCTGCAAGACCCTTACGGACTTAGAAGTACGCTTTATCAGATACTTGCTGATGAAGTGTTCCCAGAACATGAAGGTGTATTCTTCTGTACAGATAAAAACAATGACAATCTTGTAAACTGGTTTAAAAACAACATGGAAAAGAACCAAGCTACAGCAGAAGAAGTAAAACTATGGGAAAAATATAACGGAAAAGGATCTTTCTATGACGGTTCCGTGCTGTTTAAAAAGGGTGATATCAAAAACACCAAGGAGTGATGAGGCTTGCTTGAATTTGAGCCATATCACGTACACACCTCATATTCCAATTGTTTAACGCAACCAGACTCAACGATGTCGATTGAAGACTATGCAAAGATATATAAAGAACGTGGGCACCATGTTCTATGCATGTCTGAACATGGAAACAGATCGAACGTTTGGCAACAGTTTGAAGTTGCATTGAAGTATAGTTCAAACGACTTCAAAATGATTCCGTTGGCAGCATCAGAAACTTATTTTGTTCCAGACAGAACAGATAAAGAAAATAGGGGATACCATCTTATTCTTGTGGCAAAGAATATGGATGGTTTCTATCAATTAAATGAAATTCTATCAGAAGCTAATCTTACAGGGTTCTATTATCATGCACGAATTGATTTTGAATTACTTAGAAGATTAGACTGGCGCAATTTCATATGTACCAGTGCATGTGTTGCGGGTCCTTCTGATGAAGCGATGCTGTGTGAGTTGCGTAACATATTTAGAGAAAACTTTTATCTTGAGGTTCAGCCACATCCACAGCAAGTACAGATTGACAGAAATAAATGGATGATTGAACTTTCAAAGAAGCATAGATGGCCTCTGATGTTTGGCACAGACAGCCATTATATATTTAAGGAAGAGAAAGAACTACGCCGTGAGTTATTGCTGGCTTCTAAAATAACTTACGGAAATGAAGATGAATTTCTGCTATATCTTCCAACCGCGGAAGAAGCTTTAAAGATGCTCAAAGATCAAGGTGTTTTAAACAGAGCTCAAATTGAAGAGGCTATGGAAAATACATTGATTTTCAGAGAGTTTGAAGGTGTTCATTTTACAAACGAAAAGAAGATACCCAATCCGTATCCTGATATGCCTTTGGATAAAAGAAATTATTTATATAAGAAAACAGTATGCGATGAGTATATCAGAAAAGCAGGAATGCCGACAAAAGATGAAGCTGCAGAAATTCATGCAGAGATGGACACAATGACAAGCACGGGTACTGCTGACTATCCTTTGATCATGAAGAAGATTATAGACAAAGGGATTGAGTACGGCGGTGTATTGACAAAAACCGGAAGAGGTTCTGGAGCGTCCTTTGTGTCTAATTATGCAATGGGATTTAGTTCTATTAACCGTTTGCACAGTCCTGTTAAAATGTATCCTGAAAGATTTATTTCAGCAGATAGATTGGCAAATGGATTACCCGATTTGGACTGCAACATGGCTAACGTTGAAGCGTTTGAGAGAGCAGGAAAGGAGATCCTTGGAGAATGGGGATGCCTTCCAATGATTGCTTTCGGTACAGCTAAGACGTTATCTGCATTCAAGCTCTTAGCAAGAGCAAGAGATCTTGATTTTGAAACTGCTAACACAGTGGCTAAACAGATTCAGAATTATGAAATGGATGTCAAACATGCTCGTGAAAATAACGCTGACGATCCTGAATACGACGTGGATGATGATGTAAAGATTGAGTATTATGTCGAAGATAAATACCTTGAATTGATAGAAGAGTCTAAGAAATATAAAGGTATTATTACTGCGATTTCGCCTCATCCTTGCGCTCATTTACTATCTGATAAAGATCTTCGCAGAGAGACTGGCATTATCAGAGTTAAGTCTAAGTCAGGATCAAAAGAACCTGTATATGCAGCTTATATAGACGGGAAAACAGCAGACTCATATAACTATTTAAAGGCTGACTTCTTGAGAGTCGACGTTGTTAAAATAATAAATAATGCTTTCAATCTGGCAGGTATACCAGTAATGTCAGTAGACGAACTTCTTAAAGCTGTTGAGAACGATAAAGAAGTCTGGGACTTGTATGCTAAAGGTTACACCATAGGACTAAACCAAGTTGAACGTCAGAAATCAGCAGAAAGATGCATGATTTATAAGCCAAAGAATGTAGCAGAGTTGGCCGGATTCGTTGCAGCCATAAGGCCCGGGTTTAAGTCAATGCTTAACACGTTCATAAACAGGGAAAAGTTCTCATACGGTATACTATCGCTTGACAACTTATTAGCTACAAAAGAAATACCAGATAGTTTCTTAATGTATGATGAACAGATTCTGAAAATATTAAAAGCGGCTGGTATTCCTGGACCAAAAGCTTACGCAACAACAAAAGCCATTAAGAATTAGTGGCAATATGCAATAATGCATATTGAAAATGTGGTGAACCTACAAATGTAGGGTGTCTCAAAAGAGGCTAACGGTGAAAGACTAAATAAAACAGAAAGGAGGCGTTCATATGAAAGATTTAATCGGAAACAAGTATGGCATGTTAACAGTTATCGAAAGAGCTGGAAAAATTGGAACTGTTCAGCTAATAAAATGTCTATGTGATTGCGGAAATACTTGTATTGTTAGATATCCAAATTTAACATCTGGAACAACTTCATCTTGCGGATGTTTAAAAAGTAAAAAGTCGTCTGAAAGATTTTTAAAAGATTTAACTGGTAAAAGATTTGGAGAGCTAGTAGTAAAAGGAAGAGCATCAAATATTGGTGGAAGAAAAGTGCGTTGGGTTTGTGAATGCACTTGTGGCAGTGTTTGTATTTGCAGTGGAAGCAATTTAAAAAGCGGCAATACAAAAAGTTGTGGCTGTATGAGAGCAAGCATAAACGAAGGTATTATTATTAACTATCTTAGACATTATGGTTTTGTTTTCGAAAAAGAAGCAAAGTTCGATGATTTAAAAGCTTCTAATGGACGACCTCTTAGGTTTGATTTTAAAATATATACAGTCGGTGGGTTTTTCTTGTTAGAATATCAAGGCGAACAACATTTCAAACCGGACACTTGGTCTGATATCGGGAGAACATCAAGAGAATATACAGACGCTATGAAGGTTGAATATTGTAAAAGGAATAAAATAAACCTTGAATTTATAACATATGTAGAAGATACATTATTGAAACTGGATTATATTTTAAACAAATATGAAGTTTTACATGTTGATACCGTGCCAAGCTCGCAGGCATCTGCGTGAAGGTGTAACGACTATTCCGTATGGAAGTAGCTGTATGGTGAAACTCCATCAGCGAAGCGCCACACAACCTGTTGGGTTGATGAGATAGTCTACTCCCTTAATAAATATCGGGAAACCGAGGGTAATATGGTAAGAAAAAGAAGACCGAAAAAGTCTTAGCTGCAAAAGAAGATTTTAAAGCTGGATTTACTAGGTATTTAAAAGAAACAGAAAATGCATCAGAAAAAAAGGCACATCAAGTTGTAGAACAGATATGGACTATCATTGAAAATGCAGCAAACTATATGTTCTGTTGTGCACATTCGTTCTCAATGGCTTGCGATTCATTATATGCAGCATGGTTGAAGGTTCATTATCCGTATGAACTATATATAACCATGCTAAAGCTATACGATGAAAAGAAAAATACTGATAAGATTTCTGCCATTATATCTGAAATGAAACGATATAAAGGTATAAATTTGACTGCTGGAAGGTTTGGACAGGATAATAGAGACTGGATGGTTGATAAAGAAAACCATACGATATCTCAGTCGTTATCTTCTATTAGATATATGTCTAAACAAGCTGCGAGAGATTTATACAGAGTTGGACAAAACAAGTATGACACGTTTACAGACGTATTGAGAGTGTTGCAAATGGATACTTGTTTAGACACAAGACAAATTCAGATATTAATAGAGCTTGGATATTTCAAAGACTTTGGTGGTTCAGGTAAACTGATGAAGGTTTATAATGAGTTCTTTGAAGGAAAGAATAAGCTTACGAAAACTATAAAGTCATATGAAATAAGATTGCAAGCTTGCAGAGAATTTGAAGCCTCTTTGCCAGATGAAGAGTTGTGGATAGGGCAGAGACTGGCTTCAGAATTAGCTAACGTAGGGTTATGTCTTAGTTCAGACAAGACAGCGCCTAACAATCTATACTTTGTTAGGGAAATTGACGCTAAATATGGCGTCAAAGCAAAGTTCTATTCAGTACAACGTGGTACTACAGGTGTTGTAAGAATACGTAAAGATGACTTTGAGAAAAACAAGTTTAACGAAGGTGATTGTTTAAGGTTAATCCAGTTCACAAAGAGCCAAAGATATACATATAAAGGCGGAACAAAGACAGTCGTGCCTAATGAATATGATATCTGGGCAAAACAATATTCAGTGCTCCCTAATAGAAATTAAAGGAGATAAAAGAAATGAAGTATTATGGCATAGATAGTGTGTTTGGAAATGGCCAGAACTTCTATGATGAAAACGGAAATTTAGTAGGATATTCTATTGATAGTCCGTTTGGATGCGGTCAGGAGATATATAGTCTTGATGGACATGTTGGTTATACAATCGATAGTCCATTAGGTAATGGACAGCATATTTATAGTGATGAAAATGGTCATGTAGGATACACAATTGACAGCGTGTTAGGTAATGGACAAAACATTTATAGTGATGAATCCGGTCTTGCCGGATATTCTATTGACAGCCCATTTGGTGGTGGCGAATTCGGAGAAATTGATTTAGACACGTTTTAAAAAGTCGGGAGCACACTCTAAGACGGGCGGCCTCAAAGCCGCCCGTCGTCTATATTAAAAATATTAAGGAGTGATGTTCCTATGGGTTATACTGTTCCCTTACGGTTTATCAGAATTTCTACGAAACGTAGTGACAATAGACAGTTTGATGTGTGTATTTGCGCAACACGTATTGTTGCAATAATGTCGACTGAGATATATCAAGCACGAAAAGTTATTTCAGATGAAAGAAAAAATGGAACACTGATTAATGGATGTGGATTAACAAAAGCTAAGTCAGCTATTTTTCTTGATAACGGTACTGTTGTATCATCTCCGTTGTCTGTAAAAAGATTAATGGGAATGATAGAGAAGTCCAACGAAAAAGCAGGCAGTCGTGTTGATAAGAAAATGAGAGTCTTTGATGTTTATGACGGAGAGCATAACGAAGAAGACGAAGAAGTAGATGACGTGTCTGCATATGATGAAGAAATAGAAGAGTTTGATGAAGAAGACGATTTTGAATAACAGAAATAAAGGAGATAATTATGGGACTCGACATGTATCTTTTCAAAGTAAAGCGTGAAGAAGTTGCTTATTGGAGAAAAGCAAACGCCATTCATGCGTGGTTTGAAAATAACGTAGCCGATGGCAATCTTGAAAACTGTAAAGACTATTATGTTTCAAAAGAAGATTTAATTAAACTTAGAGATACTTGCAAAGAAGTAATAAACAAAAGTAATCTTGTTTATGGCATGGTCAAAAACGGAGAACAATTAACACAGGCTGGATGGAAACAGCTTTATGAGACCGGAAAGGTTATCGAAGATCCTTCTGTTGCCCAGGAATTGCTTCCAACACAATCTGGATTCTTCTTCGGAGGAACAGATTATAATCAATATTATATTAATGATCTGGAAGAAACCATAGAACAGATAAACAACATTCTAGATACGGTTGACTTTGAAAAATACGACATAGTATATAACGCCTGGTGGTAATTATTCGGTACCTAAGTTTGAGGCATTTCGAAAATGGCCATAAAGGAGAATAGTAATTCATACAAACCTCCGTAAAAGTGCAAGTTTTGCGGAGTTTGGTGCAAAACGTGTAAGTTTTGTCAAATGGCTGTAACACCGTGAGTGAAGCGCGCCACGCCGGGAAGACAGCAGCAGCCACATGATTAATTTCTTTAGATTAAGGAGTGGTGCTTATGATTGTATCTAGTGACGGCAATGAAGAGAATAACCTGAAAACTCAAATCAACATTCAAGAAGGAGAAGATAAACCTATGGGTAACGAAAAGATTAAGAGCCTTATGCATGAAGTTGAAGTTTACAAGCAGGCTGTTCAAGACGCAGAGGATGCGTTAGCTTCTGCCGAAATGGAACTGGATGAGCTCCTTGAACAAGAGTTTAATCAGTAACTTTGCGGGGAGGGGTGGGACAGTTTCCCACCCCTCTTTTTTATTTGGAGATAATTATGGCCGATAGTATAAAATTTGATCATTGTTATTTAGTGTGTAAACGCGAAGGTTACGATGAAGCTTATGTTTCTGAGTTGGATAACGTATCTTTAGAACAAACGTATGATGACCAAATAGGATCTATGTTTGGAAGAGGCTATATGCAGTATCTTCCGACTGTTAGTTCGCCTTACATAAAGGTACACGCAACCCTTAATGGTGGATTAAGAATGATACAAACAAAAACGTATGACGCTATAACAGACGAGGACGTTGAAAACATGTTCAAAGAGTGAGAAGGTGATTGTTTGGGCAAGATTGTTATACCACTTTCCAACAGCTACAAACTTGTAGCTGAACAAAACGAAGGAGAATTCGATAAAGAATTATACGTTGGTATTGAATCTCCTGAAGGGTCTTACTATCAGGACTTAGTTATTGTTCGTCCCACTTACAAACTACACAAAGAGGAAGTACTGTTCGACGCTGATAAATTTGAAATACTTGCATTCGGAGATGAATCACGGGAAGACTTTACAAATAAGTTTACCGTGAGTTTAAGACCAGATGAAGAATGAAGAAATGATATGGGAGTTTCTTTATGAAAAAATAAAGAACCCATTTGGTGTTGCTGCTTTAATGGGAAATTTATTTGCAGAAAGTTCACTTAATCCAACGTTGGCTAATGGGATTAAGAAATATGGATTAACAAGTGAAGAATATACACGGTTGGTTGATGAAGAAAAGAAAGATAACTTTGCAATAGATGGAATCGCTTACGGTCTTGCTCAATGGTGTTACTACACAAGAAAACAAGGATTACTTGAGAAGGCTAAGATGTACAACAAGTCAATTGGAGATTTACAGATTCAGTTAGAATATCTTGTTGAAGAATTAAAGAAATATACAACTGTGTATAAAACATTGTTGAATGCAACAAGCATTCGTGAAGCGTCTGATATCATACTGCAAAAATACGAAAAGCCAGCAAACCAAAGTGACTCTGTAAAAGAGAAGAGAGCGTCTTACGGACAAATGTATTTCCAGAAGTATAACGCACAACAGAAAGTATCATTACAAAAGAAAACAGCTAAAACAATATTTACAGCATTACAGAAATTATCAACATAATGTAGCTAGCCTACAGATCAGACGCTTAAAGAAAAAAAGGCAAGCTGCTCCATCGAAAGGAGTGGTCGCCTTGGACGACTATGCAAAACTAGAGTTAAATGCATCAAAAAAAGGATGGAACTGCTCTGAGTGTGGCCTGTTCACCGATTGCGTGGGCAGGCCCATCTTTGGAAGCGAGTCTTGGATTATAACGGCTCGATCATCGAACTGGATTGAAAACAAACCTAAGTATAAATACTGCCCAGGATGTGGGAAACCAGTAAGGAGTGATCCACATGCCTGAGAAACAAGAAGAGATTATTTATTTTCCAACAGACTACAAAGTACTTGCTGCTGATTTATCTTTAAAAAGACCAAGCTTTTGTTTAATGAGCATAAAAAACGAATCACACAATCCTCAAATAACAGATATTAAACTTGTAACAGTAGATAACAAGAACGATAAAAAGAAATGTCATGGACAATTGCTTGAAGAAATCATCGCAGCTTTACAAAAAGTATACCCTTTAGACTGTAATGTTTACTCTGTAAGGGAAAATGAGATTATGAAAGTAAAGGTACCATCCGAAAGAAGCCTTTCAAAAGTAGTCGGTCTAATGGACTGGGCGTTATGGGCTTTTTATGGAAAAGAATGGTACAGTATCTATCCGATGACTGTAAAAAAACTGGTAGCAGGATCGGGCAAAGCAACAAAGGAAGAAGTCGCTCAGGCACTTGAGAAGTATATTGGTAAACAAGACTATAAGTGTGACGACGAATCTGACGCTGCTGCTGTGGCTGTTGCATGGTTGATACAAAAAGGACAGATAAAGGAGATTGTATGAGAAGAATGTATATATACCGGCTTGAAGCTGGCTATTCGTACAAAGAAGAACCGGAAGTCGTCGAGTTCTTTTATGCTCCAAATAGTAAGAGGTTAATCCAATATGCTCAAGGCATATACAAGAAAGAAAAATACAACAAATACACAACAGTTAAAGTTGGAGTAACAAAACAACCCGAAGAAATGAGACGAATTTCTGATTTTGAAAGCTGGTATCTTAAGAAAAATATGACAGCAGATTTCTATTCAGAAAGGATTGAACCTTAATGAAGGTTATTTTTTTCAGTGTGGATGACGTTTTAAATTTCCCCGAATCTGATGCTATGGCTCCAAGCGGGAGGAAAGGTATCGCAGAAGCCAGAGTAAAAGAACTAAAAAAAATAGTTACTGAGTCTGGTGCACGTATCGTGTTGACAGGTAACTGGAAAACCGATTGGAACTTTGATGATTCTAAATGCACACAAGATGGTGTGTATCTCAACAAAAAACTAGAGAGAAAAGGATTACATATCCTAGATAAAATACGAGATGATATGACAGACGACGAAGGTATAAATGACTGGATGCGCAGACATCCGAACGTAACTGAGTCGTGTGTTTTAACAGATATAAATAATATAGAATGGACGGAATGGTAATGTGAGATATTGGAAAACATTTATAGCTATGTGTCTAATAGTTTGGCTAACAACAATGTGTTCTATTGCATTTATATTCCTAGGCATATATGGAATTGTTCACACAAATATATGGATGTGGATGATTATTGGTTTAGTGTGCCTGGTTATGTGCTTATCTTCATTTGCATGTTGGTGCATATTTGACGCAGAGCTAAAAGAAAGGAAGTACCAACGTGTCTGTAGAGGAAATAATATGTCAAGCTAATTT
>Ga0310690_10006172_pt1 | contig 15870 bp, 13 predicted proteins | sample AusTroGonzalo_MG_2_FD_207661 | JGI IMG/M metagenome (GOLD analysis project Ga0310690, IMG submission 207661) | Bovine rumen microbial communities from tropical cattle in Woodstock, Queensland, Australia - Gonzalo_04 (v2) (version 2) | ecosystem: Host-associated > Mammals > Digestive system >... | reverse complement strand
CTTTATTGATGGAAACAAGCAGCCTGAAACTTGTTTTCTTTTCTATTGATAGAATTGCTTGCTTTAATTTTTATTAGCGGTGCAAAAATGTTGAGAAACTCAATAATTAGCAGAAATCTGGCATAAAATCGGAACAACGGCTTATGAATACGATCCGAAAGGAAACCTCGTTTCAGAAAAATATCTTGAACCTGAAGGTTCGGCATGGGAAGAGTACAGCATCGATTTTGAATATGATGAAAATAACGACCTGGTTTCATCTGAAAAGCACTACAAAGAAAATAAAAAAGAATCCCGGAAATATTTCTACGAAACATTTAAGGAAGAGTAGGAATTTTGCTCAGAAGCGAGATTTGAATTTTTGCACCGTTTTCTACTTTCTGAAAATCTGGCTCACCTTGAAGCAAGACTTGCGGAGATAAAGTAAGCTTTTTTTCTCCGACCTGATTTTTATCGTCTATTCTTGCTTTTTTAGGGAACTTTATGCTAAACAATAGGCGAAAAAGTTCCCTAAGAGGTGAAGAATGAGTGAAAAATTCGATGAAATCAGACTTTTGTTACAAAAAAAAGCCGAATACCAGGCGCGGCTGAACCTTCTGCCATACGACGGAACGCCTGAAGTCAAGGAACAGAGCGGAAACAGGTATATTTATTTGAGAAAGCGCGTCGGAAGCAGGCTGACTTCGACTTATGTCGGTACTTATTCGGACGATCTTTACCAGCTCCTTTTGAGGAATGCCAAAGAATCGAAGGAGCTTAAAAAACTCATCCGCCATACCGAAAAACAACTCTCGGAACTCGGTTATACGGACAGCGAAATTCCGTTCCGCGTGCAGCAGAACCTCGATTTTGCAAGAGCCAACCTGAAGGCGAATATTTACGATCAGGCAGTTCTGGAAGGCGTTGCGACATCGTTCCCGCAGACAGAGGAAATCATCGAAAACGGAAAAGTTTCGGGCATGACGGCAACTGATGTTCAAAAAATCCTCAACCTCAAACACGCTTGGGAATTCATTCTCGACAAAGATGTCATACAAAGTGACACCGACTATTATCTGCTGTGCCATATCGCGAAATTCGTAAACGAAGGATTTTTCTTCGATGCCGGAAGGATCCGTTCCATTCCTGTCTCGATCGGGGGCAGTTCGTATATCCCGCCGATACCGATAGAATCCGTGGTCAAAGAGCGGATATCCGAAATACTCAACTCAAGACAAAGCGACATCGATATTGCCGCAGAACTCTGCCTTTATTCAATGAAAACTCAGGTTTTTACCGACGGAAACAAACGCGCTTCGGTGATTTTCGCCAATCACTACCTGATCTCGCACGGTCAGGGTCTGCTTGTCATTCCAGAAAAGGAAGTCCCGCAGTTCAAAAAGATGCTTGTGGCTTTCTACGAAGGCGAAAATATTGAAATCATAAAGACTTTTCTTAAAGAACGCTGCTGGAAGAATTTCTAGATTCTCTGCTTCAGGACTCTTTGTAAACACACCCGAAATCACCCGATAGTACCTTCCCGAAAAGCCGCATGGAAACATTCCAATCACCTGAAAAAGCGTTATAGTGTCGGGTTTTTTGCTGATGTATTATTTGGAGACAACATGAAAACTGAAATAGATCCCAAAGAAAGCAGCCGTTCCGAAGCTTTCAGGCTCTGGATGACGGCACCGGTGCCGATGGTGACTCTGGTAAAAACGATGGATGTGAGCCGTCTGCTCAAAGTGAGCAGGAGGAGCGGCATAAAGTTCAATACGCTGATGTGCTGGTGCATAGTCAGGGCTGCGAGAGGAATGAAGGAATTCTATACACTGCCTGAAGGAGGAAAGCTCTTCCGGTACGACACGCTCGCAATAAACGTCGTCGTAAGAAACAGCAAAGGCGGGATCAACTCATGCGACATTCCCTTTTCGGAAGATCTTCGGCAGTTCAACGGCGACTATCTGAAACTTACCGTCAAAGCGGCTGAAGAGTGCAGAAGCAGCTTTCTGGAAGAGTGCATGATCATCGGAACGTCGGCGATGATACAGACGGAACTTGACTACATCATCAATCAGTACACCGACAAATTCAGCAATCCGATGGTGATGTGGGGAAGATACCGCAAAGGCTTCTTCAAAACCACGCTGCCGGTCTCTTTCCAGTTTCACCACGTCCAGATGGACGGCGGAGACGCGGCAGGATTTCTCGAACGGCTGCAGAAAGAGATAGAAGTATTATGATCCGATAATTTTGGACAGTATGGAAAATTAGTGGTCAAGAGATTTAGCTCTTTCGACTATTTCAAGGAATTCGCCGCGGTATCCGAATTTATCTTCTCCGATATTAGCCTGTGCACGTGTCAGGACTGAGTCATAGCTTGAATCAGCTTTGAATTTCGAATCTCTGAGAAGCATTCCGAACTCAGCTACTGCCGATGCAAATCCCATATTCTGACTCATTTCAGATTTGATATTAGCCGAAGTCATCAAAGTATCCATATATTTGCTGACATCTTGATCCGGCTCTTTGTAGCGCATCTTGAGAACGAGGAAATCGTCTTCACCGAATTCGGTTTCAGGCTCTGCCGCAGGGTCATCTTCGTTAGGATCGGTTTCTGCAGGTTCTTCGCCTTCTTCAGGTTCAGTCTCGGTCTCTGGAGTTTCAGCCGGTTTTTCAGTTAAAAATACTTCGTAGAATGCTGTAACTCTGTGACCTGCACCGATCTCACCTGCATCTTTGGTGTCGTCGTTGAAGTCTTCGTTTGCCATAACGCGGTTTTCATAGCCGATAAGACGGTATTTTGCGATTTTCGCAGGATTGAAAACAACCTGAAGTTTTACGTCTTTCGCTATCGTGAACATCGTTCCCATAAGGTCGTAGGTAAAAATCTTGTCAGATTCCCTTTCGTTATCGACATAGAAGTAGTTTCCGTTTCCCGCATTGGAAAGCTGTTCCATTCTGTCATCCTGATAGTTGCCCATTCCGAAGCCCAAAATCGTGAGATATATGCCTTTGTTGCGTTCTTCTTCGATGTATGAAACAAGCTGGGCAGTGTTTGAAATTCCGACATTGAAATCGCCGTCGGTAGCAAGAATTATCCTGTTGTTGGCGTCTTTGCTGTAATTCTTTTCAGCAAGTGCGTAAGCTCTCTGTATACCGTCTGAACCGGCAGTCGAACCGCCCGCTTCGAGATCGTCTATCGCCGCGATGATCTCATCTTTTTTGTCACCGCTGACCGAATCGAGGAGAGTGTTGACACCGCTTGCATAAGTAACAATCGAAACTTTGTCGTCCTTGTCGAGCTTTTCAACGAGTTTTTTGAACGATTTTTTGAGGAGACCGAGTCTGTCGTCACCGTACATCGATCCGGAAACATCAATAAGGAAAACCAGATTGTGAGCTGGAACTTTGTCCGGCTCAAGTTCTTTTCCCTGAAGACCGAACATAACGAGTTTGGTGTCGCTTCTCCACGGAGAATCTGCCATTTCCATCGTTACCGAGAACGGTTTTCCTTCTTCCGGCTGCGGATAGTCGTAGTCAAAATAGTTTACCATCTCTTCAATTCTGACCTTATCTTTCGGCGGCATGTAGTTGTAGCTCATAAGGTAGTTTCTGATCAGCGTGTAACTTGCCGTATCAACGTCAATCGAAAAAGTTGAAGTGTTTTCAGTTGCAGTTTCGACCCATTCGTTCTCAATGAGTTCTCCCGGCTGAGGCTCTTCAGTCGGCTCGTAAGGATCTATTTCTCCCGGCATCTCACTGTCTGTTGTTTCCCAGTCTTCATAAGGATCAGCAGGATCATTAGGATATCCTGTATCACTGTTGTCATAATAACCGGAATCTCCAGTGTCACTATTGTCATTGTAGCCTGGCTCATACCCAGTGTCATCTGACTCGTAATAAGCCTCATCACCGATGTCGCCTGAGGCATCACTTGTGGTGCTGCCCCCGCAAGATGTGACAAAAAGGATAAAAATCACCAAAAACACTGAAATCAATGACTTTTTCATAGAAAGACCTCAACAAAAAAGTTAATAACATCATTTAGTACCACAAAGTATAATGGTCAAGCATTTCTGGACAAGAAAATCCTCCAAAAAAGTGTTTTTTATCGCAGCATGAGCAGTTATGCCGTTTTTCCCGTTTTTCCAAGAAAGTGATAAAAATCTGTCTCCTTGGAAAACCGTTAATTGTGTGCTGTTTTATCTTGTCATTTCAGCTTGTTGATGCTTTTTTGAAAAGAGGTGCCTATGTTAGAGCGAAAAATAGCTAAAAGGTTGGAACGGTTTTACGAAAAAAAAGAGAAAAAGGCTCTCCTGATAACGGGAGCGAGACAGGTCGGAAAAACTTTTATTATCGAGCAGCTCGCAAAAAAATACCGGCATTATGTCAGAATAAACTTTATCGAAAATCCAGCGGCGGCATCTCTTATTTTTGACGGCTAACGGTGTTTCGCAGAGAATTTTTGACGCATTGCGCGATTCGTTTGAGAAAAAACTCCCGTCGATCAGCTTGTTCACAACAAACTTTTGGAATTTTTCCGTCTATACCTTATCGTCGGCGGTATGCCTGCGGTGGTGCAGAAATATCTCGATACGAACAACATCGCCGATGTCGTAAACGAGCAGAAAAGCATTATCAGGCTCTATAAAAAGGATATCGCGAAATACGACCCGCATAACAAACTTTACTTAGAAGACATTTTTGATCTGATCCCGGGTGAATTTATTTCATCCCTTTCATCGAAAGAGAGATCCGTTTCCTTTCGATATCGATATTTTTGATCCTGACAGAGACTTTCTGTCCGAGTTTCAGGCATTCTGAGGGATGTCTGATGAATTTGTCGGAGATTTCGGAGATGTGGAGAAGGCCTTTTTCCTTTATTCCGATATCGACGAATGCACCGAAATCGGTGAGGTTGCTTACGATACCGTTCAAAATCATTCCATCCTTTAGGTCATTGATCGTACGGACCTCTTCGGAAAACTCCGCCTGTTCGAATTTTTCACGCGGATCCAGGCCTTTCTTTTGAAGCTCTTCGATGACTGACGGCGGCAGAAGTTCCTGGATCTGCCGGTTGTTTTTGATTATTTCTGGATTTTTGACTAAAGTTTCAAGAGTGATCCCCGCTTTTTTCGCGGCACTTTTCACTGATTCGTAATTTTCGGGGTGGACGCCAGTCGAATCGAGTATTTCGTCGCCTCCGAAAATACGCAAAAATCCGGCGCACTGCTCGAACGATTTTGCACCTATTCCTTTGATATCCTTGAGCTCTTCGATGTTTTTGAAACGCCTTCCGCTTTGCCTGAAAGCTGCTATCTCAGCCGATTTTTTGCTGTCGAGACCTGAAATGTAGGCGAGAAGGTAGGGGCTTGCGGTGTTGAGGTTCGCGCCCACCCGGTTTACCGCCCATTCGACCGTTCTTTTCAGCCTTTCGGAGAGTTTTTTTGCCGGAATATCGTGCTGATACTGTCCGACGCCGAGACTTTCAGGCGGGATCTTGACGAGTTCCGAAAGCGGATCCTGAAATCTGCGTCCGATGGAAATTGCGCCGCGGACTGTTATGTCAAGATCGGGGAATTCCTCTCTGGCGACTGCACTCGCGCTGTAGATCGATGCTCCGTCCTCGCTGACAGAGGCTACGACGATGTTTTTGCCGAAGAAGTTTTTCAGAATTTCATGCGCCTCTCTTCCGAAAGTCCCGCTGCCGACTGCTATCCCTTTGACGTCGTATTTTTCTATCCATTTTTCGAGCTTTTTCGCTTCGTTTTTGTCGAGATGAAGGTTGAGGAGCATCGATTCGACAAAGTTTCCGTGCTCGTCGAGAAGCGCCGCCTTGCAGCCTGTTCTTATGCCTGGATCGATGCCGATCACCGCCTTTTCGCCGAAGGGCGGCATGAGAAGTATCTGTTCAAGATTTTTGTGGAAGGTATTAAGCGACACTTCAACAGCTATATCCTTGAGTTTATTGAAAGTTTCAGTCTCAAGTGATCCGGTTACTATGTTTTTCAGCGAATACGCGGCGCACTCTTTGAAAAAATCTGATTTTTTCGAAAAAAAGAGGCTTTCAGTGCGGTCGATAAGATCCTTTTCGGGCAGATCGGTTTCGGCAGAAATGTTGAGAAAACCCTCTTTTTCCGCACGGTTAAGCGCCATGACGCGGTGGGGCGTGATCTTCCGTACGCTCTCTTTGAAATCGAAGTAATCGCTGTATGTCGCGCCGCTTTCCTGCTTGCCGCGTTTGACTTTTGAAACTATGCAGCCGTTTTCGATGCTGTTTCTGACCAATGTTCTGACACTCTGATTATCCGCGATTTTCTGCGCTATGATCTCTTTTGCTCCGCTAAGCACGCTTTCGGTGTCAGCAAATGTTTCGCAGGTGAAATCCTTAGCTTTTTCAATGATTTTCGCTGTCGGCGGATTGTTCAGCATGATGTATTCCGCAAACGGAGCAAGCCCCGCTTCGACTGCCTTGTCTGCCTTGGTTTTTCTTCCCGGCTTGTATGGCGCGTAGATGTCATCGAGAACCGTCATATCTGCCGCTTCTGCCACCGATTTTCCGAGTTCGTCGGTGTAGTTACCGGTCTCTTCAAGAGATTTGAGGATCGCCGCCTTTCTTTTGGCAAGGTTCGCAATTTTCTCTGAAAGATCAATGATATCTGCAACTTGGACTTCATCAAGATTGCCTGTCATCTCTTTGCGGTATCTTGCGATAAAGGGGATCGTGCAGCCCGATTCAGTGAGCTCCAAAACCGCCTTGACACGCGCCGCGGCGATATTCATAGCGTGCGAAACCTCGCCGACGATGTTTATTTCCTTAAGTTCGATCATGTTTGTCCTACAATTTTACAGCATTACAGTAATTCGATTTTTATTCTACGCTTTGTTGCAGAAAAAAGCCAAATACCAGGTGCGGTTGAACATTCTGCCATATGACATTTCTAGATCCTCTGCTTCAGGACTCTCTTAAAATCTAAAGTCACTCTTTTTATCTGACGCAGCGGACTTCAGTATATTTATATTTCTCCCGAGAGTAAATGCAGGATCTATTGTTGCCTAATGCAAATACCCAAGCTTTGTCATGTTTGTCCGATAACTCGGATGAAGACCAGTAAGTAGCGGAATTTTTACTAAATTTATTGCCTAATGCTATGTAGCAGTCTTCTTCACTCCAGCAATCATAGGATAGACATTTATCTGAGACCTGACATGTGTATGCAAGGTCTGATTCAGGATCTGTCAGAAGCAGGCTTTCGAGTTCTTCTATTGTGGGTAGTCTCCAGTCGTGATGCCCGTTTTCATGGAGTTTCTCGCAGTATGAGACAGCCTCATCCCATGGTTTGTTCCACTCGGACAGTGATGACCATGTCAATCCGGAATCAGGATCTGTCCAGACATTGCATTTTCCTGTTGAATTGTTGCAACCTCGCCCGTCGCAATATTCTAACAGAGTCAGGTAATATCGGGTTTCAACATAGTCGTCGTCAGGATCGTCTGCCCAATGGTAAGAATCTCCTTTTATACATTCGCAGCCCCTTTTCTGACAACTGATAATCAGTAACGTAAGTAAAAATATCACGATAATTTTTTTCATTGTCTACTCTGTTATTTCCGAGAAAACTTTGCCGATAGGCTGATTGATTTCGAGGTCGTTGACCGGATCGAGTTTATATACCAGGTGTTCCTTGTTGATGATGACAAGGTGGCTGCCGCGGAAATACTCGACGTAAGAGGCCGCGGGATATACCGAAAGCGAAGTCCCGCCGATGATGAGCAGGTCGGCTGACGATATTGCTGCGATCGCCTTTGATACAGCGTCAGTTGGAAGCTGCTCTTCGTAAAGCGTTACGTCGCAGCGGACGATTCCACCGCAGGCGCAGTGCGGTATGCGTTCCTTCGACTCGAAAATGTAGTCTGCCGGATATTTCTTTCCGCATTTTGCGCAGTAGTTGCGCGTCGTCGTGCCGTGGATCTCGTAAACGTTCCGGCTTCCGGCTTTCTGGTGAAGCCCGTCGATATTCTGGGTGACCACAGCTTTGAGTTTGCCGCGTTTTTCAAGTTCGGCAAGGAAGTAGTGCGCCGCGTTCGGTTGGACGTTTCTTGCGTCCATTTTCTGCCTGTAGAATTCGAAAAATACGTCGGGGTGATCGACAAGGCAGCTGTGGCTGAGCAGATATTCAGGTCTGTATTTTTCAAACTGAACGTCGTGCTGGTTGTATAAGCCGTCCTTGCTTCTGAAATCGGGAACGCCGCTTTCGGTCGAGACGCCGGCGCCTCCGAAAAATACGATATTTTCCGATTCTTCTATGAAATCACGCAGTTTTTTGATTTTTACGTCCATTTTATCCTCCGTCATCGAAAAAAGGCTAATAATTTTAAACAAATCACTATTTAGTTCAAGAAAAGCGGCCCTGCAGCCGGCGGTAAAAATACGAACCGGCGTATCAACGCGCATACTCGAAACGATGCCGGAAAGCGCCATTGACACTACGAATATCAGCGGGCTTCTGAAAATGCCCTCCCCGGCAAGAGCGGCGGGCGTGAAATCTTCAGAAGGGTAGCGGTTGCCCGTATTATTACGTAGAAGCATAAAGTCGAGCTCTCCAAAAGAAATTTTGTTTTTCACTTTCTGACGCGCTATATTTGCCGCTGTGGTTTTTTCTTTGATTTTCCGAGAGGGGAAAATGAGTGTGCAGAATATAATAAAAGAGGGGATACACCAGTTGAAACGGACGGTCCTGGTTGTTGACGACGAGATAATAAACAGAGAGCTTTTAGGTGCGATACTTAAACAGGAATACGAAGTGCTTTATGCTGCCAACGGACGTGAAGCTCTTGATATTATTAATAAAAATCATGATAAGATATCGCTCGTACTGCTTGATCTGCTGATGCCGGAGCTAAACGGCTACGATGTCATCAAAACTTTGCAGGCAGATTCGAAGCTTAAGAAGATACCGGTCATCGTGCTGACCTCCGAAAAGAGTGCCGAGGTCGAAAGTCTGCAGCTCGGAGCTGCCGATTTCATTCCGAAACCCTACAACATGCCGGAAGTCATCATGGCGCGCGTCCAGCGTTCCATCGAACTCGCCGAGGACAATGACATAATCCTTGCGACCGAGACCGACAGGCTGACGGGGCTTTACAACAAGGAGTTCTTCTTCCAGTACTGTGCGAAAAGCGATCTGTACTATCCTGAAAGGGCTATGGATGCAGTCGCGCTCAACGTTTCGCGCTTCCACCTGGTGAACGAGCTCAGAGGCAGGGGCTTCGGAGACAAGATCCTCCGCACGATAGCAAACGTCGTCAGCAGTTTTGCTTTTCCGCTCGGCGGTCTTGCCGGGCGCAGCGGCGACGACCTCTTTTTCGTCTATCTTCCGCACGCGGATTCCCACAGAGATCTTCTTGAAAGCATAGTCAAGTCGATAGCTCAGATCGCCGATGCAGCGAGGATACACCTGAGGATGGGCGTTTATGAGAATGTCGATTTCGCGGTCGATATCGAAGAGCGTTTCGACAGGGCGAACATCGCGTGCAACTCTCTCCGCAGGAATGTTTCCGAGCACTACGCTGTTTACGATTCGCAGCTGCACGAAAAGGAGCTTTTTGCCGAAAAACTGATCAATGAAATTGACAAGGCGCTTGAACAGAAGCAGTTCAAAGTGGTATATCAGCCGAAATTCAATATCAAAGGCGATGAGCCGCGTCTCTGCAGTGCCGAAGCTCTTGTCCGGTGGCAGCACCCCGAACTCGGCATGATAAGTCCGGGAATATTTATCCCGCTTTTTGAAGAGAACGGTCTTATCAGCAGGCTAGACAACTATATCTGGCGCGAAGTCGCCCGTCAGATAAGGGAGTGGAAGGATATTTTCGGTGTTACGGTCCCCGTTTCGGTCAATGTTTCGAGGATCGATCTTCTTTCGCCCGGATACGAAGAGAATATGGTCGGACTCGTGCAGGAGAATTCTCTCGAACCGACCGATATGCTGCTTGAAGTCACTGAGTCGGCGTATTCGGACAATTCGGAACGCATAATCGAGATAGCCCGTTCGCTCAGGTCAAGAGGCTTCAAACTCGAAATGGACGATTTCGGCTCCGGCTATTCCTCTCTCAACATGCTCGCGGCACTGCCCATCGACGCGCTGAAACTCGACATGAAGTTCGTCCGCAACATCTGCACGAGCAGCAAGGATCTCCGTATGGTCCAGCTTATGATTGAGATAGCCTCCTTCCTGAATGTTCCGGTCATAGCTGAAGGTGTCGAGACAAAGGAACAGTATCTGCTTTTGAAGGAAAACGGCTGCGACATAATCCAGGGCTACTATTTTTCAAAGCCGCTTTTCAAAGAACAATTCTCCGAACTCATAACCAAACAAGGAGGAAGATCATGCTGACGATAGAAAATTTAAAGGAATTCGGCGCGAATGTCGAAGAGGGAGTATCCCGCTGCATGGGACTCAGCGATTTTTATCTTAAACTCGTGAATATGGCTGTTCCGGACGAGCAGCTGAACGCGCTTGAAGCGGCGCTTGCGAAAAAGGATCTCGACGCAGCGTTTGAAGTTGCGCACGCACTCAAAGGAATGTATGGAAACATCTCGCTCACTCCGATATACAAACCTCTCAGCGAAATGACGGAACTTCTCCGCAGCCGCACCGATACTGACTATTCCGTACTTCTCGCCGAAGCCAAAAAACAGAAAAAAATACTCGAAGAACTGGCAGCAGATTAAGTTTCAGGTCATTGAGCTTAGTCGAAATGAACTGAAACGAACGGTGCTTCGACAGGCTCAGCAACCGATATCGAAATTATTATCTCCTCTTGCCTTAAAAAAAAGAATGGACGACCGCAAATAACCGATTTGACTGGCAGTTAGTTTGGTTTTACGACAAAAACTTTTCGATATATGCGTTTATGTTCGCTGCGCAGTATAAAGGAAGGTTCAAAAGTTTGAATTCTTTGCCGCCTTCGCCGTTCACGATGGGTGTTTTCTGTTTTTCGAGAGAAAAAGTTCCGCTGTAAAGTCTTATCGCTGCGGTGCAGTCGGAGTTGTTTATGTAGGAATGAAGCGAGCGCAGCCTGCCTGTAACGCCAGATTTTACTTCTATAGGATAGAGTTTGCCTTTGTATATCCTGATGAAATCGACTTCGGCATTCGACTGTTTTTTTTCTTTTGTCCAGAAAGGCGGTTTGGTGAGTTCGGTCGGTCTTTCCGATGCAAGAAGTTCCTGACCGGCAATTTGTTCCGCAAGTTTGCCGAAGTATATTTCACTAAGAGGCACATCGCTGAAATACATTGTTCCGATCCCTACTGATGCGCAGAGCAGGCCGGAATCCAGAAACTGAAGATGCGGTTTGAGCTTCATATCGGGAACGATCGGAAGTTCTGAATTAGTTACAGGGTATCTGAGATAGAGAAGCATCGCCCGTTCCAGTGTCCGCAGCGCATTGCCGACATCTCTTGAGCCGAAACCGCTGTTGCCGAAATTCGCAAACGAGATCCGTTCAGGTGTCTGTGCCGGAACGGCATCTATCACATAGCGGATGATATCTGCCTCACGTCTGGAATGAGCGTATTTGCCTACATCGTCCTTGAATGCAGTCATAAGATCGGAGTAAATATGAGCCGATTCCGACAAGTCTCTTGTTTTTACATAGGTGCTTACAGCTTCCGGCATTCCACCGACGAACATATAGAGCCTGAACATTTTCAAAAGTTTGTCGTGTGCTATTTCGGGAACGGGAACGGTGCGGTAGAACCGTAGAAGTTCCGTTTCTCCTGCCGCGCAGAGAAATTCTTCAAAAGTCATAGGATAAAGATAGAGATACTGTACTCTTCCGACCGGGAAGCTGATTTTGTGCATATCCATCATTATTTCGAGTAGCGATCCGGCACCGATCACATATAATTCAGGCATTTCTTCATAAAAGTAACGCAGCATTTTCACCGCATTGGCAGAGTTTTGAATTTCGTCAATAAAAATCAGAGTTTCGCCCGATTTCTTCACTCCTTTTTCAAGGCAGATATACTGCACCAGATCGCGGACATTCAAAGAATTGTCGAAAAGTTTCCAGTCGTTAGGTTCATCTAAATTGAGATATATGAATGTGTCGAAAGATGTCCCTATTTTTTTTACCAAAGTGGTTTTTCCAGTTTGTCTCGCTCCTCGCAGCACCAAAGGTTTACGTGTGTCGGATTGCCGCCATTTCTTTAAGTCTTCTTCAATTCTTCGCCAAAATCCCGTCATTCCAAACTCCAATCACAAAGTCAAGGCATTTTTTAATAACTTTTGTCACAAAGTCAAGGCATTTTCTTATAATTTAAGTCACAAAGTCAGGTCATTTTCCAAAAATTCCTTTCCTTCTTGCCTTGAAAAATTCAGTTTTCTCCTTGATTTTGTGATTTTTACGGCTAATCTGAAGTAGTACTTTGGATTGGTCGTGAGGTGATTCATGTATTCGATAAAAAGAGCAATCGAGCCGATTTTGAAAAGACGGGCTGCAAACAGCAAGGCGATCCTTCTTACAGGTTCAAGACAAGTCGGAAAATCGACGCTTTTCAAGCATCTTTTCCCGATGGTAACACAGGTGACGTTTGACGATGATCTGCTGCGGGCGCAGGTCGAAGAGGATATGAGCCTTTTTCTTCTCAACAATCCGTGTCCTCTTATGATCGACGAGGTTCAGAAGTGTCCGCAGATATTCAACCGCCTTAAAATAGTGCTTGACAAAACGGATAAACTTTCAAATTTTTATCTTACAGGCTCGCAGAAACTGCGTCTGATCGAATCGGCAAGTGAATCTTTAGCGGGCAGGATATCGGTAATGGAGCTCGAAGGGCTTTCTCTGCGCGAAATCAACAAAGTTTCATTCAACAAACACTTTGTTCCGACCGGAAAATATATTTCAGAACGGGAAAAAGAGTTGAAAAAATATGATTCCGACATATGGCAGACGATACACCGCGGCAGTTTCCCCGAGCTTTATTCAAACCGTGAAAAAGAGTGGATGGATTTTTATCAGTCTTATGTGAAAACCTACATCGAAAGGGACGTAAACGAGCTTATCAAAGCCAGAAACCACCTCACTTTTGTCCGATTCATGACCTCTGTCGCCGCAAGAACGGGGCAGATGATCAACTACGCGGCAATATCTTCGGAACTGAGCGTTTCGGAAGTTACGGTCAAGGAATGGATCTCGATTTTGGAGAAAAGCGGCGTGATCTATATCCTCAAGCCTTATGCTGCAAGCGTGCTCAACCGCTCGATAAAAACTCCGAAACTATATTTCAGAGATACGGGGCTCTGTTCCTATCTCACGCGCTGGCTCACTCCCGAAACATTGAAAAACGGAGCTATGGCAGGAGCTATGTTTGAAACTTTTGTTGTCAACGAAATACTGAAATCCTACGCAAACGAAGGGCTCGACTATGATTTCTACGTCTCATTCTACAACGGAAAAGACAAAAAAAAGGTGAGAAAAAACGGCGCAGAAGAAATCATTGACGGTGAAATCGACCTTATCATTCAGGAAAACGGGATACTCTACCCTGTAGAAATAAAGATGTCGGCCTCCCCGAAAACGGATATGGCATCGGAATTCGATGTTTTGGACAAAATTCCGGACGCAAAACGTGGTTTGGGAACAATAATCTGCCGGACTGACAGAAAAATTTTTCTCAGGGAAAATCTTGTGGCTCTGCCGATCGATTATATTTGATTCGGACTTTGCCTTGCCTTGAAAAAGCGTTCTATTTCTTTTCCCCGAAAAGAATATCTGCAAGGGTCTTTTTCATGAGTGTGACATCGACCGGTTTTGCGATGTGGGCCTGCATTCCGGCGTCGTGTGCCGCTTTGACGTCTTCGGCGAAGGCGTTTGCAGTCATTGCGACGATCGGGATCTCGGCGAGAGCCTTGTTTTCAAGGGCGCGGATGGCTTTCGTAGCCTCGTATCCGTCCATGACGGGCATCTGGATATCCATGAGTATCAGGTCGTAGTCGCCGGGTTTTGAAGCCGAGACCATGTCGAGGGCGATCTTGCCGTCTTTGGCGGTATCTACTATGAAGCCGGTCTGGGTGAGTATCATTTTCGCGATCTCCATGTTTATCGCGTTGTCCTCGACCAGAAGGATCCGTTTGCCGGTAAAATCGACCGGTTTGTCTGAAGTTCCGGCTTTCAAATCTTTGCTTCTTCTGATCTCATCTTCGTCTGCGAGCTTGAATTTGAGCCTGATTATCACTTCGGTGCCGCTGCCGGGCGAGGTGAGGACTTCTATCGTTCCGCCCATGAGATCGACGATGCTTTTGGTTATCGCAAGTCCGAGGCCTGTTCCTTCGATGCCGCTCTGGGTCGAAGTCCGCTCGCGTTCGAAAGCTGTGAAAATTTTCTCGACGAACTCTTTCGACATGCCGATTCCTGTGTCGCCGATACGCATTTCGTAGGAGCCGTAGCCCTCTTTTTCGCTAACGGTCTCATATAAGACTGCGGTGACTCTGCCGCCTGCAGGAGTGAATTTCAGCGAGTTGCTTACGACGTTGAGAAGTATGCGGAGAATGTTCTTTCTGTCACACCAGACATAGCTGTCGCGGACCTGCGAGGTGTGGACCGAAAAATCGATGTTTTTTTCCTTCATCTGCTCTCTGAAAAGCGAGCGTATCTCGTCGAAGATCGTGCGCAGGTCTACCGGCACGAATTCAAGTTCGATCTTTCTGTTTTCGATGCGGCTCATCTCCAGAATGTCGTTGATAAGGGCAAGGAGATGGTGGCTCGACGAGCCTATTTTCGAAAGATAACCGTGCAGAACTTCGGGATCATTCTCGGTCATGGCGAGGTTTGTATAGCCGATTATCGCATTCATCGGAGTGCGGATGTCGTGCGACATGTTGAAGAGAAAACGGCTTTTCGCCAGGCTGCTTTCGACTGCGCGGATTTTTTCGCGTTCGATGGCTTCATGTTTTTTTCTGACGATATTCTGGATATACATCATTATTGCAAGGCCTGCGAAAATTATGAGGATGAGGACAACGCCGCTTGTTGTGACCGCTTTCTGCACAGTTTCTCCGTTTCCGTCCGCAATATGTTTTGCCGCCCACATCAGCGAGGAGTAGATGAGAAGCGAGAAAAGGACGATGCCCGAAACAGACATTCCGCTGAACTCTGCCAGAGTGTTCTCCTTCAGAGTCCGCCAGTAGAAAATGAAACCGAGGAGGCACCAGAGCGCAAGCAGCAGGAACGCTTCGCTTCCCATCGCCTCGAGAGCCGACAGGCGGGGAACGATCTGGACAACAACAAGAACTGCCGAAATAGCAGCTCCTGCAAAGCCTGCGAAAGCGAACCTTTTTCTGTTTTCGGCTTTAGCAAGCTTGTATGCCGCAGCGGAAGTGTAGCCGAAACCGACTACCGCACCGAAAGAGGTGAGATCGACGAACCAGTTGAGGGTGTTGCGCCCCAGAAGCGAAAGGGATATTGATATCACCATGATGAAAAGGATCGTGAAGGTCGTTCCTGAGAATTTTTTTGAAAGAATGTTGTCTTCAGCCATTGTCGAAAGTATGCGCAGTGCCGCTCTGTAAGCGCCGATAATGCCAGTGAAAATCGCGGCTAGAGCGGTTATCGTGATAATGACAAGTCCCGCTTTGCCCATGTATGCCGAAGCCGCGTTGAAAGTAGGGACAGCCGGAAGTCCGCTCAGGTTGCCGAGATTTGAAATGTAGTCTCTCCACGAAGTGTATCCGTCGGGGACGAGAGAGACTCCGACAACAGCCATTGCCGTATAGATAAAGCCTGCGACGATTATCGCAAAGAAAAGTATCTTTTTCGTGTCTTTAAGCGGAAACTTGAAGTGTGCCGTGTCGAAAGCTGTGGCATCAAAGCCGACAAAAGCCCACG
>Ga0310690_10006169_pt1 | contig 15874 bp, 8 predicted proteins | sample AusTroGonzalo_MG_2_FD_207661 | JGI IMG/M metagenome (GOLD analysis project Ga0310690, IMG submission 207661) | Bovine rumen microbial communities from tropical cattle in Woodstock, Queensland, Australia - Gonzalo_04 (v2) (version 2) | ecosystem: Host-associated > Mammals > Digestive system >... | reverse complement strand
CTCCGAAGAACCCGGTGAACCCGCTTATCGGTTCCGCAGGCGTTTCTGCTGTGCCGATGGCTGCCCGCGTTTCTCAGGTTGAAGGCGCTAAGTATGACCCGCAGAACTTCCTCCTGATGCACGCCATGGGCCCGAACGTCTCTGGTGTGATCGGTACGGCAGTTTGCGCTGGTTACATGATCAGCCGCTTGAGCTAAGATTGTGTATGCTGACCCCGGAATAAATCCGGGGTGACAGTAACAGAGAATGTCATCCCAGACTCCGTTTCGGGATCGGCTTTAAAAAGTCCTCGCTTCGGCGAGGATTTTTTTTGTTTTATAAAATGCAAATTTTGTTTTTTAGAATTGAAAAAACTTTAAATAATATTAAAAAATGGCGAAATTTAATTAAAAACGCCGTTTATGTTTTCTGAAAATCGTTGTATATTGCTTTGTAATTATCTAAATTTTAAATTACGATGAAATCGGTGATTGAATACAAAAATTATCGCGAGTATATTCTCGACTACTATAAGGAACGCAAGCGTTGCTCTGCGTTTACGTGGCGAGAATTTGCAAAAATTGCGGGATTTGCATCCGGTTCGTACCTCAAACTCGTTTGCGATGGCAAAACGCGTCTCTTGGAAGAAGGAGCCAAGAAGACGGCGATTGCTATGGGACTGCTCGGATTCGAGTATGATTATTTTGTCTTGATGGTACGTTACGAAAATGCGAAAAATGATGCCCAGAAGAAGAAATGTTTTGAAGAAATGCAGTCGCTGAGTGCTGCTAATAATATTCGCATTTTGGGGAGCGAATTTTATACGTATTACGAAACGTGGAAGCATTCTGTTGTGCGAGAAATGGCGCCGCTAATGCCGGGAGCAAAGCCGAACGAGATTGCACGAGCTTGCAAGTTGCCGCTTACGGCTGCCGATGTCGCGGATAGTCTCCGCTTTCTTTTGAAGTCGGGATTTTTGACGCGGGATAAACTCGGGAATTATCACCAAACGAATCATTCGCTGACAACGGGGCGGTTGAACGTGGTTGCCGTGGCGGTGCATTCTCTGTTACGCCAAATGGGCGAATTTGCGCTTGAAGCGCTTGATCGCTTGCCGATTTCGGAGAGGCATTTTAGCGGAATCACCATGGGCGTGACCGAACAAAGTTATGCGGAAGTTGTGGAAGAACTTGCGGAATGCCGCCGCCGTATCGTGGAGATTGTATCGAAGGATAAGGATTTGGAAAAAGTGTGCCGATTGAATATGCAATTTTTCCCGCTGACGGAAAATTTGAAAAGGATTAATTCGGAAAGAAATGAGGAATCGTTAGGAAAGGGAGATGAAAAAAATGTTTAAGAAGTGCAATAAGGTGTCATATAAATTTTTAGCAGTGATTTTGTTCGGAACCATGCTTATTTCGTGTTCTGGCGATAAGACTGCTGGTACGGACGAACAGAGCGAAGGCATTACCGCTATCAAGAATTTGGATATCGCGGGTGTGTCGCAGAAGGGACCATTTGCGAAGGGTTCTGCCGTGACAGTGCAGGGCGTTGACTGCAAGACGCTCAAATTTACGGACGAAGTGTTTGAGGGCAAGGTCAAGAGCGACAAGGGCGACTTTGCTGTTGATGATATTACATTGTCTTCGACTTGCGCTGTGTTCGAGGTAACTGGTAATTACTTCAACGAGGTTACCGGCAAAAAGACGAAGGACAAGCTCACGTTGCATGCGTTGACGAATCTTAAAGACCGTAAGAACGTGAACATCAACATGCTCACGGAACTGGAATACGAACGCATGATGAATTTGGCGATCGGGAAGGAAACGTCTTTTGCGGAAGCGAAAACGCAGGCCGAAAAAGAAGTTCTTGCTGCGTTCGGCTTCAATGGCGGTGCTGCGGACAAGGTTCAAGAATTCGAAAATTTGAACATTTTTGAAAAGGGCGAAGGGAATGCCGCGCTCTTGGCGGTGAGCGTGCTGATGCAAGGTGATGCAGATGCAGCTTCACTCGCAAAACGCTTGGAAAAATTCGCCGATGATTTTGCAGAAGACGGCGAATGGAACGATAGCAAGACAAAGACTGAAATTGCTGAGTGGGCAACTACTGCAAAGGAAAATGGTAAGCTCGACACTATCCGCAAGAATGTCGAAACCATGAACGACGGTGACAAAGTGGCGGCGTTCGAAACGTATGTTTCCGTTGTCGCAAATGTCATCCCGGACTCCGTTCCGGGATCGGCTTCCAGCAGCAGTAAAAAAATCTCTTCCAGCAGTAGCGTAGATTTGATCCTATCGTCAGGAGACTCCAGGATCTCTTCGAGCCTCCAGAATGACAGAATATCCTCTTCGATGAAAAACGCATCATCGTCATCCAGCAAAAACGTCATCCTGAGCTCCAGCGAAGGATTCAGTGATTCTAAGTCGTCATCCTCAATGAAAAATACATCATCGTCATCCTGGAGCGGAGCGATAGGATCCAGTAACGATTCAAGAACTGCTTACCTGAATCCGAATGTTAATTACGGTGAAATGACAGACTCCCGTGATGGACAAGTTTACAAAACTGTAAAAATTGGCAATCAAGTGTGGATGGCTCAAAACCTCAACTATGCTGACAGCGTGAAAACGCCGAGTCTGAAGGGCAAGAGCTGGTGCTACAACGATTCTACAGAATATTGTGAAAAATATGGCCGCTTGTACATGTGGGCAGCTGCGATTGATTCTGTGAAGCTGGCTACGGATAAGGATAATCCTGTAGATTGCGGTAATGGTAAGTTGTGTGGGCTTATCGGGCCTTTGCAAGGTGTTTGCCCGGATGGCTGGCATCTGCCTAGCTATGGAGAATGGAATGCTCTTTTTACCGAGGTGGGAGGATTGTCTGTCGCAAGGAACGTTCTCAAATCGTTAAGTGGTTGGAATAATAATAACAATGGTTCAGATGCTTTTGGTTTTTCGGCGTTCCCTGTTGGCTTTTGGAGTGGCAAGGGCGGTTTCACCAATGCTGGTTATTCTGCAAGTTTTTGGAGTTCCATGGAAGAAAGCAAATTCAATGCGTATGATGTGGATATCGGCTTCCTCAGTGATAATGTGGATTTGGTAAGTGGGAAAAACTATGGATTTTCGATTCGTTGCCTCAAGGGAGAAGTGTCTTCGGTAGCGATTCGTTCCAGCAGCTCCGTTGCCTCGTCTTCTTCCAATAGTGCACTTTGGACTGAGGTGCAGTCCAGTAGCAGCTTTGTTTTTGATTTGAGCGTACCCAAGGAATCTTACTTGAATCCAGACGTTCAATATGGTTCTCTTGTCGATAGTCGTGACAATCAGATTTACAAGACGGTGCAAATTGGCGACCAAGTTTGGATGGCTCAAAACTTGAACTATGCATCGGAAGGAAGTTCTTGCTTTAACGATACCGCTGCATATTGCGAACTGTTTGGACGTTTGTACTATTGGAGTGCAGCTATGGATAGTGTGGGGACTTGGAGTGATAACGGCAAGGGTTGTGGATTCAAAAAAAGTTGTACGCCAACATATCCCGTTCGTGGTGTTTGCCCCGAGGGGTGGCACCTGCCTTCGGCAGAAGAGTTCGAAACGCTAGTTGCTACGATAGGTGGCTTGGATTCTGCAAGCATAAAATTGATGTCGCCTTTAGGATGGTATGATCACTTCATGACGCGACAATTCAATCCGAATAATTCAACTGGTTTCTCTGCGATTGCTGCTGGAGGCAAATCGACGGAGAGCGGCTATTGGGGCATAGGTCGAGGCGCAGGATTTTTCAGTTCTACCGATTACAATACTTATAATGCTCGTAATATGAGTCTTTATCCTGGGGAACCGGCGGTAGGCACAAATTCTAAGAACGGCATGGAATCTGTCCGTTGCGTGAAGGATTAGTTGTTGGCCGTTAGTCTATAGTTGTTAGGGGAACCTCGCTGGGAATGAACAGCGGGGATTTTTTCTTTCGTCAAATATTCATGTTCCTAGAACATTCTTGTCATGTTCTAAATTGATGAAATTTTGCTAAAATCGTTAAAAGTGGTAAAATTTGGCTAAAAACGCCATTTTTATGTTCTATTTCTGTAAAATAGATTTATATTTGTAAACATGAAGGAAATAGTTGAATATACAGATTACCGCAAGTACATTCAAGATTACTACGACGAACGTAAGCGCACTTCGGCGTTTTCTTGGCATACGTTTGCCCAAAAGGCGGGTTTTTCGTCGGATGTTTACTTGAAGTACGTTTGCGAGGGTAAAAAGAATTTGAGTGTCGGGTCGGCGGGATCCGTTGCTGGTGCCATGGGGCTTGTCGGCTTTGAATATGATTATTTTGTTCTTATGGTGTCGTATGCGCATGCCAAGAATGACGAGGCGAAACGGGCCGCGTTCGAAGAACGCTGTGCGCTCGCGCAGGCCCATAAGGTTCGAATTCTCGGAAAGGAAGAATTCGATTACTACAAATCCTGGAAAAATTCGGTAATTCGTGAATTGGCGCCGCACATGCCCGGTGCAAAACCGCTTGAAATGGCTCGTGTGTGCAAACAAAAGATTTCGGCGGCGGAGGTTTCCGAGACGCTTGATTTTTTGGTGAAAGCGAAGCTCTTGAAGAAGGACAAGAGCGGAAACTTTTCGCAGACGGACAAGTCCATCACGATGGGGCCTATAGATATCATGCCGGCGGTAGCTCGCGATTTGCAGCGGCAAATGGGGGAATTTGCTTTACAGTCGCTGGATTTGCCACTTTCGGAACGCATGATGTCGGGCCTTACGCTTGGGCTTACGGAGCACGCTTACGAACGAATTAGAAAGGAATTGGAAGATTGCTGTCGGCGTGTTGTGGCAATAGCCACCGAAGAAGACGATGCGGACCGCGTTTATCGTTTGAACTTGCAGTTGTTCCCGATGAGCGATCATCTTACAAATAAATGTGAAACAGTTTTGGAAAAGGGAGAGAGAAAATGAGAAATTGTTTTTATGTCATCCCGGACTTGTTCCGGGATCAGTTGAAATTAAAATTGAGCGAAAAAGGAACTTGTATGAAATTGAATGGTCTTTTTGCCGCATTTTCACTTGTTGTGATGTCGCTTTTCGCAGTGGGCTGCTCTGATAATGATGTTGCGGGCGGTTCCTCGGGCGATTCTGGAATTGTAGCCATCAAGGATTTGGATGTGGCGGGCGTGACGCAAAAGGGCCCGTTCGTGAAGGGCTCCGCAGTGACGGTGCGTGGAATCGATTGCAAGACTCTGGAGCTTTCGGACGAACATTTTGAAGGCGAAGTCAAGAGCGACAAGGGCGACTTTGCTGTGGAAGGTGTTTCGCTCAAGTCTTCGTGCGCTGTGTTCGAGGTGACGGGCGAGTACCGCAGTGAACTTTCCGGGAAGAAAACGGACCGCGAAATCACTCTCCGCGCGTTGACCGACCTCAAAAATCGCAAGAACGTGAATGTCAACATCCTCACGAACTTGGAATACGACCGCATCGTGTATCTCGTGACCGAAAAGGGAATGTCGTTCGCAAAGGCTAAGGCGCAAGCTGAAAAGGAAGTGCTTGCGGCTTTCGCCATCGAGGACAGTTTCGAGGAATTCGAGAACCTGAACATCTTCGAATCGGGCGAAGGTAACGCGGCTTTGCTCGCGGTGAGCGTGATGATGCAGGGCGGTATCGAGGTAAAGGACCTTGTGAAGCGTATGGACAAGTTTAATGAATCCTTCGCGGAAAGCGGCGAGTGGAAAGATTCTAGCGCGCAGACGGCGATTGCGGAATGGGTTGTTGCTGCCGCTGCTAGCGGAAAACTGGATTCAATCCGCAAGAATGTTGAAGGCTGGGGAATTGTCGCTGAAGCCCCGATATTCGAGAAGTTTGTGGATCAGTTCGTGTCTGAATCTTCGGATTTAAACCAAAATACAATGACTGATGCTCGTGACGGGCAAACTTACAGGACTGTCAAGATTGGCAATCAGGTATGGATGGCGGAAAACTTGAACTACAAAACCGAAAAAAGCTATTGCTATAACGATTCCGCTGAATATTGCGCAACTTATGGTCGCCTTTACGAGTGGAACGCTGCTATGAGGGCGTGCCCCGATGGCTGGCATTTGCCGCTTTTGTCGGAATTTAAAACTTTAGTGGATGCGATGGGCGACACGTTGACAGCGGGAGATAAGCTCAAGTCCACTAGTGGCTGGTTGAACGATCTCAATGGTACAGATGATTACGGTTTTACGGTGCTTCCCATTGGTGGTAAGTCTGCAAGTGGAAAATACATAAACAAAGAATGGCTTGGATACTTGTGGAGTTCTACGGAAAGTGGTCTCAATTTTGCGTACACTTTGCTTGTGGGTGCTATGTATAGTGTGGCACAATTGGATGCAGATGAAGGCATATATAATGCGTTCCCTATTCGTTGTCTCCAGGGTGAAAACGACTCGCTGAAATCGGTTATTCTCGTGGAAGATTCGGCTGTGGCTGCCTGCAAGACGGAAAACGCGGATAATTGCGAATATGGAAAGTTGATTGATGAACGTAATCATCAAGAATACAAAACTGTGAAAATTGGAAAGCAAGTGTGGATGGCGGAAAACTTGAACTATGAAACAACAGAAAGTTATTGCTATAACGATTCTGCCGAATATTGTACAAAGTATGGGCGCCTTTATACGTGGGCTGCGGCGTTGAAAGCGTGCCCTACGGGCTGGCATCTGCCTACACGAAACGAGGGCATGACTTTGTACAATTCTGTAGGTGGTCGCGAAACAGCTGCAAAGATGCTCAAATCTGTTGATGGGTGGATTGACAATGGATCCGGTTCGGATAGTTATGGGTTTACGGTGCTTCCTGTTGGCGATAGGGACGAATTTAAAGCTTATGAAAACGAAGGCCGCTTTACTGGTTTTTGGACTTCTACTGAGGTGAATGAAAATTATGCTGCCCATATGCATTTTTTCTATAAGGATGACGATGCTGCTATGAGTGGGACCTTCAACAAGAATTACGCTTATTCTGTCCGTTGTGTCAAGGATGATTCGAACAACAATGTTGAAGCTGTATATGCAGACTCCGTTTTCGATTGGAGCGTCTCGAAAGAGGCATACTTGAATCCGAATATTCAATACGATTCCGTTGTGGATAGCCGCGATGGACAGGTTTACAAGACGGTGAAAATCGGTGAGCAAGTCTGGATGGCGGAAAACCTGAATTATGCAGATAGCGTCAAGACTCCCAGCTTGAAAGGCCAAAGCTGGTGTTATGATAACGATATTGCCAAATGCAGTGTGGCGGGACGTCTCTATACATGGGTTGCGGCGATTGATTCGGTCGCTTTGGCGACGGATTCGCTAAATCCGCGTGACTGTGGTCTGGAGAAGTTTTGCCACCTAGGTGATGATACTTTGCAGGGCATTTGCCCCGATGGTTGGCATTTGCCGAACGAGGAAGAATGGAAAATTTTAATTGATGCGACCGGAGATTCAGCCACAGCGGGTAAGGCGCTTAAATCTGCGAGGGGGTGGAATGCCTTCAAAGGCGCGAACGGAAATGGTTCCGATAAATATGGTTTCTCCGCTTTGCCGACAGGTCGTTGGTCTTCGTATGGCAAAGAATTTATTGAAGCCGGTGACTACGCTTATTTTTGGACATCTTATCAGGCGGATGGATCCTCGGCTTATGTTGCAGCGTTGTATTACAACAATGACTTGGCCCTCACGGGTAACTACAATAAGATGTCGGGTTTAGCAATCCGTTGTGTCAAGGATTAGAATAAATTAGGAAATGGAGAGTAGATTTATGTTTTTGAACGAGGGCGCCGTTATGAAGTGGAATCGTATTTTTTGTTGCCTCGCGGTCGGTGCCTTGTTCTGGTCGTGTTCCGGCGATGATGTCGCGGGTGGTTCTTCGGGCGACGCGGGCATTACTGCGGTCAAGGACTGGGAAGTGGCGGGCGTTTCGCAGAAGGGGCCGTTCGTGACGGGTTCTGCGGTGACCGTGCAGGAACTGGACGGCATTACGCTCAAGCAGACGGGCAAGAGCTTTAAGGGAACCATTAAGAGCGACAAGGGTGACTTTGCCATCAAGGATATCAATTTGCAATCGCAGTACGCGATTCTTGAGGCGAACGGCTATTACCGCGATGAAATTTCTGGAAAGAAGTCTTCGGGAACGGTGACACTCCGGGCGCTCACGGATCTTAGCAACCGTAAGACGGTGAACATCAACTTGCTTACGCATCTGGAATACGAACGCGTGAAGTATTTGGTGACGGAAAAGAAAAAATCAATTGCCGATGCGAAGGCGCAGGCGGAAAAAGAAATCCTTGCATCGTTTGCTATCGAGGGCGATTTTGCGGAATCCGAAGACTTGAACATCTTTGAATCCGGTGACGGAAATGCGGCTCTCCTTGCGGTGAGCGTGTTGATGCAGAGCGATGTGGATGTGGCGGAACTTACCGAACGCATGGGCGAGTTCAGCATTGCGCTTGCGGAAGGCGGCAGCTGGGACGATGCCGATACGAAAACTGCGATTGCGGATTGGGCTAGCGATGTCGATTTGAAGGGAACGATTGCAAACGTGCGCAAGAATATCGAAAATTGGAATTACGCGGATTCCGTACCCGCATTCGAAAAGTACGTTACGAATTTCTGGTGGGACAATTACGGCCTCGGCGTTTGCAACTCGAAACGCGAAAACGAAACCAAGCGTAATATAAACAAACTGAGTAAGCTGTATAACGAATACTTTGTTTGCGAAAAAGGCCGCTGGCATATTCCTGATGATACGAAATCTTCTAGTTCGAACACTCCGAAATCGTCATCAAGTAGCAGTCGCATGGATTCTAGCAGCTCCATCTACAACCCGTTTGTATCATCTTCATCTTTGGTGGATTCGGTTTCGGTATTTCCTGAGGAACTTGATTTCTTTGATGAGTACTGTGAATACTGTAAAGTCAAGTCATTTACGACTCTTGATGAGGGAATGCAAAAAGTGTGGATGTTGAATTACCGAACAACCAGTGATAAAAAAACAAGAGACTCTATCGCAAGTGTGCTGGTAGATGTAATGGGAACAAGAGGGTTCGCTTTTGAAGGTGCTGTGCGGAATGATTCTTTAAGCATGGTGTATGATAGTCTCTCGTATGCGTATTCATTAAAGAAGGATAATCTTGTTTATAAGGTCTATTTCACGAAGTTTTATTCGTCAAGTGTATTGCTTACTTTTTATGAGCTTGATATAAAAGTGGTTGTGTTGAAGGATGGCTTTGAAGAAATTCCTACGACGGATTATAATTCTTTGCGCTACGTAACGGAGTTTCCCGAAGAACTTGATTTTATGCAAGATTATTTATCTTCAAAATTACGTGAGAATTGGAATGACGATTCTTTGATGACGCTATGGTATGGTCGATATGTGACGCGTTCTGTTGTAAAAGCGCGCAATGATTATAGTTATATGCCGGATGCTGTAGAAGAGGCTGTTGCGGCGGAAAAACTTGAAATATTTAAGAATGTACTGTTGAAAAATGGATTTGCTTATGTGAAGTCGGATTCCGTGAGTCAAGAGGAATTTAACCATACAGAATATTTTCAGGAAAGATTTATTCCGTTGGCTTATACATGCGATTCTTTAGTCCGTCGGAGCCTTTACGAAATGGAAACTTCGGTTGCAAACTATCGTGTGACCGTTTATGTTGCTGTTAATGTTTCTCAAAATGTATTTACGTCTGAACACACTTATGACGATGGTTATTCAGTTGAAATTCGAACCTACTATAAAAAGAAACCTGAACGCAAAAAATCGTAAAACAAAATTTTGTTGTTGAGGAGGAAAGGAAACCTCGCCGGGAAACTGGCGAGGCTTTTCTTAAAGCGATTCCATCCAGCGGGACATGAATACGTTATAGACGCTGTAGGATTTTCCGCTTAAATCGCTTTGCTCCAGCAACAGTTCCTTTTCGACAAGCGCGGTAAGAATTTTCTTTGCGGTTGCGGCGTTCCCGATTTTATATTTCATCAAAAAGTCTGCGGCGGTTGGCTTTTTTACTTCGCCTTCTTTTGCGACGGCGACAAGATATTTCCATTGCTTGTCGGTAATCAGATTGCGGCGTTCAATGAAATTCGTAATCTCGAATCGTATGATGTTTGATGCGACTTTTTTTACATCTTCCAATGTGATTCTCTTGGATGATTCTGCAAATACTTGATTGCATACAAATTGTGTATAGTAGGTGTGCCGTTTAGTCCATTCTAAAATAAAATCGACTGCGTTCTCGTCAATGGTTTTGTCTGCTTTTTGGAACAGATTTGTGATAAACGCTTTATATTTTTCTGAATCGATACGGTCGATGTAGATTGTTCTGGAACTTTCGTAAAAAGGTTTCTTGGCGTTAGTGAACATGTCGGCCATCAAGTGCTTTTTGCTGCCGCAGAAAATGAATTTTACATTGTGTAGCTGTTGAATGTAGGTTCGCAGTAGGGCCTCGACATTTGATTCTTTAAATTCTCTAATTTGTTGAAATTCATCAATGGCGAAGATAATCTGCTTTTCTTGTTTTTCGAGGAAATCAAAGATGGATTTTAAAGTCAGTTTTTTTTGCTCGTCCAGTAGGAAAGTGAATGTGACCTGTGGGCTACCGGAAAGGGTGTCGTAACTGAGGAGCGGTCGAACATTCTTGAGTGCGGTGAAGAATTTTTTTATCAAGGATTCGTTTGCCATGGAACTCAAGATAGCTTCAGACAAAATTTTGATAAAATCGTCTAGACTTTGCGCCGAAAATATGTCGGCGTAAATGCATGTGTAATTTTTGTCTCTAAGGTCTTCGAATGTCCTGAAAATGAGACCTGTTTTGCCATAACGTCGCGGAGAAATCAAAGTAACGTTTGAACCGTTGGTCAAAAAGGAAACAATATCCTTGAGTTCCTGCTCGCGGTCGCAGAACTGTTCTTTGGAGGTGTAGGGATCTAGCGAAAACGGATTTTGCATTCTTTACCCACTTTACATTTAGTAATATACCTTTAGTAATATACCAAAAGTAAAGTAGAATGTCAATGGAAAAATTTCTTGTATTCCGGGAGTACAAATTTTGTATTCTGAAATAAAAATTTTTGAAAAATTGAAATAAAATTGCTGAATTTTAGTAAAAAATGCAAATTTTGTGTTCTTGAATATTGACTTTTGAAAAATTTCGAGCTATATTTGTAACCATGAAGGAAATCGTTGAATACGCAGACTATCGCAAGTTCATCCAAGACTACTATGATGAACGTAAACGCACATCGGCGTTTACATGGCGCGATTTTGCCAAGGCTGCGGGTTTTTCGTCGGCGGTTTATCTGAAGTATGTTTGCGAAGGGAAGAAGAATTTGAGCGTCGCTGCGGCGGGATCGGTCGCGAACGCCATGAGGCTTGCCGGCTTTGAATATGACTACTTTGTTTTGATGGTCACGTATGCAAATGCGAAGGGTGATGTCGCGAAACGTGCCGCGTTTGAAGAAAGGTGCGCGTTGGCAGCTGCCCACAAGGTGCGCGTGCTCGGGAACGAAGAATTCGATTATTTCAAGTCGTGGAAAAATCCGGTGCTGCGTGAACTTGCCCCGCACATGCCCGGAGCGAAACCGCTTGATATTGCCCATGTTTGCAAACCGAAAATTTCGGCGGCGGAAGTCTCCGAAACGCTTGACTTTTTAGTGAAGGCGAATCTCTTGAAGAAAGACAAGAGCGGGAATTATTCGCAGACGGACAAATCGCTTTCGATGGGGCCGGTGGATGCGGTGCCGGTGGCGGCTCGCGATATGCAACGGCAGATGGGGGAGTTTGCGGTGCAGGCTCTTGACTTGCCGCTTTCGGAACGTGACATGTCGGGCCTCACCATGGGGCTTACGCGTCGTGCTTATGACCGCATCCGTAAAGAAATTGCGGATTTTCGTCGTCGCATTGTGGCGATTGCTAGCGAAGAAGACGAGACGGAACAGGTGTACCGCTTGAACTTGCAGCTGTTCCCGCTGAGCGAACGGTTGGATTTCAAGGAAAAAACTGAAAATGAAGAGGAGTTGGAAAAGTGAGGACGAGAATGTTTGGGTTCATCAAGGGTATCTTTATTCAGGCTACGGCATTTGCGTTTGCTTCGGCTTTTGTGGTGGCCTGTTCCGACAGCGATAAGACTGCAGGCGGCACCACAGAAGATGCGGGAATCATCGCAGACTTGAATGTGGCGGGCCTCACGCAGAAGGGGCCGTTCGTGAAGGGTTCCGCTGTGACGGTGCAGGGAATCGACTGCAAGACGATGGAGTTCACGGACGAGAAGTTTGAAGCCGAAGTCAAGAGCGACAAGGGCGACTTTGAAGTCAAGGACGTTAACTTGTCTTCGACGTGCGCCGTGTTCGAAGTTTCGGGTAATTACTTGAACGAACTGACTGGCAAGAAGTCTTCCGAGAAGCTCACGCTCCATGCGCTGACGGACCTCAAGGACCGCAAGAACGTGAACATCAACGTGCTTACGGAATTGGAATACGAGCGCGTGATGAATTTGGCGGCAGGGAAGGAAACTTCTTTTGCCGAAGCAAAAAAGCAGGCAGAAGAAGAAGTGCTTGCCGCGTTTGGCGTCAACGACGGTGTTGCGGACAAAGTTCAAGAATTTGAAAACTTGAACATCTTTGAAAAAGGTGAAGGCAATGCCACACTCCTAGCTGTGAGTGTTTTAATGCAAGGCGATGCAGACGTGACTGCACTTGCAAAGCGCTTGGAAAAATTCAGCGATGATTTTGCCGAAGACGGCGAATGGAATGACAGTAAGACAAAGAAAGAAATTGCCGAGTGGGCCGCCACTGCGACTGAAAACGGCAAACTCGATACCATCCGCAAGAACATCGAAAGCTGGGACTATGCCGATTCCGTGCCTGCATTCGAGACGATCATTACTGCTGTCATCCCGGACTCTGTTCCGGGATCGGCTTCTAGCGGCAAAGATGGCGGCTCGGAGGCCGGAATGACGAGTAGTAGCAGTAAAAAAGTCACTTCGTCATCCTCGACGAAAAATGCATTGTCATCCTCGACCCCGATCGAGGATCCAAGAGCATCCTATTTAAATCCGAATGTCAATTACGGTGAATTTACGGATAAACGCGATGGCCAGGTTTATAAGTATGTAGAAATCGATGGAATCACCTGGATGGCACAGGGCATGAATTATGCGACTCCCAAAGCATCGAGTGCGCTTTGCCCATCTGCGACTGAAAAATCCTGCCCGGTTCATGGACTTATTTACACATGGGATGAGGCTGTGAATGTTTGCCCGGAAGGCTGGCGTCTTCCTTCGTATAGTGAATGGAATTCTTTAGGTGGCTATATGTGGGCAAATCATAATGGGGATGCTTCTGGTCCGTTATTGTCAAGTAAATTGGGCCAAAAATATACTGATGAGTATGGATTTTCTGTGACGGATGCCAATTATTATCCGTTGTGGAGTGATAGCACAAAGAAATATGAAGGTTGCTATTGGGATCCTTATGATAATTCATTTTTCTGGACGGATTCTCTCGATAATGGTGAGGCTTGGTATTTTTCTGTGGGTATGGCAGACACATGGGGAGATCATGTGTCTAAAACATGCATGAACCAGGTCCGCTGTGTCATGGATTCAGTCGCTTCTAGTTCCTCTGTGGCTTCTTCGTCTAGCGTAGAAAGCAGTAGTAGTGCGGAACCGCCTAAGACTGCACTTGATTTTCTTAATCCCTCGATTGAATATGGTGAGTTTGTTGATGATCGCGATAATCAGAAGTATAAGTCCGTGAAAATCGGCAATCAAGTTTGGATGGCCCAAAATCTGAATTATGCTTACGAACAAAAGACTAGGTCGGGTTCCGCTTCTAGTTTCTGCTATAAGAATGAACCGGATTCATGCGGTAAGTATGGGCGTTTATACCTATGGTCTGCGGCTCTGGATTCTGCTGCACAATTCAGTACAGATGGAGAAGGGTGCGGTAATGAAGTTGTCTGTGAATTTAAAGGAAATGTTCGCGGTGTTTGCCCGAATGGATGGCATTTGCCTGACACGACGGAGTTTAGGGAACTGCTCAATTTTGTTGGCGATAGCTCCGCTACAAAGATAAAGGCCAATGAAGCTTGGGGTGTGTCTTATGCAGATCCGTATGGTTTTTCCGCATTGCCCGCCGGCGGTTATGATTACCGAGATGAAGACCGCTCCATCAATCCTCATTTTGATTATGCCGGAGACTTGACGTATTTCTGGAGTATTGTGAGCCGTGATCATGATGATGGGTATGCACTTGCAATGGATTATTCTTCGAAATATGCAAAGTTGTATTGGTCGTATAAGTATAACGCAAGGTCTGTTCGTTGCATCAGGGATTAGTGGTTGGTGGTTAGTAGGAAGTAGGCGGTAGGAAGTAGATGGTGGAATGTTGCGAGGTATTATCTTGAGCGAAGTGCGTAGCGCAAAGTCGAAAGATCTAGTAAAGTAATTAGTATAAAGGAATTGGAATTTATGAATTGGAATAAACTTTGGAAAAACGTCATGATGGATTCATTCCGCTGTCTTAAAGCTTTTATAGCGTTTGCCGTAGTGTCGATGGCTTTTGTGGCATGTTCCGACGGTGATAAGACTGCTGGTGGCACGACGGAAGATGCGGGAATCATCGCAGACTTGAACGTGGCGGGCCTCACGCAGAAGGGTCCGTTCGTGAAGGGTTCCGCTGTGACGGTGCAGGGAATCGACTGCAAGACGATGGAGTTTTCGAACGAGAAGTTTGAAGGCAAAGTCAAGAGCGACAAGGGCGACTTTGAAGTCAAGGACGTTAACTTGTCTTCGACGTGTGCGGTGTTCGAGGTCTCGGGCAATTACTTGAACGAACTGACTGGCAAGAAGTCTTCCGAGAAGCTCACGCTTCATGCGTTGACGGACCTCAAGGACCGCAAGAATGTGAACATCAACTTGCTTACGGAATTGGAATATGAGCGCGTGATGAACTTGGTGAGCAAGGAGAAAATGTCCTTTGCCGAAGCGAAGGAACAGGCCGAAAAGGAAGTGCTCGCCGCATTTAACGTGAAAGCGAAAGACGGTGAATTTGCGTTGTCCGAAGACTTGAACATTCTTGAGTCGGGTAGCGACAACGCGGCACTGCTTGCCGTAAGTGTGCTCATGCAATCGGATTTGAAAGTTGCAAAACTCGTAGAGCGCGTGAAAGATGTTGCCGCGGACATTGCGAAAGACGGTTCGTGGGATAACGATAAAACGAAAACGGAAATTGCGGAATGGGCCGCGACTGCCGACAAGAATGGTGAATTTGCAAATGTTGGCAAGAACATCGAAAAGTGGGGCGGTTCAGGCGAAGTTTCTGCGTTTGAAACCGTTGTAGAAAAGTTTGCTGAGAATGTCGCCTCGGACACTGTTCCGGGAACGTCTAGTAGTTCGGTCACTTCGGCTGGCTCAGTGACCTTGAGCTCGTCCTCCTCCAAAAACGTTCTGAGCAGCAGTAGCCGCGAAGAATCCAGTGATAGTTCTGAGTATTTTGATTGGAGCCTCCCGAAAGAAGCATATCTGAACCCGAATATTAAATACGATTCTATTATAGACAGTCGTGATGGACAAGTTTACAAGACCGTGAAGATTGGTAATCAGGTTTGGATGGCTGAAAACTTGAATTATGCTGATAGTGTAAAAACGCCAAGTATTAAAGGGAATAGCTGGTGCTATGACAAAGACGCCAAGAAGTGCAATGTTACGGGTCGGTTGTACTCGTGGGCCGCTGCGATTGATTCCGTGAAATTTCTCAATGCTGGAATGAAATGTGGAGATTACACGACTTGTCCTTTCCTTAAAAAAGTGCAGGGAATTTGTCCGGATGGATGGCATTTGCCCGATACGACGGAATGGAATGCTTTAATGG
>Ga0310690_10006166_pt1 | contig 15892 bp, 13 predicted proteins | sample AusTroGonzalo_MG_2_FD_207661 | JGI IMG/M metagenome (GOLD analysis project Ga0310690, IMG submission 207661) | Bovine rumen microbial communities from tropical cattle in Woodstock, Queensland, Australia - Gonzalo_04 (v2) (version 2) | ecosystem: Host-associated > Mammals > Digestive system >... | reverse complement strand
GTACGGAAATTACGGAGTTTTACGGATGTTTACGGAGATCATTTTTTCATGATGCACCGATGCGCTTGTCGACAGCCGCTTTTTACTCCGTTCCCTCCGTAATATTCCGTACCTCTCCGTACTTTCCGCGCCCGTGTTTCTCGCGGCGCTACGCGTACGCGTCAGCGTCAGCGTATTTCATCTTTCATCATTGCCGGCGCACTGCGCCGGCTCTACCGCCACTTGGCGAGTTCTTCGGGCGGGAGGACGTCGAGGACTTTTTTCAAACCGTCGCGGCGGTATTGCAGCGCCGCTTCGAGCCGCCGCCGGCTTCGGGGGGTGTAGTCGCGGGTCAGTATGTCCAAATACTTCCGGATCCGCATTTCGTCGCCGCAGAACTCGGCGATCCCGTACGGGAGTTTCGCTTCCTTTTCCGCCATGAGTTTGGCGACCCGCGCGTTGTCCCGCGCCATGTACGCCGCGTTGATCTTACGGTCGAAATCGACGCACTCCGCCATCCATTTGTCGACGAGTTTCTGTTCTTCGGCGGTGAGACGGTATTTTTCCAGCAATTCCGCCGCCGTCGTCGTCTCGGATCCGGCGGAGGCGACCTCGTCACGGCGTTTCGCTCCGACCGGTTGGACTTTCGGCGATTTTATCCTTGCCTGTTCGGCGCGAAGCGCGGCCTCGTCCGCTTTCATTTTTCGTACGAATGCTTCGCTGTATGCCACGGACGCCCTTGCCCGTTCCGCCGGTGTCATTGCGGGGGCCGGTTTTTTCTCTGGCGCTTGGACGGTAGCCGTTTTTTTCTCCGGCGTTGGGGCGGGGGCTGGCGGGCGTTTCGAATGCAGCGTCGCCGCCGCGAGCACCATACATAATATGATTGCCGCCGCCGCGAAAGCGATCCACCGCCATTTCCGTCTCGGCGCGGTTTTTTCCGGGTGTTCCAGCAGCTCGCGGAACCGATATGCCGATATTCCGGGCGGAATGCAGGCGCGCTGCGCCGTTTTGAAGAGCGCGACTTCCTCCGGCGACACGAGCGTCCGCGGCGTGCTCGGGAACTTGCGCGGCGGTTCGCCCGTCAGCGCCGAGTAGAGCACCAACCCCAGCGCGCAGCAGTCGTCCGCCGCCGTGAAGCGCCGTTTGCCCAGACACACCTCGGGCGGCAGGTAATCCGGGGTGCCGACGAGCGTCGTGCCGTCGAATTCGCCCACCGCCCCGGCGTCGGCCAAGGTCGCGCGCCCGTGGACGAAAAGGATGTTTTCCGGCTTGATGTCGCGGTGGATCAGGTGCGCTCGGTGGAGCGCCGTCAACCCCTCCGCGAGTTCCAGCATGATCTTTTTCAGTTCGTCCGGCGGGATGACCTTTCGTTCGCGCATCCGCCGCGCCAGCGTATCCGGCACATAGGTGTCGCCGCTTTCCGCGTGGTCGGCGGCGTCCATCGTGTAGAATATCCTCCCGTCCGGCAGCGTGGAGATCCGGTCGATATGCAGCAGCGAGGGATGCGCGACCCGCTGGAAGCGGAGCAGTCCGGCAAGTTCGCGTTCGCCGCGCCGGTCGGGCGAAAGGACCTTGAGCGCGCATTCCCGGCCCGAACCGTCGCGCACCAGATAGACCTGCCCGAATGCTCCCGCCCCGCAGGGAAAGAGTACCGCGAAGTCGGCTATGGCATCGCCGGGGCGAAAAAGCATCTCACTCAAGACCGAACCTCAAATCTGGGTCGTTATCGCACATTTTGCGCGCCTCTTCCCTCAAAATGGCGCGGCACCGCTGCCGCGTCTTGTAGATGCGGTTGCGGCCGACGTTTTCGCCGTCGAGCGGCTCGTCCGGCGAGTGCTGTTTCAAGGTGTAGTGCTCGAATATCCGGTAGGTTTCGGGCGTCACGCGTTTCCGCAGGCTTTCGAGCATCTGCTCCAGCGCGTCGTCGCGCATCAGCGCGAGCAGCGCGCGGTCGGCGGCGACATCGGGCGAGTCGTCGGCGTCGGGCAACTCTTCCGCCGCTTCGGGCGGCAGCGCGGACGGGGTCCGGCGGCGCAGGATGTCGGTCGCGCAATCGCGGATCACCTTGCCGAGAAAGGTGCGGAATTTGCCCCGCGCCGGATCGAAGCGGAAGCGGTCGCCTTTGCGGAAGAAGACCAGCAGCACCTCCTGCACCAACTCGGCGCATTCGCGGTCGTTCAGTCGGCGCAGGCGGCCGAGCGCGAGGATCATCGGCGCGTAGCGGCGTTCGAATTCGGCGAATCCGACGCCGTCGCCGGAAGCGATGCGTCCCAGAAGCGTCGTGCTGGTCTCGGGGGCGAATGTCATGGTGCGTCTGCTCCTTTTTTCTTATTTTCCGGCCGTGCCCCGGGCGATCGCAGTGACGGAGTGCTCCAGGGCGTCCGCGAAGCGCTCGCGGAGCAGAGCGTTGAACTCGTCGAGTTTTACCGTGCGAAGCTCGTCGCCGCGGGTCAGGATCCGCTCCGGCGGCACGCCGTAGTAAAGATCCAGCGCGGCGCCTTCGAGCAGGCTTTTCATCGACTCGGCCGCCGCGTCCGCCTTGAACGCCGCCGCTTCGCGCGCGGCGTCGAACTCAACTTTTTCCACGCCGTCGTCGGCGAGGCGCGCCACCTCTTTGCGGAGGAGTTCGAGCGTCCGCTCCGCCCCTTTCGCCTCTGTCAGCGCGTAAAATACGAAACTCCCCCGGTGGAAGCCCCCGTTGAGCGTCATGCCGACGCTGTACGAGAGCGCGTTGTCCTCGCGCACCCGGTGGAAGAGCCGCGACGAGAGGCCGTTTTCGCAATACTGCAAAATGTCGATCCGCCGGTCCAGAAAATCGTCGAGCCGCATCCCCGGCAGCGCCAGCACCACCGCCGTCTGCTCGCGCGGGAGCTCGAAGTCGATCCGTTCGGGGCGGTCGGGGAAACGCGGTTCTGCGGGGAGTTCCAACTTCTTCCCCGTCTGCTCGGCGCGACCGAACAGCGCCGCCATGAATTTTTCCGCTTCGTCGGCGCGGCAGTCGCCGCCGAATGCCGCCGCGATCCGGGGCTTATCCAGCATACCGAGGTGGAAGTCGCGCACCTGCTGCGGGGCGATCTTGCGCAGGGCGTCCATGCTGCCGTTCCGGTTCCGACCGTAGGGGTGGGGGCCGAAGAGCGCGGCGAGCGCGCGTTCCATCGCGGCATCCAGCGGCGAACTTTCGCGGCAGCGGCAGTTCTCGATCAGGTGTTCGCGTTCGCGCTCGAACTCGGCTTCGCCGAAGCGCGGGCGGCACAGCGCCTCGCCGAGTAGCTCGACCGCCTTGCGGAAGTACCGGCGCGGAGCCGAGAGCGCGATGCTGATCGAGTTGAGTCCCGGCAGGATGCCGAGCTCCGCCCCGCAGCCTTCGAGCTTTTCCCAAAACTCCGCCTCCGTACGGCGGCGCGTTCCGGCGGCGAACCACGCCGCGGCCATCGCCGAAGCGCCGGGGGCGTTCTCGAAGAGCGTGCCGCCCGGCAGCGAGAGCGCCAGCCGCGCCAGCGGAACTCCGCGGTCCGGGGCGTGGAGCAGATGCGGCGCGAGCGCGTTGAGTTCCGGCGTGCGCCGCACCGTTCGGGGGCTGGCGGCAAGTTTCGTTTCCGGGTACTGGCGCACCACCGTGATATTGTTGCGGTCCAACAACTTCGCCGCCTCGCGCACGTTTTCGTACGTCAGCGCCGAGAGCCGCGCTATGCGGCGGTCGCACTCTTCGGGCGGCTCGCCGCCCAGTACCGCGCCGCCGATGTTGAGGGCGATCGACCGCGGGTCGTCGGTCTGCCGCAGCAATTCCGCATACTTCTGCACCCGCTCGCGTTCGACGGCGGAGCGGTCGAGGTCGCCGTTTTTGACTTTTTCCAGTTCCTCGAAGAGACGTTTTTCGAGCTTTTCGAGCTTGGCGGGGACCGCTGCCGCGCCGACTTCGCCCAGATTGGTGTTGCAGATCGAAAAACAGCTTGCGCCGACGTTCTGCGCGAGGTTTTCCTCGAGTTCGAGTTTGCGTACGAGACGCGAACTTTCGCCCATGCCCAAAGTGCCGAAGAGCAGCTCCGCCGCATCGAACAGTTCTCCGTCGTCCGGTATCCGAAGTGCCAGCGCCAGCCGCGCCAGAGGATCGGGGAAGACGATCTCGCCCGAGCGCGACGTGCGCGGCGGCGGTTCGACGGCGAGCACCGGTTCGGCGAGATCGCCGCGCTTCCAGTCGCCGCAGCATTTTTCCAATCTCTCCGCCGTCGCCGCGGGGTCGAAGCCACCCGTCAGCACCCAGAAGCACCGTTCCGGGGTGTATCTTCTGCGGTGGTACTTTTTCAGCATGTCGCAACGGCATTCGGCGACCAGCTCCGGGTAGCCGCAGACGGGGTGGCGCAGCGGATGGTTCGGGAAGACGGTCTTGAGCATTTCGTGCACCAGCCGGTCGCCGACGCGGTCGCGGGTCATCGCGCATTCGCGCAGAATGACCTGCTTTTCCAGCTCGAATTTCGGTTCCGGCAGTTCCGGAGTGCGCACCATGGCGGAGACCAGTTCCAACACCTCCGCGAGATGTTCCGCCGGGATGTTGACGTTGACCATCGTGAACTCCGGCCCGGTGCAGGCGTTGATCGACCCGCCGAGGCGGCGCACCGTATCCGCCGCGCTCTGTTCCGGATAGCCCGCGCACCCCTGAAAGAGCATGTGTTCGAGGAAGTGCGACACGCCGTATCCCAGAAACTCCTCCTCGTGCACGCTGCCGGTGCGGATATAGCACTCCGCTTCGACCGCCCGGCCGGGGCGCGGCAGAAAGTAGGCCGTCATGTCGTTGTCGAAGGTGCGGCGCATGGTCTGCGAGTAAAAATTCATCTTGTGCTCTCCAGAAAAATTCTCGACCCGTCGGCGCGGTACTCGACGGTCAGGGCTTTGTGCAGTTCCCCGTTTTCGTCGAGGAAACAAATTCTTTTGCCATCCGCGTGGAAACGGCCGGAGGCGAAGTCCTCCGCCGCGCGCGGCAGCACCACATGGTCGCCGACCGTCTTGAGGCGTTCGACGTTTTCGAGCGCCAGACGGCGCAGTTCGTCATTCACGGGGCGCCCCGGAACGCGCGCGGCGCGGACGGCGGCGAGCTCTTCGACCGTCGCCTCCGCCAGATCCAGCGGCATCGCCGCCGAAACGCCGAGCACCGGACCGGAATCCATCTCGCGCGAACCGTCGCCGGTGTAGGGCTGGGCGAGGATCACGCTGCTCCGCAGCGCGTCGTGACCGGCGAGGATGGCCCGCTCCACGGGCAGGATGTGCAGCCCCGCCATCAGCCGCCGCCCGGAAGCGTCTTCCAGCGTCAGGTCGCCGGGGTGGACGTTGAGGCACGGGAAGCGCCCCGTCAGATTGGTGAGGGGGATGAATCCCGCCAGAATGCCCATTTCGGGGGCAAACGGAGCGAGCAGTGCGTACATCGCATCGCTCCACTCCTGCCGGATGGCGCATCGCCGAGGCGAGTCGAGGCGTATGGAACTTTCGCCGCGTTCGCGGTAAAACTTTCTTATATCCAGTTCGACGACCGGCACCCCATATTCTTTGCCGAGTTCGCGCGCCCGGCCGGTCAGCGGCGAATCCGTCGCCAATGCGACGACGCCGAAAACGTGTCTTCCGGTGCGCAGATACTCCAGCACGGCTTCGGCATTGGTGCCGGCGCCGCTCAGGAAAATGACGGTCCGCGCCGGAGCGTCCACGGTGTGCGGAGTGAAAAGTCTATCCATCGAAATCGAAAAATCTCCATGTGATGAACCGCGCTGCGGTTTGCCGTCGTTTAAAATAACGGTGTGCGGCGGGGCGCGTCAAGTAAAAAAGCGGCTTTTTTTCATATTAACCGCACTTTTGGAGTTGCACGATGTGGCGGAAACGATTATATTCTATAACAAAGACGTTATCCGCGAACGGAGAACAACCCACAACCCGAGAGGATATGCAAATGAAGATCTCGCAATTCGCCAAAATTTCCGCAGTCGCATTGTTGACGCTCGTCTGCGCCGTCGCCGCCGAGGCCGCCCCGTGGATGTCGCTCGGCCCGAAGCGCGAGATCCACACCATGATCATCACCGGGAACTACAAGATGCCCCGGCTGATAGCGGAGCTCGTCCAGGATGAATCCCGTCAGCCCTACATCCTGCTGCCCGACCCCCGCGACGAAGTCAAGAAGATCTGCTTCTGCCCGCCCAGCCGCAAGGAAGGCATGGAGATACAGGAGCAGTACTTCAACGATTTCATCCGCACCGCCGGTCCCAAGCGGATCATCATCCTCGGCGACGAGCGCTATGTGCCGGTCAAATACGAGAAGATGCTTGACGGCAAGATCCCCGTGTTCCGCGTCACCGGAGAAAGCTGGGGACGCATCGCCGAGGAACTTACTTTCATGCTGAACTTGAGTTTTCTCGGCCGCAACTTCCGCAAACTCCAGACCAAGATGTACGAGGAAAGCTACCGTCCGGTCAGCCGTCCCGCGCCCAATCCGCAGGATGGCGCCGAGGCGCAGCAGAAAGAACACGTCGCGCCGGCCCAGCACGACGTCCCCGCCGGCAATTGAGGCATAGCGTCTTTTCCGCAGCCGGAGGGCGTCGCCTCTCCGGCGCGTTCTGCGCTCCATCATGAAGAACCTGTTCAGAATCGCGTTCAACGCTTTCCGCGAATCGCTGCGCGAGCCGGTCTATTGCCTGATGCTGCTGGCCTCGCTGATGCTGATAGCGTTTTATCCGTCTCTGGCGGCTTTTGCATTCATGGAGCCCCTGAAGCTCGTCATCGACAGTTCGATGGCCACGGGATTGCTTTCCGGGCTGATCGTCGCCGTGCTCTGCGCCAGCAACACGGTCGCCAGGGAGATGCGCAACGGCACCGTGCTGCTGCTGCTGTCGAAGCCGGTCTCGCGGTGGAATTTCGTTCTCGGCAAGACGCTCGGGATCACGACCGCGGTGGCGCTTTTCGCGTTTCTCTGCAATCTGGGGTGCATCATCAGCACATTCGTCTCCATCGACCAGTTCCGCTTCGAGAAGTCGATATTCGGCATTTTTCTGGCGGTCATCGCGGTCGGCGCTTTCTGCGGCATGGCGGCCAATTTCGTCTTCGGCAGCTCGTTCATGGAGATCTGCACCTATTCGCTTAGCGTGCTTCTGACGGTCTTCGTAGTCGCGCTGATGGTTTTGGCGCAGTTCGAAGTCGTCCAGATACCGCAGGAGCTGAACGTCGCCGATCTTTCGCACAGCCGCTGTCTGGAATACATATTTTTCTTCAAGTTCAAAGTCCCGCTCGATCTGTTCAAGGCGCTGATGCTGATAAATTTTGCGGTGATCGCCATGGCGACGATCGCCGTCACCGCCGCGACCCGGCTCGACGTGGTGCCCAACATGTGCGTATGCACCGCGGTATTTTTCATGGGTCTGTTGTCGAGCTACCTTTTCCGCAAATTCGCCGACACCGATTCGGGACTGCTGAAACAATTGCTGACCGTTTTGTATTCCGTCTTTCCGAACTGGCAGTTCTTCTGGCTGGCCGACGCGCTGGCGATGAAAAAGCACATCCCCGCGGGGTATGTCGGCATGTCGGCGCTGTACATGGCGCTCTTCATCGTCATAGCTTCGCTGTGGGCGGTGGTGCTGTTCCGTGAAAAGGAGGTCGCGGGCGACTCCCGCAACTGATGCGGGAATGCCGATGCCGCCCGGGTACGGTCATGCGGGTACTGCATCTTCAGACGGTCGATTCCACCAACACTTATGCGCTTCGGCATTTTTCCGAAGTCGCGGATACCGTGCTTGTCAGCGCTTTCGAACAGACCGCCGGACGCGGCAGGCAGGGGCGCCGGTGGATCGCTCCGCCGGGGAGCAATCTCACCGTTTCGTTCGCGATGAGCCGGATCGCGGTCGGTTTCCACGCCGGGGCGGTCGCCGGCCTGGCGGCGCTCGATCTGGTGCGCGAAGCCGTTCCGGGCGCGACCGCCTACCTCAAGTGGCCAAACGACGTCTATGTCGGCGGCGCAAAACTGGCGGGCATCCTCTGCGAGGGGGTGCCGGATCGCGGCCGGATCGCCGGAGTCGTCGCGGGGATCGGTCTGAACGTCAATCTTTCCGCCGCCGAGGCCGCGGATGTCGGACAGGCGGCGACCAGTTTGAAGATACTGGCTCCGAAGCGTGTTTTTTCCGTTCCCGAGTGTGCCGAAAGACTGGCATTTTTCCTTGAACGATGGTATATTAAATATGATTGCGGTCGTGATTCCGTGCTCGCCGCGTGGCGGTGCGAAAACCGGCTTGTCGGACGCCTTGTCGAAGTCGTCGAGCCGTCGGGAAACGTCTTGTCGGGGCGCTTTTCCGCCATCGGCGACGACGGTGCGATGATCCTGGATACGCCGTGCGGCGAACGGGTCTTCCGCTGCGGCGACGTCAAGATCGCCAAGGGATTCGATCCGGATACGGTCGACTGATCCGGCGGCGGATAGCCGGTCGGAGCTTTGCCGCCGGGCGTGGCGGATAAAAAAAGGAATGGGTTATGAGCAACATGGATTTGCTGGCTAACGGCCTCAAACTGCTGGTCTGCGGAATGGGGGTCGTTTATGTGTTTCTGGTGGTGATGATCTTTTCCATCAACGTGATGAGCATCGTGCTCCGTCCGTGGATCGACAAGTTCGAACCCAAGCCCGCCGCGGCCAAACCGGCCGCCGCTCCCGCCGCCGTCGAAGCGGATATCGTCGCCGCGGCCGTCGCCGCCGTCGCTCTGCGCCGCACCCGCTGAAGAAGCGGAGCCGCCGCGGGCGGAAAATTTCCGGAAAACAACATAGAGACGCACAAAAAAATTTTACATAAAAACAGGAAAGCAGCAGATGAAAAAGATCAAATTCATGGATTGTTCGTTCCGGGACGGTTTTCAATCGTGCCTCGGCGCGCGGGTCAGGACCGACGACTTTCTCCCCGCCCTCGACGCGGCGGTCAAGGCCGGAATAGATTATATCGAGATCGGCGGCGGCGCCCGTTTCCAGAGTCTGTACTTCTACTGCCAGGAGGATGCTTTCGACATGATGGACCGCTGCCGCGAAGTGGCCGGTCCCGACGTGAATTTCCAGACGCTCGCCCGCGGCGTCAACGTGGTCGGTCTCTCTTCCCAGCCGACCGAAGTCATCGATCTGCACGCCAAGCTTTTCAAGAAGCACGGCATCACCACCATCCGCAACTTCGACGCGCTCAACGACGTGCGCAATCTGGACGTTTCCGGACGCGCCATCGCGCGGCACGGCCTCAAGCATCAGGTCACGGTCACGCTGATGGGGCTCGCTCCCGGATTGAACGAAAGTTACGCGCACACCCCCAAGTTCTACATCGACCGCCTCAACGAGATCATCGCGGCGGAGATCCCGTTCGACAGCCTCGCTTTCAAGGACGCCAGCGGTACCAGCACCCCCGCGACGGTCTATGAGACGGTCAAAATGGCGCGCGAAGTCCTCGATTCGACTTTCGGCAAGGGAGCCAGGGAGATACAGTTCCACACCCACGACACCGCCGGGATGGCGGTCAGCTGCAACTACGCGGCCATCGAGGCGGGCGCGGATGCGATCGACCTGGCGATGAGCCCGCTTTCCGGCGGCACCTGCGAAGCGGACATCCTCGTGATGTACCAGCGGCTTCGCGGCACGGAGTACACTTTGGACATCGACCCCGAAAAGATCCTCGCCGCCGAGAAGGTCTTCGAGCAGTGCATGGATAAATACTTCATGCCGCCCGAGTCGATGCAGGTCTCGCCCAAGATCGTCTTTTCTCCCATGCCGGGCGGGGCCCTCACCGCCAACACCCAGATGATGCGCGACAACAACTGCCTCGACAAGTTCGACCAGTGCATCGCCGAGATGCGCGAAGTCGTCGCCAAGGGCGGTTTCGGTACCTCCGTCACTCCGGTGTCGCAGTTCTACTTCCAGCAGGCGTTCAGCAACGCGATGCGCGGCAAATGGTCCGTGATCGACAAAAACGGTTACGGCAAGATGGTTTTGGGGTACTTCGGCAAGACCCCGGTCGCCCCCGATCCCGAGATCGTCAAGCTCGCCGAGGAACAGCTCGGCATGAAACCCACCACCGAAGCCGTGGTCGCCATCAACGACCGCGACGAGAGCTTGAGCATCAAGGCGCAGATCGCCAAGCTCGAAGCGGCGGGCATTGAAGCCACGGAAGAGAATATCTTCATCGTCGCCGCGTGCGGCGACAAGGGGCTCAACTACCTCAAGGGCGACCGCCCGAACGGCATCCGCTACAAGGAGGCGGCCAAACCCAAGACCGGCGCTTCCGCCGCCGCCTACACCGCCACGATCGACGGCAAACAGGTCGTCGTCGAAGTCGGGGCGAACGGGCAGGAGTACACCGCCAGCGTCAACGGCAGGACTTTCAAGGTCGCCCTTGCGGAGGGCAAGGCGGAAGTCAAGGCCGCTCCCGCCGCCGCTTCGGGCGCCGGAGCCGATCTGCTGGCCCCGCTCCCCGGTACCGTGACCAAGATCGTCGCCGCCGCCGGAACGCAGGTCAACGCCGGCGACACGGTGCTCGTCATCGAGGCGATGAAAATGGAGACCGAGATCAAAGCCGACAACTCCGGCACGGTCAAAGAACTCTGCGTCGCCCAGGGCGCGGTCGTCGCCGCCGGGGACAAACTCGCCGTGATCGGCTGATGACGGAGGGCGTGAAATGAAAAAGCATCTGCTTCTCACTCTCGCGCTCCTCGGCTTCGCCGGGGCGCTCCATGCGGCGGATCCGGTCGTTCCGCCCGAACCGCAGGCGATCCGCCGCCCCAGGGCGGTAAAGTCCGTCGAAGCGGCGAAGCCCGCTCAGGTCAAAGAAGCCGCCAAGGCGGCGAAGCCCGCCTCCGGTTCGGTCACGCCGTTCCGACTCAAAAATCTGAGCGACGATATGCTGGGTATGTACTTCGATAATGGCAAGTATTATCTGCGCTACGAATGGGACAAGCCCGCGGTCGTCTATTCGCTGTCGATGGCGGACGGTCAGAAGCTCGCCCCCGGCCGCGAGCTCATGATCATCCAGCCCGAGGGACGCAGCAAGGGCAAGATCAAGACCAATGCCGCATTGCGGGTCGCCGAGATAAATCCGAAGATCAAACCCGCCGCCATCATCGAAAAAGGCGAGTCGATTGCGTGTTTCGAGATCATCGTCATCACTCACGATTCGGTGGACAACAGATCCGCCGCCACGGGAAACATGCCGAGTTGGGGCGAGGCGTTCAAAAACTTGTGGCACTCGACCGGCATCTACGACATCATCCGCCAGAGCCGGAGCGACTTCAAAAACACCTGGACGCTCGGCCTCGGGCGCGTGCTGATGATGCTCGTCGCGCTCTTGTTGATCTACCTCGCGGTAGTCAAGGAGTTCGAGCCCTTGCTGCTCTTGCCGATCGGCTTCGGCGCGCTGTTGGCGAATATCCCGCTCGCCGGGATCTCCGGACCCGACGGCCTGCAGGGGATGATCTACAACGTCGGCATCGAAACGGGGGTCTTCCCGTTGCTGATCTTCATGGGCGTGGGTGCCATGACCGATTTCGGCCCCCTGATCGCCAACCCCAAGACCGCGCTGTTGGGCGGCGCCGCCCAGATGGGCATCTTCTTCGCGCTGCTTGGGGCGTTGGGGCTCACCATGTGCCACATCGGGATCGACTTCGACGTCAAGGATGCCGCCAGCATCGGCATCATCGGCGGCGCCGACGGTCCGACCAGCATCTACTTGACCAGCAAGCTTTCGCCGAAGCTCCTCGGCGCGGTCGCGGTCGCGGCTTACAGCTACATGGCGCTCGTGCCGATCATCCAGCCGCCGATCATGAAGCTCCTCACCACCGAAAAGGAGCGCAAGATCAAGATGAAACAGCTTCGGCAGGTCGGCAAATTGGAAAAGATCTGCTTCCCGATCCTCATCACGCTGCTCTGCGCGTATCTTCTGCCCGACGCGGCGCCGCTCATCGGCATGCTGATGTTCGGCAATCTTATGCGCGAATGCGGCGTTGTCGAACGGCTGAACCAGACCGCCCAGAATGCGCTCATCAACATCGTGACGATCTTCCTCGGTCTCGCGGTCGGGTCGAAGCTCTCGGCGGATCAGTTCCTGTCGCTTCAGACTCTGGGCATCCTCGTCCTCGGTGCGGTGGCGTTCTCGGTCGGTACGGCGAGCGGGGTGATCTTCGCCAAGATCATGAATCTCTTCAGCCGGACCAAGATCAATCCCCTCATCGGCGCCGCCGGAGTTTCCGCCGTGCCGATGGCGGCGCGGGTCGTCAACAAGGTGGGGCTCGAGAGCGATCAGCACAACTTTTTGCTCATGCACGCGATGGGGCCCAACGTCTCCGGCGTGATCGGTTCCGCGGTCGCGGCTGGCGTGCTCTTGAACATGCTCAAGGGGTTGTGATCCCGTTTCTTCGGCCCGATATCGGCGGCGGCGATCCCGCCGCCGCGTTTTTCGTCGGAGCATCGTTTATGCGTGTTTTTTTTCGGTTTTACGCTTGCATTTTTCGAAAATCACGTTATTGTAATGCATAATTGTATTTAGGTAAATCAACGGCCAATCTGGGGGTCCAAAGTGGGTACTCAATATTTGACCAAGTTTTTTTCCACGGATATCGGCATCGATCTGGGTACGGCAAACTGTCTGGTCTACGTTCGCGACCTCGGCGTCGTGCTCTCCGAGCCGTCGGTGGTGGCGATCAAGATCAGCAACAACGAAGTGCTCGCGGTCGGTCATGACGCCAAGGAAATGCTCGGCAAATGTCCGGGCGGCATCCGCGCGATCCGTCCGATGAAGGACGGCGTGATCGCCAACTTCGAAGTCACCGAGGAAATGCTCCGCTACTTCATCCTCAAGGCCATCCGCACCATGCCGTGGCGGCGCAGACTGTTGCGTCCGCGGGTGATCGTGGCGGTGCCGTCGGGCATCACCGAGGTCGAAAACCGTGCCGTCAAGGACAGCGCCAAGCGCGCCGGAGCCGGCGACGTGGTGCTGGTCGAGGAGCCGATGGCCGCGGCGGTCGGCGTGGGGCTCCCCGTCGCCGAACCCTCGGGCAGCATGATCGTCGATATCGGCGGCGGCACGACCGAAGTTGCGGTCATTTCCCTTTCCGGCATCGTCGATTCCAAGAGCGTGCGGGTCGGCGGCGACCAGCTGGACGCCACGATCATCCAGCACCTGAGAAGAGTCTACAATCTGCTGATCGGCGAACTCACCGCCGAGCAGATCAAGATCAAACTCGGCAGCGCCTACCCCGTCAAGGACGACGAGTCGATGGAGGTCAAGGGCCTCGACATGGTCTCGCGCGTGCCCAAAATGGTGCGCATCACGGCGGCCGAGATCCGTACCGCGCTGCAGGAGCCGGTCACGTCGATCATCGAAGCCGTCCGTTCGACTTTCGAGCACTGTCCGCCGGACCTTGCCGCCGATCTGCTCGATCGCGGCATCATGCTCGCGGGCGGCGGCGCGCTGCTTTCCGGTCTGGATAAACTGCTGAGCGAAGAGACCGGTCTGCCGGTCTTCGTCGCCGACGAGCCGCTGAACGCGGTCGTAAAAGGCACCGGCGTGATGCTGCAGGAAGACAATCTGGATAAGATATGGGGATGACGGAGCCGCTGCCGCTGCGTTTTCCCGTTTGGGTTTGATATGAAGAGCAAAATCGACTTTTCCGCATTGCGTCCGGTGCGTCTCGCCGACCGGAGCCTTTTCGAGCAGAAAATACAGCTGATGAACAGCCAGAGCTGCGAATGCAGTTTCGTCAATCTGTTCGTCTACCAGAAACCTTACCGGATCGAATTCCTCGAGTGGAAAGACCGCATCGTCGTCTACGAGCGCGTCGCCCGCACCATCCACTACCCGCTGGGCAAGTGGACAAATCCCGACGAGCTGCGCGAGATAACCGACGCTTTCATGGCGGAGGGGCTCATCGACGGCGGCGTCTACGACGTCCCCGAGGAGTTTCTCGACCGCCACACCGACTGCGACAAGTACTTCGACATCGAATTCGACGAAGGCATGATAGATTATTTGTTTTCGGTGGAAAAGATCGCCACTTTCGTCGGTCCGAAGCTCCGCAAGAAGCACAATCTGGTCAAGCAGTTCCAGTCCAACTGGCCCTACGCCTCGGTCAAGAAGATAACCGCGGCGGAGATCCCCGTCGCCGCCAAGCTGGCGACCGAGCTTAATTCCCGGCTCACCCCCTGCGAATTTCTCGACGAAGAGGCGATCGCGCTGGAACAGACGTGGGAAAATTTCTCGAAACTCGGCTTGTTCGGCATAGTCCTCTATGCCGAACCCGATTTCCCGGCGGGCTTTTCGGTGTACAGCATGCTGTCGCCGGATACGGTCGATGTCCACTTCGAAAAGGCGGACCATTCGGTCAAGGGCGCCTCGCAGACGCTGACGTGGCAGCTCGCCATCGCCCTGCGCGGCAAGGCCGCATTCATGAACCGCGAGCAGGATATGAACGAGGAAACGCTGCGCCACGCCAAGCGTTCCCTCGATCCGGAGCGTTTCTTCAAGCGTTATTTCTTCCGCCGTCGCGGTTGAGCGGACGCGATTGAAAAAAACGTTTCGCGGTGTTATATTATGTTGACGTAAGCCGGTTGCAATCGTTTTTACAACCGGTTTGTTTTTTAGATGCGTAACATACGGCGCGAGCCGCGGAGTTGTCATGTCTTTGTTCGGTAACGGAAAACATTCGACTTTGCGTCCCGATCCGGCGGGTCACAAGATGGTGATCCCCGACGGTTCGTGGGTGCAGTGCAAAAACTGCAGCCAGACCCTCTATACCGATCAGCTGCGCGACAATTTGCAGGTGTGCTGGTATTGCGAGTGCCATCTGCCGATGACCGCGTCCGAACGCATCGAACTGCTTTGCGACCACGGCAGCTTCAAGGAGATCGCCGGCGAGCTGCGTTCCGAAGATTTTCTAAAATTCACCGACTCCAAGCCCTATTCCAGACGCCTCGAGGAAAACGAGAAAAAATCCGGCCTCTCCGAGGCGGTGGTCTGCGGCACGGCGGAGATCGAGGGGCGCAAACTCGTCATCGGCGTGATGGACTTCCGCTTCATGGGCGCATCGATGGGCGCGGTCGTGGGCGAGCGCATCACCCGGGCCGTCGAAGCGGCGACCGCGGCGAAATTGCCGGTGCTGATCGTCACCGCCTCCGGTGGAGCCCGCATGCAGGAAGGCATCATCAGTTTGATGCAGATGGCGAAGACCAGCGCCGCGCTGGAACGCCACGCCGAAGCTGATCTTCCCTATATCGTGCTTTTGACCAATCCGACTTACGGCGGCGTTTCGGCGAGTTTCGCCACGCTGGGCGACGTGATACTGGCCGAGCCGGGCGCGATGATCGGTTTCGCCGGGCCGCGGGTGATCCAGGAAACGACCAATGCAAAACTTCCGGCCGGATTTCAGACCGCGGAGTTCCTGTTGGAAAAAGGCTTGATCGACCGCATCGTCGAACGGAAAAAACAACGCCGGGAAATCTCACTCCTACTTGAATTTTTCGCTTCCCGACGTTAATTTATGACTGTGGAGTTTGGAGCGGACTCCGTGTGTTGTCAAAATCGCCAACCGGGTCAGGTGGGGAACCAAGCAGCCCTACGTGAATTTTGACAGGCCGCGGATAATCTGCTCCTTTTTTTTGAGACGCCACCGGAAAAATCTTGGCTTGTCTTTGCGCGTCTCGCGAAAGTCCGCGGCCGCCGTACCCTCGGGGTGTACCGCAGAGGGTACACCCGCTCGGCTCCGCCGGTCACGTCTTTTTCGCGATCCATCGCAAATCCGTCGCCAGTATTTTTCCGGTGGCGTCTCGTTTCTTTTGCCGGATATTGGCGGTAAGAGTTGTTTTTGCGAATTTCGCGAAAGTCCGCGGCCGCCGCACCCTCGGGGTGTACCGCAGCGGGTACACCCGCTCGGCTCC
>Ga0310690_10006164_pt1 | contig 15892 bp, 35 predicted proteins | sample AusTroGonzalo_MG_2_FD_207661 | JGI IMG/M metagenome (GOLD analysis project Ga0310690, IMG submission 207661) | Bovine rumen microbial communities from tropical cattle in Woodstock, Queensland, Australia - Gonzalo_04 (v2) (version 2) | ecosystem: Host-associated > Mammals > Digestive system >... | reverse complement strand
AATGGTATATAACCATAGCAAACATTTTATTTATTGCTATTTGGTTAGGTATTATTCCAGTTGTCTCTGCTCTACCATGATATGATCCTTTAACTGGTTCCCAGTTATTAAATGCTATTGGATAATAATCTAGTCCAGTATCTTTGTCTTCGTAAATATATCTATTTTGTACAAATTTATGAGCAAATACCTTGCCATCTTTCTTAAAGTATTTGATAACATATAACGCTTTGCTATATCCATCTGCGTTTACTTCAACCTTACCATTGTCCCCCATTTGATGTTGTGTATCATCATCAGCTTCGATATATGCCCAACCATCATCACTATTGTACTTTTTATATTCTTCACGCAAATTCTTAACTAAATCACGCCCTATAACTAAGATATATGGTTGTTTCTCAACTTTTCTTGTGTTAGGGTTACCAAACATTACATTAGTTGCGTCTATTATTTCAGCTTTGATTATCCCTCTTACATCAGGGTTTGTTTGTTTATATGGTTGTTCATCAAAATCAAAATACCAATGTAAGCACCAATCTCCTGTATCAAACCCATCTCCTAAGAGTTGACGAGATAATGCGTCAAAATTAATATTTTCTAATATGTTTTTTATTTCTGCGTTTGCTAAGTCTGTATCCTTTACCTTTTGTTGCATAGTTGGTTCTAGACTTTGAGGTCTATATTCCATTGGACTAATTGATATTGCTATGTTATCAGTCTTTAAACTAGCAATTTTAAATTGTTTAACACGTTTTATTATGTTAAATACTGGTTTAGGCAAACCATCAGCAACTACATTTCTCCATTGATCTCCATTTGCAAAAGCTATATTTGCGTCTATTGTTTCATAGTAGTTCTTATCACTACCATATAATGCGTTATTATAACGTATTCCCGATTCATATAGTGCCCAATCTTTTTCAATATTTGATTTTTCTTCTTTTTCTTTCATCTAGACACCTACTTTCTACTACGAGCTATGCTTTCATCATAGTTCATTAAACTTTCAAACGCCTCTCTAAGACGCTTTTGTTTATCTTTTTCTGCTTGTGATAGCTCAGGTTTTTCTTGTTTTTCTGTTTGCTTTGTATTGTATTGCCTAGCGTTGTATATCGTATAACAGTTTATAGCTATCATAATTAACATTAATACTATTATTAAAATTTCCATTTACCCTCCATAACTCATATAGCCACGAGTTGCTACTGCCCCTGCTATTCCAAGTATTCCTTCTTTTCGTCTAGCATTTTGGCTTTCTAAGAACCTAAGTTCATCATCTGTCATTATCTTAGTTGCTCTTGTTCGTTCAATACAGAAACCTCTTAATGCGTCTGGTGCATGTGTAAACTCGTGTGGTTCTTTTGCTACATCATTAGCGTTCTTTTCATCGTGCTGTACAATAGGCAAGGTTCTGATAATGTTTATACAAGTATTGAAGAATTTTAACTTAGATGTTATATAAGTCTCTCCTGTTTGTTCATCAGTTGCCTCAAATACTTTTATGTGTTCGGCTACTGCATACCAACCTTGTACACGATTGTTAGCACTACGCCTTAATATAACTCCGTTCTCACGAAATATATCACAGGCACTCTTTCCTGTATCGTTTCGTCTATTCCATAAGTCAGGTGGTGCATACGTGAATTTTATTTTGTCATCACCATTTACTTCTAGAATACGAGCTGCTGCTTTAGATACAATTAAGTTAGGTTCGTATAACTCTTTATAGACATATTCATTACCTTTTGGATCAATTGCAACCCATAGGCAACATAACATATCTAAACCATAGTCGATAGTTCTGTATCTATCCCACTCATTAGGAATTTCAAAAGGTTCAATTACATGTACCTTACGGTCAAACTCAGTAAAGTATTGTCCGTCAAATATGTCCCAGTTACCATCTTTTAGTGCCTTACGTTCCTTTTCAGGCAAGGCGTCTAGACGTTTTATATAATCAGGATCGGCTTCCATTAAGTATTTATTATCAGTTACAAAACTAGGGATAAATATACGAGTTGTTTGTGTTCCTACTTCATTTCGTACTTCGTGTATCTCATTAGGTTTACCAATATCTATGAATCGTGCCTTTACCCACTCGTGTCCAACTCCTCCAGGGTTAGTAGAACTTTTTATCCTTTTAGGGAAGTCATTAGCACCACGACAACGTGAGATCATATATACATACATATATTCAGTAAAGTGCGTTAACTCATCAAAACGAATTACGTCATATTCAGCTGATTGGTATTGATATACGTCTTGTTCATTATCTATATAACCAAAATCTATTAGACTACCATTTTTAAATGTCCATACGTGTTTAGCAGAGTTATAACTTGCTATTTCTCGTGGATATAAGCCTTGTGTAGTACGTATTACACTACGTTCCAAATCAGGAAATGTTCGTCTAAAGATTATTTGCTTAGAACCTGCATACTTACAAGCATAAACAAGTGCGTCTATTATTTGTGCGTAAGTCTTACCTCCACCAGCAGCACCACCAAAAAGTGTTTCAAATGCTTCTGATGTCATAAACTCATTTTGTTTTTTAGTTATTTTTACGTCCATTATCCATCAATTCTTTTTGCTAGGTTCTTTTTAATTAAGTCTTCTGCTAGTTCTTCAGTAACTTCAAGTATATCTCCAGTAATTACCCAACCTAGTAGTTTATTATTCTTTGGTGTTAGTTTAATGATTTCACCATATCTATCGTATTCATCTGTATTGATTACTTCTAGTTTGACTAATTTCATTTCAACTTTCTTTTCAGTCTTTTTCATATATTTACCTCCTCCTAGATAATCTAGCCATTTTTCTTTAGCGTGATTATCATAATCGCTTAAAACTGGTATCTTTAATAATTTCTTAACATCAAATTTCATATTTAGAGGTACTACATATCCATTTACTCCGTCTTTGATTAGCTCAGTACAACCTTCAATATCGGTTACGATACATGGAGTTTTATACTGTAAACTCTCCTGTACGGTATATGGTAGTCCCTCAACGTCAGAAAGTAATACGGTATAATCGGCGTCTCTCAAATAGTCCCATATATCAAAACGTGGTTCATAGTATTGTATTTCCTCACCCTTTAGGTTATGAGGACCATTTGTAAATATTTTCCAATCAAATTTGATTCCAGCTTCTCGTAACATCGTACAGAGTTTCTCCATACGTGCACCACCCTTGTCAGGATCAATTCGAGTACAGCTTATTAAGTGTAGTACCTTATGTGTTTCCTGTGTAGGTGCTAGTATGTTTTGTATTGTAGTTGGGTTATCCTTTAATACGAGTTTGCTCATCTTTGATACAAAATAACCACAACCAACTACCTCATTAGTTTTACTAAAAGGTTTATATTGTGCATTTAAAATCTTATTATCAGAGAGATATTTATAATTAGCGTGTCTCATTTCAATATAACGATTATCCTTTGAGATAACGTTATTAGGTACTGTTCCCCATACTGAGTTTCTAATAAAAATATCGCACTCATATTTCTTATTAGGATCATAATGCTCGAGTGTTACATAAGGTGCTATTCTACGCATTTGTGTATAATACCCAGTATCATATAAAATCGTTATGTCGTAGTATTCCCATAAATTAATTACGAAGTTATATAGAAACGTCTCAACTCCACCAATTTCACAAAATCGTGAGTGATATATCATTAAGTGTTTCATTTTGCACCCCACGAACCTAACATTAAGTGTTTTTGATATTTATCCATTGTTTCTTTAGAGTATACCTTCATATTAGGTACTTGTTGTGTTTCATAACGATTACGGTCTATTCCATTTAATGCGAGTATATCTGACATTATCATTGTGTTTGTTTTATAGTCATACCAATTTTCTTTAACTTCAAACGTTTCGTTATCGTAATAATCTAGCATTTGTTTTATTATTTCATTACCTGCTTCAGAACCCATTACAGCACATACTGGATAACCAGGCTGTTCAAACCCTGTAAAGGCAGGACAATCAAATAATTCTCGTAAATCTTTATAGACCATTACATCAGTATCTACATAGATACCACCTAGCTCATATAACGCCCATAAACGAGCTACATCTGATACAAACGCCCACTTCTTATTTTTATAAGCGTCCTCAACATATTTATTAAAATGTATATTGAAGTTATCCTCATTAATCTCGAGTACCTCAACATCAGGCATTACCTCACGCCATGACTTCATACAGTTCAATACTTCTTTAGGCTTTTCTCCACGCCCAAACCAACAATATATTAATCGCATATCTTTACCTCTACTCGTTCTTCATCAGAATAGAACTTCTTTATATGTAAGTCATATATTATTGTGTCGTCTTCATACGCTACTCCGTTTAGCCCATCTAAGATTGACTTAGCTACATTATCTATATCTCCATTATGTAATGTATTAGGTTTTCCCATTAGTTCAGCTCGTTTCTTTTTAGAGTACGACTTCGGTACATTAAAAAAAGCATTAATCTCCATGATTAACGCCCCCTCTAGTTTGGTATCTCCATATTTCTCAATATAAGAGTCTGCTACTAACTTTTGATATTTTAACGTAGGCTCAGGTGTATATGTTTGTATGAAGTTTCCTCGCCTCATAAATCTAGGTCTTTGTTTGGGTTGTATCTTACCATAAACTGTAAATTCAATCATTGTTCCTCCAGTTTTTAAGTACCTAATAGTACCTCAAAAAAGTTATAAAAAAATACCCCATACCGTTTTAGCATGGGGGGGATATTGAAACTCCTCAATAGCTACTATATACAGGGGTGATCGGATATATAGTAACCATTAAGCAGCTTCAATCTAGCTGCTTGCTCAGTCTCCCATTATAGGGTAGTGAGATAAATATGCAACAGTTATAGACCTGTATGCTTGTCTTCGTTCCTCGACAGGCTTCATAATGTATCGTTCATACATTACTCAGTGTGAAAAAAGAAAATAAATAAAGAATCTATGTACTTATCGTTTATTTCGTGTTATATTTAGGATAACAATTTTATCTTTGCCTATTTACTATACTTAGAATAAATCTGTGTGTATGTATATATATAGGTATCCTAGCGTGTGGTGGGTGTCATATTTTTGGTATACCCTATATACGAGGGGGAGGCGTTCTATCTCTCTATTGGTTGTATCTCTGCACCCCTCTAGCCTCTAGCACTCCACCAAGCCACAGTGCCAAGGCAACATAATGTGTATTATAGGAAGTAATTTATTCTATTTTTATATTTATATTTATACTACTATTTGAAGTACTTTGGTTTTCGTTTAATCGTAATTTATCGTATAAGATCCCTAAACTTGTTACAAGTTGGCTTAATTGTATCTTGTCATCGCTCTTGATTTGGTTTTCTATTCTATCAAGCATTAGTGCTATTATCTCATTAGCTTTTTTTGTAAAGTTACTTGAATAATCTTTTATACTGTTTGACAATATCAATGCTTTTTCTTTATCATCGAATTTGTTAACTATATCATAAACGCTTTGCCTTGTTATGTCATACTTTTTGCATATTGCTTGTATATTTTCATTTGTATGGTTTAGTTGATAATCAAGCAATATTGCTTTTTTGTCATCGTTGCTTAGTTTGTAATTGTGCTTTGTCATTGTATCACCTTATATATATTATAATATACTTATAGCCTTTTAATCATTATAACTGTTTTTTCTGATGTGGACATAGTCCCCTTTTTATTTGGTTTAGTTCCATTTTCTAGCCTGTATCACTATATATAATATAACACCTAAAAGTTGGCAATAGTTGGCAATGTTGCAATATTTTACAAAATTTTTTATATTATTAAAACCCTTATAATATAAGGCTTTCTCCATGATCTTGGCTATTCTCTAAAAAATTTTTTCAAAAAAGTGTTGACTTGTTCTCTATTACGTAGTATAATTGAGTTGTAAATTGAAAAAGGCAAACAAGACGCGACAGCATATATCAATTTATAATATAGCAAGTTTTGAAAATTTGCTATTGACAATTTATATATAACGTAGTATAATGAAAGTGTAAGTTGAAAAGGTGAGAAAAAGGCACTACACGACAAAAACCTATCCTATATTATATATAGCTTGATAGTTAGTTGTGGCGAGTGAGTTGAAAAGCTGGGCTCTAAACATAGGAACGAGGGAAAACCAAAAAAACAACTTATATAATAATAATATATTACGTAGTATATAAATATGTAATATATGATCTTTGACAATTTAATAGACCTTGTCAACGAGGTGGAAACCCTAAACGAGACAAAAAGCGTATTACAAAACGCAATAAAAGGCGACCTACTTTTTAAGTAGTTTACAAGATAGAAAAAAGGGAGTTGATAAAATGAAAAAATATAGATTAACTAATTTTTTTACTAATACTTTAATAATTATTGAATTTTTACTTTTTGTTTTAATTAGTGCAGAAGTTGAAGACACAACAATTTTTATAATATCCAAAACAATTTTAATAATAATGTTTTTATCTATATATCAAATTATAACTAAATATGGAAAATAAAAAAAATAATTCTATCTTGTAAAGTGCTTAAAAAGGCACTAGAAAAGAGGAAATAAAAAAATGAAAAAAGGACTATTAAAAAATGACAAAATGGGAGACTACGAAAAAGAACAGGGGTATGCAAGTTATAGAACACTTGTAGAGTATTACATTGGAGACATAGTATTGTGTAATAACATTGTAGAGGTTGATGATTCTGTCTACTATAACATGGCAGAACCAAACGAAAAATATTATAACGAAAATGATGAAGAAATAACATACGAGGAATATCTAGAAGACGAAAACGCCTACGCAGATAATAACACACCTGAAATTTTCCAATATTATCTATGTAATGTATCAAATTATGACAAGGAATTTTTAGAAAGTGCAGGAATAATATTATCATACAGCGATAAATTAGAGTGTGATGTATTATGTGTAGATCATTACGGGACAAGTTGGGGCTATGTTTTAACAGATGTTAAATTATTTGATAATTATGAAGATTTAGAAAAATATGAAGAAAGAGAGGAATAAAAATGAAAGTAGAACAATTTTATGCAAAAAATCAATTCCATTTATATGGAAACGGAAAGCACGAATTACAAAGCTATAACTCTTTAGTTGTAAGAATAACTGGAAATAGTTATGCAAATTTAACAATAACTTTAGGTCGCGATTGGGACTATTCAACGACAACAAGCAAATATGTTTATATGTTTTTAGAAGAATATGCTGATGTAGTATTCTATGGAATAAAAAACAAAAGAAAATATATAAACGATTTAATTAAACAAAATAAAATAAAATATGATGAAAAATTAATATAAAAAATATAAATGTTAGAAAATGAAAAGGAGAAAAAACAAAATGTTTATAATTAGTAAATCAATAACTGGAAAAGAATATTTATATTCTACAAAATACAGCATATTATGTAAAAATAAAAAACAAGCATTAGAATTAGCAAGTTTTTTAAATAAAAATAACAATGATTCACTTGGTGAATTTAAGTTAAAAGACGATGAAACGTGGTACGTACATGAAATAGATAAATATGATACACCACCACGTTACAGAATAGGTACTACTAAAGGAAAAATAACAATTAAACAATATGATCCATGGGGTAAATTTTATAATTATAGTTAATAAGAAAATATAAATGTTAATAAATGAAAGGAAATTAAAAAATATGAAAAATTTAATACAATTTGATAGCTATATAGTAGGCTATAAAGAAGATTTAATAAATTATTTAAACGATGAGGTTAAAAGATTAAGAAAAGACGAAGAAATAGGCAACGAAGAATTACAAGATTATTTAGAACAAACAAGCAATACATTAGAAGATTTAAAAAAATATGATGATTTAACATTGTTAGCTTTAGGTGAAGATTGGAACAGTGATTTTGTAATAAAACCAGCTACAATTGAATTTGAATTTTAAGGAGTGAAATAAAATGATAATAAAAGCTATGAAAAGATATTATATAGAAGATTATACAATTATACAGTTAAATGAAATATTACAAAAACAATATGATTGTAAATATTTAGTAACAATCAACAATGACATAGTATATTATGCAGATAAATTAAAAGACGCTAAAAATTGCGTATATTTACAAATAAAGGAGAGTGAATAAAATGATAGCAAATAAAAATCAATTAAAGAAAGCATTAAAAGAAAGAAAAGATAGTATAAAATTTAAAACAATAGTAAATGAAGTTAGAAATGATAGACAACTAGGAATTTTAAGAGACGTAGGATCAAAAATACAAACAAACGCTTTTACAATAGCAACAGAAGTAGAAGGGCGTGGAATAATAGATAGTCATGTTTGGTATGATGAAATTGATGTAATAGATAATATAATAAAATTTAAAGAAAAATTTGGTAATATTCAAATTGAAATAGTAGAAGTTTAAAGGAGTGATAAAAAAATGAAAATAAGAGAAGATTTAAAAGAAATAAAAGATTACTGTTATAAATACATAGAAAGACAATATGGAATTAATCAAAATTATATTAGAAAAACAAAAATAACAAAAAATGGACTATTTATATATGGGCATAAAGTATATGCACCAGGTTATAGATTAACTTACAATGTACATACATATATAAGTTGGTATGAAAGCAATAATTATAGTTTTATAAATGATCTGCTAGATATGTTTGTATTAGATTGTAATAGATTAAAGGAGTGTGAATAAAAATGAATAATTTAAAAGGCTTAGTAGAAAAAATAATAGAATATACATTGAATTGGAGTATTACTGAAAATGAGTGGTATTGGAATATTGCTTGTATGAGAAAAAGCGAAAATATAAACGAAAAAAATATTACTGATAAAGAGTTTCAAGTAGCTATTAGAGAGGAAATATTATACGATTTAGTTTATAAAAATGGCGTAGGAATAAAGAATCAAATAGAAAATGACTTGTGTAATTATGAAGATCCAAACTTAATAAGAGACGTTAATTTATTAGAAAAAGAAATAAAAAAATATATAAAGGAATTTAAAATAAATTATTAGAGGAGGCACAAAATGAAAGATAAAATATTAAATAAATGGGAAGAATTATGGAACGATCTACATAATAATTATAATAAAATTGTTGTAAAAGATGATTATGATGATACAAAATATACAATATTATACTTAAATAAAAATGATAGCTTTGAAAAAGTTGAAGATTTATGGAAAGAAATGAGAAAAGAATTTAGAGAAAATGGTGAATCATACGATTACATTGATACATTATCTATATTTTTAGATAGAATTGACGATAAAATAGATATATTTGAATTTTCAATGGTAGATATATATACAGAACACGAATATGAATTAGAAATATAGAGGTGATCTTATGAATAAATATAAAAATAATAATTATATATATTGTGTTATGCTGTTTGGAATAATAATATTAAGTTTTACAACAATAAAAGAATTAATAGCAATAAGCGAAATAAGAAATACTAATTATGAATTTTGTTATCAAGGGACTTGCTATTATCAGAAAATAGGTGATTATTTAGACGGGAATAATTAATTGACATATAATATAACGTAGTATATAATATAAATAAAGAGGTGAAGAAAATGGAAAAGAAAAAAAGAAATTATACTCAATCAAAATATGATTACATACATAAATATACGCAAGAAAACTATATTACATTTGGTACAAAACTTAAAATAGAAGAATATGAAGAATTAAAAGAAATGCTAGAAGCTAAAGGCATGACAAACTCTGACTTTATAAAATGGGCGATAGAAAAACTCAGATCAATTTAATCTAGCGTTCTTTTTAATTCCTTATATAAAAAAAGAAAGAGCCTTTGGGGGCTCTTTTTTTCGTGGTTTAAAATAATAATTCTTTTACTCTTTAAATACCTTTATTTTCCATTTTATTCTTCTCTAGTATATTTATACTAACTTTTATTTAATCTTCGTCTATTGGCTTGTTTGGTGTCTTCTCGTCAGTATCTTCATAAGTCCAGGTGTCTATACTACTTTTTCCACTAGCTATACACAAAATTTCTATTATGAAGCCGATGATTCCACCTAACACAAAACCAAAGATAAACCCTAGTGTGAAGTCGTTGAATATTTCCATACATAACCACCTGCACTTTTCCTTTTTTCACTCATTTTTTCTTTACCATTACTTTTGATCCTGTTTCTTTCTCATAATTCATTAGAAAATGATTTATATTTAGTAATAGCTCGTATTTATCTATTACATTTAAGTTTGAATTATAAATTGTATCACTTATTAGTTTGATTGCTTCTTCAATACTTTCTTTTTGCATTTGTCCTCCTTTTCTGCTCTTATTTCTTCATATTCCTTATGTTTCATAAGTAGTAAGTCTATATCAGATAAATCTTCTTTCTCGTATTCATAAGTTCCTTCTTTTGTTTTTATCTTTATGTTATATTTTTCCATTAGTGTTCTCCTTTAAATATTTATCAATTCTTTCTTTTAAACATTGTTTTAATTCTTCTTGATTACATAAAATAATAAATATTTCTTGTTTATTAAAAGTTAATATTTCTTTGTATTGTTTATCGTTAAATGTTTCTTTCTTTACTTGCAATTCTAAATAGTTTCTATCTTCTATATATCTATGGTCTATAAACCAAAATAATAATTCTCTATCTAAATATCGTTTTAATTTTCTTTTATAATATTTATCTAATATTTTTTCTATCATTTACTATTCTCCTTTAGTTCTTTTAATTTACTTTTTATTGTTGTTATAAAATACATGCCTTCAGTATCTTTTTCCATATAATATATATCATCAACTCTATGAGTATAATCTTGAATATCTACAATTGGATTACTTTCTAAATAATTTTCCATATCTTTCACATATTCAGTTATTATGTTATTTAATCTTTCTATTTCTTTGTCTTTTTCTTCTTCATTTTCACATAACCATATAAGTTCACTAATAATTAAATCTTCATTTTTGCAATTTGTTTTTCCTTTTATGTGTTCCTCTATAAAGTTCCTTATTCCACAACAACCTATATAGCCACAAGTTCCACAAACTTCACAATATGGACTATCGTATTCTTCACTCACTCTTTATCACTTCCTTTTAGTAATGTATATATAATCACTCCAATTAAGAAGCCTCCTATATACCATAATGCAAACTCTGTCATTTTGCCTCCTTTATATTTCCTTTTAGTAATGCTTCTATGTTTTGTAGAATCACTACTGTTTCACCACTTAAATTGTATGTTGTATACGCTTTTCTTAAATTGTCATCAATGTATTTTAGTACAACGTCTATTCTATTTAGTTTAGCTGCCGTCTCTATACTTAATATCTCGCCTCTCATATTCCTAAAATAAACCATAATAGTTCCTCAAATATTGAGTTGTTTTCGTTCAGATCACAATCTTTTGTGTGTTTTCTAAATAAACCTAAACGATACAACCTATTATGTCCTTTCCACTCTCGTACATAACTATTTACACTTCTCGTTACAGGCAACATACGTGCCTCTCTCGTGAAGATTATTTCTTCTACAATGTTTTTCATTGACTTAGCTAGTTTTATCTCATAACTGTCTTCTATATGTGTATTATTCCTTGTTGGCGTTATCTTCATAGCCTAATACCTAACTCGACAAGTATTTTTTCTGCGTCTTCAGGTCTTATTAGTATTGGTCTATTGCGTTTGATACACTCTTTTAGTCTTTCTATAATTTCCTTCATCGTCTACCCTTTCTATTAGCTTTATAAGTTTTATACAAAGTCTAATCATATCTTCTCTAGTTAATGCGTAGTATTTCTTATTGTCGTGTTCTTCAAAATTTGTCTTTATCAAAACTCTATTAAGTTCTTCTCTAACATCTCTTATTTCCATATATTCTCCTATCTCAACCACTCCCCCTGAGGTTATAAATAGTTCCTACCATATCGTTTTATGAAGTCTTCATTTGTCTTGTTGTAATATTCGCACCATTTAGCTTGTCCTGTTTGTTTTAATTCATTGTCAAACTCTTTATTAAAGTGCACTCCTTTATTGCTCATATTGTGCATTTTTGGAGTTAAGAATACTACTAAGCCATCTTCTATACTCTTTTTTCTATTTGCTGTTCCAAAAAATATCTCGTGTCTATGTAGTCCTGTTTCTCGATAGTTCCTCCAATATGGTGGGTTATCGTCCATTATGCAAAATTCTTCCATAGTATCACCTCTAAAATAGTTTCAATTGGTTGTTTGTCATTTCTTCTAGATCAATTAGTTTGACTTCCCATTTATCTTGTACCTTTAATACAACACTTCCAAAAGCTGGAGATTTACCTGTTTTGCCAAGTCCACTTTCAAATGGTATTCTTCCATTAGGTATATAAAGCAACCCCCCCCCGACTTCTTTTGTCGCATTGTAGAATCGTTTTGTAGTTAGAAACTCTATTGGGAAAAGTACATATATGTTTATGTTTGGGTTTTCCTTGTATGTTTGATACGCTTTTTCTAAAAATTTATGTTTCTCTGTAAAAGGTGGGTTTATCCATATTTTCTTGTATTTAGTCCAGTCTTGAATCAAACCATTGGTTTCAATAGTGTCATAGTTAACTATCCCAAACTCATTGGCTTTTTCTTTTGTTGTTGCAGGATCATAATCAAACTTTCCAAAATACTCAACAACTCTCTTTGGTGTGTAATACTCGTTGTCCTTCTCAAAATTGGTTTGTTGTTTGTTAGGGATACCCCCCCCACATCTTTGCGTAATTCTTGTTTTATAGGGTGTTGGTTTGTCATTAAAAACCTCATACATGTTTTTCCCTCTCTCGTACTGCATTTTCGTAAAAGTATCTAACTGACCTTTCAGAGTAGTGTGTCTCTCTAGCTATCTCAGACCAAGTCATGTGTCTAAAGCGATTTGTATATCTATCTCTTACTCTCTTTTGCTCTCGTAAATAAACTACTTGTTTTTCTGCTTCTCCATATTTATCAAGTCTCTTTAATTCCCTCTCTACCCATTGATTTAAAGTTAGTATCTTGTCATTGATATATTTCAGCGTGTCATCAATTCCAAGTTCGTCTTTTATTTCTGTATACTTTAGTAGTTTATCTATCCTTTCGCCACCATCTACTCTTTCGCTTTGTATGTCGGTACTCTTAGGCATTGTTAAACTCATTATTTGAGCTAGTCGGTTTTCCCAATATATCTTGTCATTTTCTAGTTTGTCTAGTTCTTTAGCTGCTTCCTCTAAAGTCATGTTTTCCATTATCTACCTCTTAATAAAATGGTAGTTCGTCTTCTGATATTACAATTTCTTTTGGTGATCCTAGTTTATCTATATTTTGTGGTGTTACTTCTCCTGGTTTTTCAAATGCTAGTATTTTAATTAAGAATTTTGTTCCTTTTCTATCATCAAATTCCCAATCAAACCAAGTTAATGTTGCTTGTTTTATTATGATTTCAGTTTTATTCTCTAGCTCTACGCCTTTTAAAAACTCTACTGGATAGTATCTATTTTGGTATTCTTCTCCTACCTTTTTAGATATTCCAATTAAGTATTTACCTTTTTCGTCTTTGTATACTTTAACTGGTATGTTCTTTCCATTTTTATCTTCGTTTTTTATTAGTATCATTTTTACCTCCTATACTCTATATTGACTAGCTGGATCAATTCTCTTGTAGTTGTCTCTTATATCTTCTTCTCTATCTTCAATCTTTTCCTCTAGTCTATCTATCTCTAGTATTAAATCTTCTAGCATACTTTCTATTGAATAGTTATCGTATACTATCACATTAGATTCTCCATCACCCTCATATCTTTCTTTTGGATAATCTACACCATAATCAGTTCCTGTTATGTTTTTAACTCTTTCATATAATTCTCTATCTATCTTCATTTTTCTTACCTTTTAAACCTTTTACTGCGTGTTCTAGTTGCTCTATTGTCATATCTTTATCACTATCTACTTCATAGTATTTAAGTATCTTTTCTAAGTCAGCTTCCTTTTCCATTACTAAGTCTTTAAATTCTCTCATTAGCATTAGTTTTTTCTTTTGCTCGTCTTCTGTTAAAGCTGCACCATCATCATCAGTTGTTGCTAGTCCAAAAGCCATTAGTAATGAGTATCTTCTTGCATAGGTTAAAGCACTTCCTTGTTCTTGTGCTGGATTCTTTATTCCTGTTAGAGTTGCTTGTACTACTCGTGATCCTTGTATCCACTCGTCTTGCCACTCACCATCTATGCAAATCTTAGTGAAGATATAGTCATCTCCTTCTATTCTTTCTATCTTTTGCATATATCTAAGTTTGTTTTCTTCTAACCACTCGTGTATCTTTGCTATGTCTGTGTATTTGTATCCATATCCTTTTGCATTTTTAAATAGTGCTGTCTTCATTAATTTATCCTCCTATAAACTGTTACATTTTTATTAGTCCAATAGCATTTCTTCTTTCCTATTGGTTCTACAATACCCATTATTGATAATTCAGTAAGTCTAGGTGCTGTATAGTTTCTTTCATTACTAGGTATTAACTCTCTTATATACATTTCCTGAGCTATTTCTTTTGCTGTCATTTCTTTTCCGTCTAGTATGTCTAATATTTGTTTGTATCTTTTTTCTTTATCTACTGTTTGTTCTGATTCAACTCTTGTTTCTAGAGTTGTGTTTTCTCCTGGTATTCTATATTCCATTTTTAATCTCCTAACTTTAATAATTCTCTGACTATCTTCGTTGGTGCTATTAATTTGTTTGTACGTGGTAGTAAATAATCACGCTCTTTTGCTATTTCTACGGCTTGTTTTATGATTTCACTAGCTGACTTGTAACCTATGTTTGCTATTTTTTGTAGGTCTTTTATCGTTAGATAATTTTGATTCATCAATTCCACCACGCATTACTCTCCTTTCACGTACTAATTTCTTTACTTGTTTATCTAGTAGATCAACTTCTTGTAATAAGTTTTGTCTTTCTGTTAGTAAGTCTTCATATACTAACTTTAATGAGTTATATTTCTTTCTGTATTTATTCTCCTCAAATATTCTTTTTATTATTCCTTTTTTCATCTTTATAAATTCCTTTCTTCTTTAGTTCTCTTAAAAATTCAAATTTCTTTTTTTCTTCTTCGTTTCTTTTTTCATCAACGTATATCGTTGTCTTACACATATAGCAGAATTGTGTATCATATATGATTGGTATTCCTGTTCTCATACCACATTTAGGACACTCTCTATATACTTTTTGGGGTTCAGAGTTAGATAACTTCGTGTACCAATAATCATCTCTAGTTCTAGGTTTTCTCATCATGTTTCCTCCTATCCCAAATAAATCTTTTGTTCTCATATTTCTTTAACTGAAGCTATCTAAAATATCTTCAAACTCCTCTTGTTCTTCTTTAGTATTATTTTTAGGTTTCTCACCAAACCACGCTGGTGTTACTTCAATACTGGGTTTACGTTGGTGTGTCTCCCAAGTGATTAATTTCTGTTTCCAGTTTTTAATGTCTTTCCAATTAGATACTTCATAGTAGTCGTAGAATACTTTAGGATCAATGGTGTTATGTCTCTCTTTGCAATAGGCTTCCACTTCTTCTAAAGTTGGTTTAGTAAATTCTTTCTTTATATTTCTTTCTTTAGTATTTTTATTGTTATTAGTATTTATATTGTTATTAATAGTATTTGTTTCCTGTGAAGCCACCAGTGGTGAAATAGGTGTTGTGGTTTCAGGTGTTGTGGTTTTGTAATAATTTAGTTTGATATACCACCCAACTATTTGCTTCTTATCATTAAGTCGTTTTTCTATTTCTATAAGTTCCATTTCCTTTAATCTATTTTTTAAAGTTTTTAACTTATCAGTACCCCAATGTAAACATTTCTTTG
>Ga0310690_10006161_pt1 | contig 15896 bp, 28 predicted proteins | sample AusTroGonzalo_MG_2_FD_207661 | JGI IMG/M metagenome (GOLD analysis project Ga0310690, IMG submission 207661) | Bovine rumen microbial communities from tropical cattle in Woodstock, Queensland, Australia - Gonzalo_04 (v2) (version 2) | ecosystem: Host-associated > Mammals > Digestive system >... | reverse complement strand
ACATTTGCGACATCGTTCGAGGTAACGATCACGGCCGGCACAGCATGGGACTTTGTAACGCTGGAAGTGATGGGGCAATACGGGGGAAAACAGATATTACAGGTAGAGCCGACCTGGATCGGCGGATCCGCTACGATAGAGCTCAAGACCTGGACTCCGGGAGAGCGGGCTTACATTGTCGGCATTTTTCTCGGTAAAGCCTGGATCTGGGACAGTTCGGATCTGCTATCTGTTAATCTGGATCTGCGAAGCGTCAACACGGTGATCGGCGGAGAGCTTGAAGTCAGCAGCATTGAGATCCAGGCATACGAGCAGACAGATTATACTGACGTCATCGGCCAGATCCCGATCGGTTCGCCGATCTGGTACACGGCCGGATATGTTGGAGATATGTCTCTGTTGCGGAACTTTTATCTCTCGGAGACTATATCCTGGGATGACAACATCCTGACTGTTAAAGGGCAGGACGCGTCCATGCTGCTCGATAATGTAGATCTTCCAGTTAATTGTTTCTATTATGGCGGCGGGGACAAGATAGGCGATGTTGTCGCGGATCGGATCCGGGCAGCATTAACGTCAATTACATACGACGAAATAGGCACGCTGCCAGCCGTTACTGCAGCGGGCGGGTTCCCGTTATTGTTTGATGGCAAAGCTGCGCGTTCGGTAATATCAGAATACACAGGACTGCTTCGGGACAAAAACTATGCACGAATTACTTATGTCGACGCAGGAAGGCCGACTCTGTACTTCGGAACTGTCGGAAACACGTGGACAATATACGCGGACGAGATCTTCGATATGAATACTATCGTCGAGCAGAATAAGAACCAGTTAAAACTTGTTATCCCTGAGTATTATTATCAGGTGAACTCAGCGATAGAAGAAGTCGACACGACCTCCGGGAAGACATATTTTGTTGATCTGGATCCACCTTGTGAAATGGGAGATGTTTCTATATCTCCGACACCGACATCTTCTTCACAGATTAACTGCAGCACTTTCAAATTCAAGGCTGCCGCATCGACAACATACACGATAAGCGGCGGAGAGATAATAGAAAATTTACTGGATGCAAATAACCCATATATCGTCAACGAATCAGATGCAGGAGAGTCGTATACTTTTGAGTATTCATTCCCGGTCTTTGAAATTGTAGGCGGTCAGTCTCTGGCCAAGCTTTCCCTCCTGGACGTATTGAGCCGGTCTAATATTTGTTACGAGTTCAATTTCAGAGGCAACCCTAATATACAGCCGAGGGATGTTCTTAATGTAGAGATCGCGACATGGGAAGACGTGTTAGTTACGATCGACGGACTATACCCGGCGCTCGACCTGTATCCGTCTGCGGACCTGTATCCATATGGCGTGTATAAGAAAAAGCGGAAGATGGTCAAAACATGGGAGACCATGACGGTCGACTCGGTCACTCTGGAGCATGGAGCGGGCGGCGGACTGACTTCTAAGATTTTAGCGCGGAAGGGGGTCGTCTAATGGCGATAAAAACTATCCGAAATTATCAACTATCATATGACGCCGGAGATACAGAGATACTAATTTACGTTAAATCTGATTATTTAACAAATACGTATTTCCCTAAAATACCAACCGAGGAAGAGGCGAACGAGGAATTCGGAACGCATGGCCTACCTCTTAGATTAAATTTTATTTTTAAGGGCTGCACCAATATGATCGCGTCGCCCAAACTTCCGAGCAAGGCTGTCTGTAATGGGACGTTATCGTCGCAGGGCCTTTTTTATAATTGCTCGGAGTTAGTTATCGCGCCAATGGTCCCGCGGGATTATATCGGGGCAACTAAGTCCTTAATAGCTACGTTTTATGGTTGCTCTAAACTTATACAGGCGCCAGTTATACCAATAGGAATTACGAACGCTTCGTATATGTTCCAAGACTGCGCGAAATTAAAAAAAACCGTATCGCTGCCGGCGTCTATAACGAACGTTTCGTATTTGTACAGAAACGCGACGGACGTTTCAGGCGAGATGATCGTTAGAGGATCGCCGGTTAATCATGTATATACATTCAGGGACACGACAAAGCCAATAACACTATATGGAGATCAGGCGACGTGTGAAACTCTCGCAGCGACGGCCAACAATGGAAACGCGGCCTGGTCGCCATGGTACGACCCGGTCCCGGCAGTAACGGACCGCGGGCAGGGATCCTACACGACTGCAGCAGATATGACGAGGATGGTCCGGAACGGAGCGCTGGCGGTCGATACATACGCACCGGGGCGGATGGTTTACCAGCAGGGAGACATCGTCAGGGAGGACGAATGGATCGCTCTGGTCGAGGCGGCTCAGACGATAGATCCGACGATCACGCTCTCTACTCATTACGCAAATTTAAACAAAATCGAGGCAGCGTTCGACTCTGCCCTATAGGAGGATAATATGGCATACACAAAAACGAACTGGGTCAACGGAGGCCCGCCGGCGATAGACGCAACAAATCTAAACAAAATCGAGCAGGGAATTTATGACTGCGATGCTGGAGTTAGTAATCTGGACCAGCAGTTAACTGGGATCTCATTTAAAAAAGTAACCGCTGTTACAAGCGGAACAACAGTTAATATCCCGAATAACTATCGCGGCATAATTTGGGTTATAGATTCGAATACTACAAACTGCGGCGAATATATCATTTTCAGCACGGGCAGCGGAGTAATGGGGTCGAAGGCGGTTCTCGCCGCGTCAAATTTAACCATTGATACATCAGTAAATAATAAAATCAAGTTTACTCCAGCCTCAGGGACAAGAGTAATCCTTTTCCTTAATGTGCAAGGGACGCCAACTGTATAAAAAGGAGAGAATAATGAGCAATTTTATAAAATGCACGCTGATCAGAGCATTATGGACGTTCTGCGAAGTGGCCGTCGTCACAATCGGGACGAACGCCACGTTTTTATCGGACGTTAATTGGCTTATGGTCCTGTCGGCTTCGGTCCTGGGCTTTATCGTTGCATTCCTGAAGTGTATCGCAACAGGTCTGCCGGAGGCGGAGTACGCAGAAAATATTTACATGAACCGGGAAGAACCGGAGGACGCGGAGGTGAACGACGATGGGGAAGAGTAACACGGAGCTGCTAAAAATAGCACAGAAGCACCTCGGCGAAGGCGGTGCAAAGTTCCGGAAGTTCGCCGGGCTCACAGCTGGTGCAGCATGGTGCAATGCGTTCGTGGACTACATCGCAAACGAGGGCGGCGTGAAGTCGCTCTATTTTAATGGCAAGAAGGAAACCAACTGTCCGCACTCGATCAAGTGGTGCAAGGCTAACCTCGCAGATATTCCTCTGTATCTGGCCCAGCCGATGGATATCATCTACTTTGATTGGGATAAGAACGGAGTCCCGAACCACATCGGCTTTGTGAGAGCTCACAAGTCGACGGATACGATCTACACAATCGAAGGGAACACCGGCAACAAGGTCCGGCAGAAGACTCGTCCGGCGAAGTATGTCTGCGGAATCTATCGTCCGCATTTTGTACCGGCAGCCAAGGCGAAAAAACTGGATCCAGATGGCGACTTCGGCCCAAACAGCGTATACAACCTCCAGAGGGCTCTCGGTATGAAACCGAGCGGAGTGCTGACGAAGGAAACCGTAAAGTATCTCCAGAGGAAAGCCGGAGCGACGGCTGATGGGTGCTGGCAAAAAGGTACATCAAAGGCGGTGCAGAAGATGGTCGGAGCCAAACAGGATGGAGCTTTTGGCCCGGCATCCGTGAAGAAGTTGCAGGAGTGGGCAAACAAGGTCAACTATCCGGCAAAGAAGGCCACAGAAGCCAAGAGACCCGCCTCCACAGCTAAGAAAACAGAGACGAAGAAAACTACTTCGACTAAGACATCAACCGCGACTAAAACGGCAAAAAAAACGACTACGAAGGTCACTAATGCTCAGAAGCTTGTAAACAAAGCAAAGGATCTCGCATGGCCGTATGGGACCGACAAAAAGAAGTACGCCTACAAGACAGGCGCTCCGAGGGCGGTATGCAAGGCGGCCATGAAGAAGTATGGCTGGGCGGACTCCAAGGCGGAGCTGAGTGACTGCGGTAACTTCGTGAGCACCATAGTCCGGGAATCAGGCGTTGATAAGTCCTTCAAGGCGCTGCATGGCGTAAAGACTCCGTTTCCTACGAAGGAAGCCAAGTTCAACATAGTGCATAAAGGCAAGGCTATACCGAGCGGATTACTAAAGCCCGGAGACATCATCCGGTACAAGAAGCTGAACGGAAAGCAGCACGCGATGATGTACTTCGGAGATGGAAAGGTATGTGAGGCATCGCATAAGAACCTTTTCGGAGTAATCCGGAAGGATACCAAGAGATATACTACGCAGTCAAAGAAGAAGACCATACAGGTATTAAGGGCAAAGGAATGAAATTAGTTATTGCATTAGGAGTCATGGCGGGCTCAGGGTTTATCTGGTTCGCCATAAATGAAATCGAATACCGCAGGAAATGGGGGCGGCGGCCATGACAGAAGGAATAATAGTAGCACTAATCACAGGCGGGATCGCCGTTATAAGCAACGTAATCGTCGCCGTGTTCAACAACACGAAGACGCTTTATCGTATTGATCAGCTGGAAAAAAAGGTCGAGAAGCACAACAACCTTGTCGAGAGGGTAGTGGTCCTCGAACAGGCGGATAAGGCCCAGTGGAAGTATATCGACACATTTAAGGACGAACTAACACACTGACATGAATAGCGATCTCGATATGATAGTAAAAAAATACCCGGAGGATATGCAAGTTCTGCATATCTATGCGATAGGGGATGTGCATGTCGGATCTCCGGACTTCGACGAGTCAGCTATCCGGAAGAAGCTCAAGATCATCCAGGAGGATCCTGCCGGGGTTCTGGCGCTCTGTGGCGATCTTGGGAATTTCGGCCTGAAGACAAGCATAACGAACGTGTACCATGAGACCATGAGCCCAAAAGCGCAAATCGAGTTCATCTACAGGCTGTTCGATCCGATCAAAGATAAGATCGTTGCTGCGGTTCCCGGAAATCACGAAGAACGTATCACAAAAGAGGTGGGGACAAATTGCCCGTTATACGATCTCTGTGTCCGCTGGGGCATCCAAGACGTTTACAGGGAGAATGTGGCGATCGTCAAGCTTGCGTTCGGCATCCATCACGGAAAGCAGCAGAACACTTTTGTAGGTGTCGTTACTCATGGATCAAGCAGGGCCAGGCACAAGAAGTTTATCGCCGGCTTCGACGGTGTAGACTTCGCGATCTCCGGGCACACTCATACGCCGGAATACTCGCCACATGGAAAGATCAGGGTAAACAGTATCAAAGCAACGGCGTCACATGTTCCTTATAAGGAAATCATCGTCGACGCTAATATGAAGCCGGGAGGGTACGGACTGAAAAAGGAATACGAGATCCTTCCGCCTCCGGAGCTGCAGTATCTGGAACTCTCGACATACAGAGATCCAACATATAACCGGACTGTACACAGGTCCATGTCATACCATTCAATACAAATCTGATATAGAAGGGTTCGCGCGTGTAATCAATTAACTAAAGTACTTTGGTCGTTTTCGTGCCGTGGCGGACCCTTTTATATATTGTCCATTTAGTGGTCCTCCTACTAAAGGAAAGCATAAACCCGGGGCAATCTGCCTCGGGTTTTTTGCTTGTTATTTAATAGTCTCTTTGAATTGTTCCTTTTCTTCGTCGTTCAGCAGGTCATACATCTGGACGACCATGTTGACACGTTCCGAGCTGGGTTCCTTGTTATTGTCCCGGAGGAAGAACGCCGTGATCGTACTGGTTAAGGATCCGATCAGGCCGATCCCGACGATCATCAGCATACAGGCGATAATTCTTCCGGCCCCAGATGCAGGAGAGAGATCTCCGTATCCGACTGTCGTTGCCGTGACGAATGACCACCAAAGCGCGTCCGGGAAACTCATATTCTCAAAGTATGTCATGGCGACAGCTGACAGCAAGATCGCTATCGCGCAGATCATAAGGACATATTTGAATCCATTTGTATCTAAGAATTTCTCGGAACGTTTCCCAAGCCTCGCGGAGAGGGCACCGATTCGGAAGAGCTTCACCAAACGGAGCAGCTTGACGAACCGGGCCAAACGGAAGACCCTCATGGCGGAGTTGACCGGGATGATCGCGATCAGGTCGAAGATATTCTCTTTGAAGAACGCTCGTTTGTTGTCAGCCAGGATGAAGCGGACCACGTAGTCAATGACAAAGAAAGCGTAAATTGTCCAGTCTGCGATCTGTTCAGGGCGGGAGAGTCCTCTGTTATAATCCAGGACTGCAAACACGACTGATACCACGCAAAGGACGGCTATCAGCAGATAGTACAGTTTTTCTTTTGTTGACATTTTGATATACCTCTATAGGACAATAGGCGCGCCGGCGAAAAGGGTCACAGACGCGCCGTGCTCCGACGGATCAGTCAGCGCCGAATTATTGCCGGTATCATCTTAACAAGATTTTATTGACAACACAAGACCATGTGGTCTATAATTCTCGTACAAGGTGATTTACAACAAAATACAGACGAGAGAGGGGACGGTCAGCAATAAGGCTGGCCGGATTAAAAGATCGGTAACTATGCCGATAATCATAAAGAAAAGTAATCTTCAAATTCCCATCTAATAGGGGACCTCTCTGAACTAATTTAATAAGTCTATAATACAAAATCACCTTGTGGAAAGAGAGGTGATTTTTTTAATGATCAGACGAAGCTATCAGCAGTACGCCATCGTCGCAGCAGACTCGGCTCAGACATTAACTGAACAGATTAACGAGAAACTGATCGAGCTGCGGGGGAAGAACCCGACCGTGACCTTCGAAGGACTGATCGCTCGGATCCAGTACATGGAAGACGAGACTGTCCCGGAGACATTGTCCGACGAGTACGAGGCGAAAGGAGTCCGGCTGACGTGCCAGGACTGTCCGTTCTTCGTTCCGACGTATAAGGCAGACGGAACGGAAGATCTGAGATGCAAGCAGGGCAGATGCCCGTGGACTGAATACGGGACAACTTACAGAACGTCACACGCTTGCGAAAAGTTATTCGAAATGTTGAACAATGGGGAGGTCAAATTATGCGTTACAAAGTAAGAGAAGGAAGTATCGCCGATTACGGCAGGGTCGCTATCACAGGAATAATCTTCTGGGGGATCCTCCTCTGGACTGCGTTCAATGCGTATGGGATGTAGGAGGTATGAGATGGAAAAATACAGATTAACACTTAAAACAAAGGCGTTCGGGAAATACGACGAGGAGACAAAGCACCTGGAGACGTTCAAGGCGGATCAGCGGTTCGAGTGCGGGTCGCTGGACCAGCTTGTCGGTCTGCTGCAGTTTATGGTGGAGGCCAGCGAGAACGAGCTGGACTTAACTATTGCGAGATGGGAGGGAAAGGATGACTGAGAAACTGACTGGAGCGTACCAGAAGACGCTCGACAAAACGTATCTGGGGCACTGGGATGTTCCAGAAGACGGCGATCTGATAGTCACGATCGACCACTTCGAGAAGAACGAACTCAGAAGCGGACCGACTGCTCCGGCAGAGATGAAACACATCTGTTTCTTCAAGGACGCAAAGCCGATGGTCGTTAATAAGACGAACCTCAAACTGCTCGCGGAGGCGCTTGGTTCTGATAAGTTTGAAGACTGGGAAGGTGAGACTGTTGCATTGTGGGCCGCTCCGGTTCCACAGGCAGACAGTGGAAAAGGGCTCCGTTTCAGACCATACAGGCCGAAAGTCGACGAGATCCGCTGCCAGGAGTGCGGCAAAGTAATCACGGACGTGACAGTTGACGGCAAGACCTACAAGGCTAAGGTTATCGCTAACCAGTCGCTATCGAAATATAAGAAGTATCTTTGCTACGACTGCGCTACTGCCCTCAAAGAGGAGACAGAGGAATGAGGGCCCCGGAATGGTGCGTAGCTGAGAAACATTTCGGCGGGGCGGTGTGGTACGTTGTCTGCCGGATCCGGGAGGTAAAAGGCGTAGGCCGTCCTGGGTTCCAGGAATACTACGGAGGGTACATCCAGAGCAAAGACGAAGCCCGCGCCCTCGCTGATAAATTAAACAAGGAGGAAACCAATGAGCAATAACATAGACGTCCGGGCCATACTCGGAGTACAGGAGAAGCCACCTGCGTTATTCTTTGATCCGGTCGGTCCGGACAGATACGCAGCAATGGACAGGAAGAGAATCACAGAAGAGCTTTTCGAAGAGCTCTATATGAGAATAAACCGCATCAACAACCGCGGGATTCCGGCAGACACGAAGCAGCTTTACGAGGACCTGACCATCACGTTCTGCAAGATCCTCCACGCGGAGGAAGCGACGATCAAGGGGAGGGCGAGCGATGGAACTGACTAATAAGGACTATTTCAGCAAAGAAGCAAACGCTGCCTACTGGTCTGTCTCGCAATTCAAGGCGTTCGACAAGTGCGAAGCGGCCGGTCTCGCTGAGGCCATGAGCAAGTACCAGCGCGAAGAGACCGATGCGCTTCTGATCGGCAGCTATGTCGATGCGTACTTCGCCGGGAACCTTGACGAGTTCGTCGAGGAGCATCGCGAACAGATCACCAGCAAACGAGGCGGCGGTCTGCTTGCCAAGTACCAGCACGCGAACGACATGATCGAGGCAGTCAACCGGCAGCCGCTCATGGTCAACTATCTGACTGGAGAGAAGCAGGTCATCATGACGGCGGAGCTGTTTGGTGTGGACTGGAAGATCAAGATGGACGTCTACATGCCGGACGTCCGCGTCGTAGATCTGAAGACCGTAAAGGACTTCGACACGATTTGGGATCCGGCATACGGCAGACGGTCATGGATCGAGGCGTGGGGCTACGATGTACAGGGAGCCATCTACCAGAAGGTGGTCGAGATCAATACCGGTAAAAAGTTACCGTTCTACATCGCAGCGGTAACGAAAGAGAAGATCCCGGACGTCAAGGTCATACAGATCCCGCAGCACGTACTGGATGCAGCGCTCGGTATGGTCGAGGCTAAGATCGAACGGTTCGACCTGATCAAGCACATGGACGTCGCTCCGATCCGCTGCGAGACGTGCGATTACTGCAAGCGGACGAAGCTGCTGGCGAACCCGGAGATCTACGAAGTAGAAGAAGCAAAATAGTTAAACGGCGGGGCGGTAACTCCTTATTTGATATACCTTCTAACAATTCACAGAATCTAAACTACATAGCAGGCACAACTACTGTTCAGTCAAAACCTCATTCGCCGCCCCGCTTCATTTTTCAGGAGGAAACAATGTTAAACCAAATTACAATTCACGGATACTGTGGACGCGATCCGGAGAAGCAGACCGTCCAAGGACAGAAAGGACCATATAGCAAGACAACGGTCTCTGTCGGTGTCTCCAGAGACTTCGGTGATCAGACTGACTGGTTCTACTGCATCTTCTACGGTGCAAAGGCCGACGCCGTCGAGAAGTGGTTCCGGAAGGGCTCGCAGATCATCGTCCGGGGCCGCATGGAAAGCTACAAGCCGAAGAACGATCAGACACGCACTGCATGGTGCCTGACTGCTGACGGCTTCGACTTCTGCGACAGGAACACAAACGCCGACGGATCCGCAGCGAAACAGGACGAACCGTCTATCCCGGCAACTCCGGACGAACTGGATCCGGATGACGTGCCGTTTTAGGAGGCGACCATGGCAGAGAGGAAGATAGACATCGGAGGCGGATACTGGCTCGTAAGAGATCCGTACTGCTGCTGGATCGAGCAGGAAACAAAGACAGAGAAGGGCAAGGAACCGGGCAAAATCATCTATAAGCGTGTCAGCGGATATTGTGCTGACGTACAGGATTGTCTCATGAGCTTCGTAATTAGCCACACACGAGAGATAGACGCTCGGTCGATAAAAGTATTGATTAAGGAACTACAGGCGCTCAAATCGGCTGTAAAAGAATGGGCCGAAGCCATAGAGGGAGGAACCAATGGACAGAATATCAATCGCAAAGACACTACTTAAGTATATCGGACGGGAGACCATCGAGAACGACTGGGCCATCGCCCAGGGCATTCTGGTCATTCTGGACGGCATCGAACCGGCTCCTGCAGCGAAGCCGACGCCGCCCATGGACGACGAGGTCAAGGAGAAAAAGCCGAAAACGGAGCACAAACCTCGGAAGCCCTTCGACACGGGTAAGCTCGGTGCGCTTCGAAAGGCCGGCTGGTCCGTGATTAAGATCGCCGACGAGATGCAGGTATCAGAGCAGACCGTCCGGAACTACATGAAGAAGGAGGGGATCGCATGAGTAAGTGGATACCAGTGACAGAGAGACTTCCGGATACTCACCCGGTACAGGTCGTTAATAATCCGTGGCTGCAGGGAATCCTCACAGAGGATTATTTCCTACTGTCTGATCCTGTGATTGTGACAGGACGGAGAGAGCACAAGGACGAAGATGATCCGCCAGTTCTGATCGGAACTTACGAGGATGATCTTGATGGGAATACATATTGGAATGGTTTAGACTGCGATCTATTATGCGACGTTACGGCATGGATGCCGTTACCGGAACCATACAAGGAGGGCGAATAATGACGGACTTTGTAAAGCCGGCAGTCTACAACCCGGCAAAGGCAGAGGCTCGGATAAAGGAGCTGGAGGACAAGAACCATAAGCTCCTGGAAGAGAACACGAACCTCAAGATCAAGTGCAGGATCCTCGAGGAGAGGCTGAGCAGGACTAATGAGTAACCATAAACTTATTATTGTCGACACAAGGGAGAAGCCAAAGGCGATCCAAAGCATACTGGACTATTTTAGTCAACATGACATCGACTACGAGCGTAGCAAGCTACTGTTCGGAGACTACATGGACTACAACCGTCCGCAGCTGGTCATCGACCGCAAACAGAACATAGCGGAGCTGGCGAAGAACTGCACTGTCGAGCATGAGCGGTTCCGGAGAGAGCTGGAACGAGTGAAGAAGACCGGTGCGCATCTGGTGATCCTCGTCGAACAGGACCGGTACTGGGACCGCGACGAGTATGTCCGGGTGCGCTCGATCGTCGACCTGATCAGGTGGAGCAGTCCACATACCATGGTCCGGGGCGAGAAGGTCTACAGAGTACTTGCCTCATGGACGGCGAAATATCCGATCTCAGTGGTCTTTTGCGACAAACGGTCAACGGGCCGATTTATTACTGAAATTCTTTATAAGGGGCGAAATGAGGCCCAGGAGGACATAGATGGCAAGTAAAAACGATACGACGATCTTTTATCAGGAGCAGGTCAACATCTGCAAGAAACACTTTACGCCGGAGCAATTCGGCCGTTTGATGATGGCGCTCTTCGAGGTCGAGGACGGCAACGATCCGGAGGTCGACGAGGATATAGCGATCGCTTTCGAGTTTATGTCCCTGCAGCAACGGATCGACCGGAAGAAGTACGAGGAGAAATGCAAGAAGAACCGGGAGAACGGCAAGAAGGGCGGGCGTCCTCGTAAAGATAAAAACCCAACAAAACCGAATGGTTTTTTTCAAAACCCTAATGATAATGATAATGAAAATGATAATGATAACATGAATGATAACAAGAATGAAAATAAGAATGGTGATGATGTCGGTTTTCACCACGACCATTTTTCATTCGGTTCATTTCAGAATGTGCAGCTGACGGAGGTTGAACACAATGCCATCGTAAGCACGTACGAACGACCGGAGGAACTGATCGACAAGGTATCCCTCTGGCTCCGATCGGCGAAGAACCCGGTCCCGGATCATTACGCCCTGTGTGTAAAATTCGCAACTAACGACCAGTGGCCGAAGCGGAGAGTGATCGAGCCGGTCGAGGAGATAGTCATACAGGACCCGATTTCAGAGGAGGATCAGGAGCGGATGGTGGCGGATATGAAGAACAGGATCAACGGAGCGGTTAAGGAGGTACCGATATGACAAGGGAAGAAGCAACAACGCTATTAAAAAAGTTAAGGACATTCCATAACGGCACATACGCCAAAGCAATAGACATGGCAATATCCGCACTTGAGCGAGAAGACAAATGGCTTAATGATTTTGCGAATAATGTGCCGTCCGACCTAATCAGCCGAGCCGATGCGGTAAAGGCGGTGTGTGATAAATGTCCAATATCGTTCAAAGAAAAATGCGAATGGAAAGACAACGGACATTGTTCAATGAAAGTTGCACTTGAGGCACTACCATCAGCCGTATGTGATGACTGTATATGGCATGTTTGCAACTACAACAAGGTTGATTGGGACGCACCATCAGCCGAAGCCGTAAGCCGTGAGTTTTACGAAGATGCCATAAAAGCAAATCATGGACTTGCAAGAGAACTGGCAAATCTAAAACAGGAATTTAAATCAGCCGAAGCAACCTGTGCGGCCTGTGCAGACAAAGCGTTGTGCATAATGGCAGACGATGGTAATTGGAAAGCGTGTAAGGATTACCGCCCATCAGCCGACAGACCGATGGGGGAGTGGAGCGAGGAAGATACATTAGGATTACACCATTGCTATTCGTGCGGATTCGGTGTTCTGTATAACACTTATAGGTTCTGTCCAAAATGCGGAGCGAGAATGACACCATACAAAGGCGGTGAGGATGATGGCAAAGATTGAAGTGGATACCGTAACGGAAAATTGTTGGAATAATTGCGATGACTTTGAAATAACTTCAACGAAATTCTTTGGGGACGGCATGACATATCATAGAATATTCCAATGCGAAAATGTGAACAAATGCAGAAGAATTCAGCAAGTAATAGAAAATGAATACGTTGAGAGGATTATCGAGGAGGCAAGCAAATGACAAAGGTCTACATAGCAGGACCAGTCACAGGACGCACCGACTACGAGGAGCGGTTCAACGAGGCGGAGGCGTCTCTGGTCGCTCTGGGCTACGAGGTACTGAACCCGATCGCCGGCGGTCTGGTCGACGGCTGGGAGTACAGGGACTATATCAACCGGGGTCTCCGTCTGCTGATGGAGGCGGACGAGATATACATGCTTCCGGACTGGGAGAGTAGTCCAGGGGCGAGACTGGAGAGGATGTACGCCGAGATCTGTGGCGTACGGGTAGTTATAGGGGCGTAACGAATGACGGCAAGAGAGTATCTTGAACAATACAAAGAAGCGGAGAGGAACGTGAAAAAGCTGCGGACTGAGTACCTGGAACAGATGGAGCAGATCGACAACATCCGTAGCTCCCTGGGTGGCGACGGTCTTCCTCGCTCCGGGGACATCCACAAGAAGGTCGAGGCCCAGGCGGTCCGGCTGGCTGAGAAAGCCGAACAGCTGCTCCAGGCCGAAGCGGATGCACTCGCCCTGCGGCAGGAGATCTTCCGGACGGTGCAGCGTGTTCCGGGCGATCCGGGCGATGTGCTGCACGAGAGGTATGTAAACCTCCGCAAATGGAGGGAGATCGCGGATGTTCTGGGCTACTCCGAGGAGAACTGCTTCGCTCTGCATCGCAAAGGTCTGGACATGGTCGAGGAGGTTATTAGATGATATTTACATTCTGGGAAGGGCCGAAACCGGCCTACATAGATCTGTGCATGGCGACGTGGCCGTTCGAGTATGTGCTGCTCGATTACAGCAACCTGCACAATTACACGGACCTGCCGATGGATCTGGTCAAACAGTATCCGCTTCAGCAAGTGGCGGACATCGTGAGGGTCCATGTTCTGAGGGACAACGGAGGGACTTGGCTCGATGCTGACACGATCGTCCTGGGAGATCTGCCGGAAGAGACGATCCTCGGAGATCCGGCGTCCAGGCACAACACGATCGGGTTCCTGCAGGTTGGGGAGAACTCTGACATGTTCCACGAGTGGGCTGCGTTCCAGAACGAGATCATAAGGCAACAGCAGAAGGCCCGCTGGTCTATGTTCGGCAACGAGTTCACGGATCCGTATCTCAGGGAGAACAAGGAGATCCGGATCGGGGACATCACAAACCGTTGGCCGGAAACCTACAAGCTGCCGGCAGGACCAAGGCGGAAACAGTACGAGCTGTTCTATTTCGTTTACGGCTACCACCTGAAGGATATCCGACCGACTGATATGCTGATGCTTCATAACTCCTGGACTCCGAAGAAGTTCAAGACGATGACCAGTCGGGACGTGCTGGATTTTCCGTGTACGTTATCGAACATCCTCAAGGAGGTCTTGAAATGAGATACATCATCATGTGCGGCGGGACATACCGTCAATGGGACACACCGAGGCAGCTGCTGGAAGTGGAAGGAGAGCCGATCGTAGCAAGGACGATCCGGCTGCTGCGGGAAGCCGGCGTCGAGGACATCCAAATCAGCAGCAACTATCCGGAGCAGTTCAACGGCTTCGGGGTTCCGGTGCTGGTACACTACAACAGCTACGACGCGAGAGGGTACAACGACTCCGACGGTTACTGGTGCGACGCTTTCTTCCCGATGGAGGAGCCGGCCTGTTACATGTTTGGGGACGTCATCTTCTCACCAGAGGCAATCAGGACGATAGTGGAGTACAAGACGCACAGCATCATGCTGTTCGGATCCAAGCCGCCGTTCGCTCCGGAGTATCCGAAGAAGTGGCGGGAACCGTTTGCCTTCAAGGTATGGGATCAGGATCTGCTGCGGCGGTCGTGCCGGAAGGTGAGGCAGCTTGACAAAGAGGGACGTCTGAAGCGGAGACCGATCGCATGGGAACTGTGGTCGGTGATCTGCGGAACAAACCCGAACAAGGTCAACAAGAGCTACGTGGCGATCAACGACTACACATGTGACGTTGACTACGAGACGGAAATTGAGGAGGTCATCAAGTGATAAGTGTAATAGTTCCGTTCAGGGATGCGGAGACAACGATCGGCCGGTGCTGCGAGAGTCTGCACAAACAGGACGGGGACTTCGAGTTCGTGTTCGTGGATGACAACAGCGAAGACGGCGGGCCGGAGATACTGCTGAATTATGTGGGAGCCGATAAGCGGTTCCGAATCCTGGAGAACTGGTACAGATCTGGAGTCAGCGGGGCCAGGAATACCGGACTCGATGCAGCTCGTGGCGAGTGGATCACGTTCCTGGATGCAGACGATATGCTGGCGGACAAAGCACACAAGGCTCTGGCCAGCGGGATCCGGGAAGGCTCGAACGTCATCCAGTTCAATCACTGGAGGTATTACGCCAGGACGGGGCGTACCGCCATGCCGGCAAAATACCGGAACGGTCCTGGGATCTACGACGTGGAGCATCTTCCGAAAGCCTGGTACTATGTCTGGAACAAACTTTACCGGGCTGAGTTCCTCAAGGGCGTCCGCTTCGTCGAGGGGATGCAGTACGGAGAGGACGAGCTGTTCGTCCTGGAATGTCTGGCCAAGGAGAACAAAATCGTGCACCGGGAAGGAGCTGTTGCCGTCCATACGTTCGACGGCGGGAACCGTCTGTCCCGGAGAAAGACGGAAGAGGATCTCATCGATCAGGCCAGAGGCCTCGAGAACTTTATCCTGAAGCACGATGACCCGAAGGTCAGGACGGCGGCCTGTATGATCCTGGCCGAGCACTGGGCATCACCGAGCTATATCAAAATAGTCGGCCGGTTCGAGTAAGTTTACAGTGAATTACAGTATAGCTCTGTGTTATGGTGTATGTGCAAAAGATGGCGGAACCATCATAGCAAAATCACCTTGTGCCGGGGTGATCCCGGCTTTCTGGTCATAGTAGTCTCTGACGGGTGCAACTCCCGTAATGACCTTCCACGTTATTCATAAAGCCACAGAAGGACCCAAAGCGCACAGGGTCCTTTTGTGTTGGAGAAACTTATGCGGAAGTACGACGTCGTCTATATCCTAAAGAACAACTGCAAACCGGACGAACTTCGGTACAGTCTTAGGAGTATCGAGGAA
>Ga0310690_10006159_pt1 | contig 15899 bp, 10 predicted proteins | sample AusTroGonzalo_MG_2_FD_207661 | JGI IMG/M metagenome (GOLD analysis project Ga0310690, IMG submission 207661) | Bovine rumen microbial communities from tropical cattle in Woodstock, Queensland, Australia - Gonzalo_04 (v2) (version 2) | ecosystem: Host-associated > Mammals > Digestive system >... | reverse complement strand
CCGGTCGGGGTAGGAGAAGCGCCGTTGTTAATACCCAAGCGGTATGCGGCGTTATCCCCGTTAGGGGTAGCGCTCCACCATCGACCAAAGGTACCACGACCTTCAGGAGTCTTGTTGTTGTAATCACCAGATAAGATAAAGTTGGCTGGGAAGTTCATGATGTTGGTGACTTTAGTTAATTTAGAATATTCGCCGCCACTGCCACCAGTAGGAATACGCCAGCCGTTTGGACAGATATCACCAGAGGTGCTACCACTGTTTAGTTCGTACACACCGTTACCAGCGGTGGCGGTGTACCAGTTATACATCACGCCATAGGAGTACCAGGAAACATTGGTGGCGTTGGTATTGTAAGAGGCGGTGAGTGAACGATTGATGTCGTTGGTGTTGAGCTGGATCTTATTGAAACAGGCTGCATTATTGGAGTTACAGAGAGTGTTCGAGCTAGACGAGGAGCCTGCCTCGCTGATAAAGTTGGCGGTCGGGTTGTTGGTGTTGGCGCTGCTAAAGGTGGTGGACGATGGGACCATCCTCAAGTTTTCCATCATCCAACAGTGGCCATCGGCGAGCTTGGTAACCGCATAGGTATTGTTGTCACGATTATCGACGAGAGCGGTGACACTACCGGTGGCCATGGCGGCACAAGAGGTGGTGTTGAAGTTTTGCATCGTGAGGTTGTTGCCACCGGAGTCGGCCGAGACCCAGACCGCATAGAGGGTGATCCTACCATCGTCACCGGCGTTAGAGAGGAAGGCGTTGTTTAAGGTGATCGTCTGGTTTGGACCATAGACCGTGACACTCTGACCATTCTTGAGTTTGGTGCCAGCACTTGGATCAGTACTCCAACCGGCGAAGCCGTAGCCCGAGCGCGAGTAGTTGGAAGGAATAAGATTGATATTCGTATTAGGGGAAATATTGTTATGGGAGACGTTGGACATCGAACCGGCATCAGCACCGTTACCATCGTAGACGATGCTAAAGAGTGGGCGCCAGTTTGCATAAAGGGTAAGGGTGCCGCCATCTTCTACACCCATACTGGTGGCGGCAGCCTCGAGAGAACCGCCGGCGACGATCACCATACCGGTACCATCAGCCTTGGTGTTCCAGCTGATAAATTCGTAGCCATCTCTAGTAAAGTAGTTCTGTTCAGCGACGGCGACCGAGAAGTCGACGAACTCTTCATCTGGAATTTCGCCGGTACCGCCATTTGCTTCGTAGTGAACTACGCTGGTGGCGGTGTATTGTTCCTTGGCGACGCAGCGAATTACCTGACCACGGTGTTTATTGGTACCGTTGAGACTTGGGTTAACAGCGGTAGGTCTAAGCCAGAAGTTATTGGAGTTGTTAGTGGTGTATACGCTGCCTGAGTTATAGCTACCAGATGCACCACGGTTGGTAGTAGTGCCGGATCTTTGGTCACCGCTAAATACGAAGTTGGCTGGATAGGCGCGCCATCTCTCGGAGGCGGCAGCAGTAGTCTGTTCTACACCGGTACCACCGAGGGCAATGTCGAGAAGGGCGAAGTCGTCAGTTTCGGTGTGAGCAAGAGGCAAGCGCCAGCCCTTTGGACAGATATCACCAGGGACGCTAGCAGAGGCGAGATCGAATTGCATAGTACCCCAGCCGGCGGTGGCGGTGTACCAGTTGTAGTAGTTACCGTAACCATACCACGAACTCTGGCTATCGTTAGTGGTGTAGCTAGCGGTCAAGCGGCGGTCGGTGTTATTGGCATTAAACTTGAAGGAGTTGATACAGTTGGAAGTGTTCGATGCACAGAAGTCGTTGGTGGATGTTGGGTGTTGGGCGGCCGTGGTCACGAATGAAGATGATGGGTTGTTGGTATTTTCGGCGGTGATATTAGTGGACGACTTGGAGAAATCAAGACGCAAGTTTTCAACCATCCAACATTTACCGTCGGCAAGTTTGGCGATCGCATAAGTGCTGCCATCGCGGGTATCGGTGAGAGCGGTGATAGAACCGGTGGTCATCTCTGGACAGCCGTTCCAATCTTGCAAGTTACCAGAGGAAGGCACCCAGTTGGCATAGAGTTTGAGACCCGCGCCACTGAGGTCACCAGTTTGGATAGCCTCGTTCGGACCGTAGTTAGTACCCCATCCATCAGGTTCGGTGTTCCAACCGGCGAAGCCGTAACCGGCGCGCGAGTAGTTTGGAGCGACAAGGTTAATTTTGGAGTTGGAGCTAGCGGATTGATCTTCCATCACACCGGTGCCATCATCTTCATTACCGTAGTAACAGATGGAGTATGGGCCGCAGAAGTCTGGGTTGTTGGCAACTACTCTAAAGATAAAGGTCTGGCTGTAATCACCGGCGCGAACATCGGTACCAACCTTGGCGCCGAAGGTGACGGTATGAGTATTGGCTTCATTCGGAGTGACATTCGGCATTTCAGCAACAAGATCACCGCTGCTCGATGGAGCCGGTGCTGGTTTGAAGTTGGTGCCGTCGGCGCTATAAGCGTAGCCACCAGATACCGATGAGGCTGGGACTGAGGTGACGCCGGCAGGTAAGGTGATAGTCGGGATGACGAACTCTGGGTTAACAGTGTGAATCAAGTTGGTAGTATTACCAGCGGTATACAGGAATAAGTTGTAACCGTTAGAACTGTTAGTAGTGATAGTAACTGGGAAGCCAACGGAGTTGTACTGATTTGGAACAACATTAAGGTTGACATTCTGCTGCATTTCGATCGTGATGACTGGAGCCGCAGAAGCGGATTCGATGTTCCAGAAAATTGAGAGCATGAAAATCCAAAGCAACCCAAGAGTCACCTTACCAAAGCACCTAATTAGCTTATGGTACCTCCACATATTTTTTCTCTGTTTCCCCCCTTATGTTTATTTTATCACAATAGAGGTAAAACAGGGGAAAAAAGCCTATGTTTTTTTGGCATTTTTACCCCTGTTTTGTTGTATTTTTTACACCATATTTTAGGCGTTTATGGAAATGCGTGGAAATATGTTCATTTTACAGGGGTCAGTGGGTTTGATCCCGGCCTGAATTTCATAGTAAGCAGCGGCTGCAACCATGGCGCCGTTGTCCCCTGATAATGCACGTTCTGGAAAATAAGCATCCGATCCGGCTGCTTCCCTCAAAGCCTGGTTGGCACTGACGCCACCAGCGAACACAACAGATTTGACATCTGGGTAAATTTCTGTAGCGGCATGCAACTTTTCTAAAAGAATGTCAACAGCGGTTTTCTGGAATGAGGCAGCAAAATCGTTAACTTGCTTCTCTGTTAGGTGATTTTTCAGATCATGACTTGGATGCGAAATTGGCAGATTCAACTCCTTTTGGACGGTTCTTAACACCGCAGTTTTGAGGCCTGAAAAAGAGAAATCTAGCCCGTCAATCTTAGGGTGTGGGAATTTGTATCTGTTCTCATCGCCTTTTTCGGCAGCTTTAGCGATAGAAGGGCCGCCAGGGTACGGAAGCCCAAGAATTTTGGCGACTTTATCGAAACATTCACCGATGGCGTCATCTCTGGTGGTGCCGATAATCTGGAAATCGTTATGGGCGGGCATGTACAAAATCTGAGTATGACCGCCAGAAATCACCAACGATAACAGAGGAAAAGTCGGTTGAGAACCACTAAGCCAGTTCGCATAAATATGAGATTTCAAGTGGTGAACGGCATAGAGCGGCTTCTTGTGCAAGATAGCCAGTGTGCGGGCGGTGAGGGTGCCAATTAAGAGCGAGCCAAGTAGGCCTGGAGCGTGCGTGACAGCGATAGCATCGATGTCATCCCAGGTGCATTTAGCATCTTTCATGGCTTTTTCGACCACGGGCATCATCACTTCTAGATGTGAACGCGCCGCGACCTCTGGAATTACCCCGCCGTATTCAGCGAAAATATCGATCTGGGAAACGACCGCATTGGACAAAATCTTCACGCCGTCTTCTACAACTGCGGCGGCAGTTTCATCACAACTGGTTTCGATTCCTAAAATTTTCATCTTACAGGCTGAACTTCTTGCTCATTACAGCTGCGATACCGATAAGTGCAACAATGTTCAAAAGAGAAAGAATATCAGATTCGGCAGTAGCGGATGCGCCACCTTTGGTGATTTCACCAGTGTTTGGGCTGGCGATGGTACGGGTAGCAATGGCATAATTCGAGAAGCTACTGGTTTTGAAAGTGATGGTGTGGTTGACCGGATCGTACACGGTTGGAATCACTTCGTAACCTATGATGCGACCTTCGGCATCGTGTTTTTCGTGGATGATAACGATGTCGTTGCCATCGACGCCTTCGTCTAGTTGAAGGGTGATGGTAGCTTCGTTGTTGAGTTCATCACGTTGAGTATCCCAAGTCTCGTCAGCTTTACCCTTGTAAATCGTGTTGAAGAGCTTGATGTCTAGGATGGTTTTGAGGTTATAATCACCGGTGTTTTCATTGAAACCTTCGATGGTATCTGGGCTAATATCGGTGGCGTTTCTAACATCGAGACGGACGGTACCGTTATCGATTTCGCCATTGCCGATTTTGATAGAACCAGAGGTGACGGCGTCGGCTTCATCAGCGTTGACGGCGTTGTCGACTTTGGTGAAATGTGCGCCGAGATGGAAGTTTCCGCCTGGGACAGTAAAGGTGTAAACGCCGATGTTGTCGTAGTCCCCTGCCTGGAAGACACCTCCGTTAATTTCAAAAGAGGTTAACTGGTAACCTGGATCCGGCATAAGTCTAACTGTAACTTCGGCCTCTGTTGGGAGCATGGCTTGGCCAAAGGTACCTTCTGCGTCAGTTTCTTCACCCCATTGGATATATCCTGGAGCGCCTGGGATACCAATGTTTTCAGAGGTATACGTTTGGTTATTGTATTTGACGCTGATGAGTTGGAGTCGGCCGTGGCCTACGTAGTCGTCGTTATGTGCTGTTCTATCTGCATCCTTGTATGACCAGAGGAAGCTGCCCATAACTGCATCAGTTGAGGTGAATCTTTCGGTTTTAGTTGTAATTGTATATGCGATATCATAAGGCACGTTAACGACATAGTGGAGGGTTTGACCCCCAACGATTCCTAAAAGTGCCGTTTTGGTATTTGCTAACTGGCTGCTATAGTCAGTCCCATTGATTTTGAGCTCGATGAGGCGATTTAGAGTGGCAAAAGTTTCTACTTCGATGGTGACCGTACCAGAGTTATCGTAGTCATAAGAAACAGGGTTATTACTAAAATCATATTCGCCGTTGTTGATAGCGATTCTATCTACTGGATCACCGCTAGTGGCGGAGTATGTGACAGGAGCAGAAACTGGCGGAATGGAGAAATCAACATCGACGTTAGTAAATTGGTTGACTTGAAGATTCGAGACCACATGTGGGAAAGTGGTGACATCCGCACCATTGATTGTGAGTTTGCCAACATAAGAGCCATTACCGGTAGTGGTGAGTGTCGCACTGCTGGACTGAGCGGTAACTAGAACGCAGACTTCTGATCCGGAAGCATAAAGGCTGGTACCAGATACAGTGACATTCCCATTAGTATACTGAACGTCTACTGAGGAAACATTAGATGCATCTGCGATTGTAGGGTTCCCACTAAAACCTAGTCTTGCGCAGTTTTGCGGAAACTGCACATCTGCAAATACGTTAGTGATTGATAAGGTTTGGCTCAAGAGCATTACAAATGCTGTGAGCGAAGCAGCAATTTTTTTCATAAATAACTCCCTGTTACTAGTTTTAGTGTATCACACTCTTCTGGAAAATTCAACCCCTGGAAATATATCATGGGACGAATATTTAAGCATGATGGTAATGACCACCATGGGCGATTTCTTGTGCGCGGTAGGTTTGTTCTGCGACAATGGTTCTAGCTAGCATGTGTGGGAAGACTAGTTTTGAAAAACCCCATATAAAGTCAGCCTTTTCGCGGATTTCGGCAGGAAATCCATAGGCTCCGCCGATCAAAATTACGACGTCTTTGCTATCTACAAAAGCCTTTTCTAGCATTTTTGAATATTCTTCGGATGATATATTTTGGCCGCGTTCGTCACAAATTATGACAAAATTTTTCCCAGAAAATGGCCAATTTGACAATTTCTTATTTAGCTTTTCTTCCTCAACATATTCCCAACTTATATCAAAAGGCTTTTTGAGGCGTTTTTCGTATTCTGAGATGGCGGATTCGAATTCTTGGGAATGCTTCTTGCCGCCAGCAATAATCTTAATCATTAGGTTAATTATACCACTTTCTCTCTTAAAATAAAAGGCCGCGAATCTCCGCGGCCTTAGTAGGTATTTTATCTTGGTATGATGTGATATTTGTCGCATACTTTACCGTAGCGAGTACGGCAAAATTCTCGCCATTCTTCGCTCATTTCACTCGGAAAGTCGATCTTGTCGGTAAGGAGATATTCCCCTTCGGCGGTTCTGTCAGCATCGATATCGCTAAGATACCAACCAACGATGTTGCCATCTCTGTCTTTTTCCAGGCACCAGGTGCCGCCACGCTCGATTCGAAGCCTAGCGTTGTAGATGACTGGTTTGCCTTTTTCGGAATAGACGAAAGAGTGGCCATTCAGCCGAAAAACAGCAATGCATGGTTCAGTGATTCCGCGCCATCCTAGAGCTTTTTCGATGATACTCCTCACATTAATGTCTGGCACGGAAGCATAGCCGATCTGCTCGCATCCACCAACAAACTCTCTCCAACTTTTATAGTCCTTGACGAACCTAAAAACCAAGCCTTCCCTTAAACGTCTTTTGTTTTTGGATTTAGTTCTGAGAGATTTTTTCTCAGCATCGTGAATAATCTGAGTTTTGGTGACAGCTTTACCATCCAGAAAATAGATTCTTTGCAAAATCAGACCCCCTTTCTTGTTAAAATACCAATACCTACTATTTCTAGTGTAGTACAAACCTGTTGTTTAACCAAGCATAAGGGGTTAGAAAATAAGGGTAAATTCAAAGATTTGTTGAGTAAACGGAATAAGGAGAGCGCCGAGGAAAATGGCAAGAATAAGAGCAAGGAGAAGGGCGCGGAAGAGGTTTAGCGGCCTTGAAATCTTGTAGATGAGGAAGAAGTCGATAGCGAAAACGATGATGGCTGAGAGGGTGGTCAATTGAGCGCGGGAGAAGTTGTTGACTTCTGAAGCGATAGACAAAGCGACCATGGAAACCGCCACAGCAAGGCCGGTAGGTACTGAGTAATGCTTGATGTTGTAGGCGAATTTGTCTTTGATCCTGGCGGTGTTCTTTTCTAGGGCTAAAGCGAGGCCTGGGAAGCCAATACAAGCGAATGAGAGCAATGACATTTCGATTGGGCTAAACGGGTAGCTTAAAGGTGCTAGAACGAAGACTACAGCCAAAATAGTGGCATAGACGGTTTTGGCAAGGAAGAGAGCGGTAGAACGCTCGAGGTTGTTGATGGATTGGCGACCTTCGTCGATGATGGATGGGACGCGGTCGAAATCAGAGTCTAGAAGCACGAGCTTGGCTGAGCGACGAGCGGCGTCGGAGCCTTCGCCGATAGCGATGGAACAATCGGCCTCTTTCATGGCGAGAATGTCGTTAACGCCGTCACCGGTCATGGCTACGGTCCGGCCGGCTTTTCTAAAGGCCTCAATGAGTTTCTTCTTTTGTTCTGGTTTAACACGAGTAAAAATCGAATAATCTTGAACAAGTTTTTTGTAGTTGATGTCTTTCAACGTGGAGAGATCAACCCCGCGCAAATCGCGGATGCCAACCACTGCGGCGATGTGTTTGACGGTTTCTAGGTCGTCACCGGAAATGACCTTTGGTTCAATGTCGTTGTCGTAGAAGTAGTTGATGATTTCCTTGGCGTTTTTTCGGATTTCATCTTTGAGGCGGACACAGCCGAGAAATTCGCCATTTTTAGTGATAGAAATCACCCGATAATCACCGGCATAGGATTTAACCTGTTCAATCACCTTTTTGTCGTCGGTGATGAATTCGATGGCGCCCATGAGGTATTCGTCTTTTTTGGTCTTAAAACCAGAGCACTTGCGATCGGAGCTAAAGGGGATAATATCCACGATCCCGTCTATTTCGCCAAAATTCGCGTTTTTAGGCATAGCAACGCGCAAAGCGCTTGTGGTTGCGTTTTCGGCTAATTGCGTGCTTAGAATGGCATTTAGAGGCCTTAGAAGCGATTTTTCGGCCGGGGTTGGTGTGGTAGTGGCTTTGGTAAACGACTTGCCGTTTGGCAGGATGAAATCGTGAACCACCATGTTACCAGAGGTTAAAGTACCAGTTTTATCGAGACAAATGGTATCGACACGGGCTAAAGTCTCGATGGAATAGAGGTCCTGAACGAGAACTTTCTTGCGGCTAAGCCGGATGGTGGCTAGGGCCAAAACGGAGCTTGTTAAGAGAATTAGGCCTTCTGGGATCATGTTGATGAGGGCGGCCACGGTGCTGGTAATAGCGGTGGCGGAATCAGATTCGGCGCGGAATCTAGACCACAAAAGAAGTGCGCCAACAGGGATAAGAGTGTAGGAAATGTAGCGCACGATTTTGTTCATAAGGGTGAAAAGCTTGGAATCGGCGGTCTTCAAATGATGTGCGGCTTTTTCGAGCTTGGTGATGGAGTTTTCCTCACCTACGTGGATAACTTTAGCTTTGGCGGTGCCAGCAACCACAAAGCTACCAGAAACGAGCTCGTCGCCCGGGTGCTTTTCGATGCTGTCCTGCTCGCCGGTAATGAAGGATTCGTTGACTTCCAAAGTTCCCTCTTCCATGACGCTGTCGTAGAGGATTTGGTCGCCGAGGCTTAAAATTACGATGTCGCCTTTTTGAATTTCCTCTGCGAGAACTTGGATGGATTTACCATCGCGCAAAACCGTTGGTTTTTGCTCCGCGATGAGGCGCATTTTTTTAACGATTTTGTAGGCACGGATTTCATTGATGATGCTGATTAAAGTGTTTGCGATGGCAATAAAAATGAACAGCATGTTTTTGTAACTACCAACAAATGCCACCATCAAAGCCAAGATGAGGTTGACGAGATTAAAGAGAGTAAAAGTGTTTTTAGCAATAATCTTTAAAATGGGATGGAATTTCATTCTACCTCTTAACGTTTGAGCTTCTTTAAAGCTTTTTTAAGTTGGTAGAATTTGTGATCGACAGGAAGTTCCCAGGTACCGACATATTCGAGGACCTGGCCGCCAAAGCCTTTTTTAAACTCGTAAACACCGTCTGGGTGGCTGTCGTCTGGCAAACCGTGGATGCCGTAGAAGTTGTAGCGTTTAAACTTCTTCTCGGCGGCGAGTTTGATCATATACCATTGGAGCTCGTATTGAGCGTTGTAGTCTTTCATGTACTTTTCGTCGCTACCGGAAAAGAGGTAAACTACCTCATCGCCATAAAGCATGAACATGGCAGCGGACATTGGGATTTTGTCGGCTTCGGCAACGAGGAACAAAGCTTTACCCTGCGGGACGAAAAGATCGTACATTTCCTCGTAGTATTTCAAAGGTTTGTCGGTAAATTCGCGACGTTTCGAAGTAGATTCGGTGATTTCTTTGAAAATATTGAGTTCTTCCTTCTTAAGCTCGCGGACAGTAACGCCCATTTTTTCGGCTTTTCTAATGTGACCGCGAGTGTTGCTTTTGAAATCAGCCATGAGTTCGTCGGCGGTTTTACCGTTTAAATCGACGGCGTACATGTACTTTGGCTGCGAGGCATCGGCAAGTTCAATAAAGCCGAGATTACGGAGATTTTTGGCAGCGGCTGCGTGATTGAAACCGCCCTCTTTTGGATCGCCGTGACGGTCGCGTTCAACTAGCTCGTAGTACGGGCTAATGTGGAGTACGTAGCCATTGTGGGATTTAACATATTTTTTGAGGCTTCTTAGGAAAAATTCGGTGAGAGGTTGGTCTTCCAAATCTAGGAGCGGACCGCCCGGAGCGATGTAGGTAGATTTGCCCATAAAAGTCGGCTTGGCCACGAGCATGCTGGCAGCTTTAATCTGGCCATCGTGGATAGCGGCAAGGTAGTAGACCGTCCAGCCATTCGATTCCCTGTAGGTGGCAATCTCCGGAGTTTGCATGAAAGATTTGTACGGGCTGGCGTCGGCAAACTTCTTAAAATCTTCCGCGGTAATTTCCTCAAATGTCATATTAGCCTCCTAATTTTTCTGAGTAATTGGTACGATTTGTACTTAGTGAAGCTCAAGATGATGTCGTAAGTGCCGGCGTGATCCACCTCGTAGCCACCAAAGGTTTTCTTGAAATTGGTAAAACCGGCCCATGGGTGATTTTTCGGCGCACCTTCTGGTGCGATACCCCAGAAATCGAATTTTTTCAGGCCTTTTTCCCTGGCGTCGTTAATTAGCTGGATAGTGAGAATGCCGGTAGCGTGGAGCTTTCTGCCCTCATCGGTTTGGGCGCCCTGGAGATTGTACCGAGTTTCGCCGTGGTCGAATACGAGGCCGGCAGCAAGCAAATTGCCGTCTTGTTTTACCAAGTAAAGGGTGGCAAATGGTTGCATGAGCTCAGTCTTCAAATAGTTCTCGGAAAAAGTGCTGATATTCTTCTTTTTGGCGAGAGATTTTTGAAGACTTAGAAGATGGCGGATATCATCTGGATCTTTGGAAGTTTCGATAGTGATGCCATTTTTCTCTCTATTCTTGTAATAGCGGAGCAAACGTGACGGGAGGCGGGATTTAAATTCTTCGTCTGTTCCCTCTAGATCCAACATCCAAGTCTCTTTCGGGTTAAGATCGTGGGATTTTTTGGAATTTTTCGGCAAACTGTTAACGTGGTCTGGATTCACTGGTTCAACACGGATAAAAATCGCGTTTTCGGCCTTGGCTAAATCAGCTAGGTCTTTTAAAGCGAGTTTGATTCCCTCTTTAGTGTCGGCAACAGGGCCGTATGGCAAGTAAAGATAATTCCCTAACGGCACAGATTTTTTAATAGCAAGATATTGATAGTTTTCGGCTTGTTTGAAAAAGCTGGTCTCTTTTAGATCCTGTTGCAATTTCTCCCATTCCCTACTTTGAGTAATTGGAATTTCCATAATTTCAATTATAGCACAGTTAAATTTTTATGTTTATTTTCCCTGTTTTTCTGTGAATTTTTGCAATTTAAACACGTGCATTTTTTTGACGGCTTAAGCTTTTTGTTGTATTTTGCTTATGCATGCAAAATGCCCGGCTTATTGTGTCAGTCGGTTGCCAAAATCTTTTTCTAATGCTCCCAACTCTGGCGCGGTTGCCAGGTTGATACCTCGATTTTAGCGCAAGCGGGATCGTGTGTCAAGTGCGGTTGCTAGACTCGGTGGTTGCTAGCATAACCGGTTTAGCATAGAATTTTGGTTATGGTTTCTGTGGAAAAGCTTGTGGTTTTCCAGGGGAAAACGGTGGACTTTTAGGGGAAAAAGTGGTACAATGTAGGTGACTGGAATTCCCCAGAGTAACTTAAGAGGTTGTAGCGTTGCGAGGAGGGAAGCAATGGATCTCAAACATTTTTTCAGGGAGCAGATTTTACCTGCCCTATTATTGGGGCTTGTAGCAGAGGGTTTTATCGGCTTCGCGATCTATTGCGTGGTCACTAATAAAGACATCTCTACCTTTAAAGTTGGCATGATCTTCATAGGCATTTTGCTTTTATACTGCATAATAAAGTCTTTCGTAACCCATAAGGAGAAGAAGAATAATGATGAAGATAAAGATTCAAGAGTCAATTTTTAGAATACTACAAGCCTGACGAGCCCTGGTTTTTGCCGGGGCTTTTACTTGGTGTATAATGGGGATATGGCATATGTACGGAAATTCAAAACGACCTCTGGAGCAACAGGGGTACAAGTCTGCTATAAAGAGGGAAATAAGGTAGTGAAGACTGTACATGTGGGCTCCGCCACCTCTGAAAAAGGGCTAGAAAAATTGATGAAAAAAGCCCAGGAAATTATGGACGCGGGGAAGCAACCACTATTTGATCTTGATAAGTTCAATGTGAAGAAATAACATCAACAAAGTCGGTGATGACTTTGATTTCGGTGGAGACTTTTTTGAGTTCTGCCTGTTCGTCGATTGGCTTGGTGAATTTGGCCGGCTCGAAGGAATCTTTGCCGTCGTCTAGGGCGACAATCAATTTGTTGTCGTAAAAACCGAGAAGGAATTTGTAATTGTAACGGCCGGCGATGTCTTCAATTTTGGCGATGACATCTGGGGCTAAGAGGTAGAACGACTCAAAACCGTCTTGGCCAAAGACTTTGAAATTGTGGTTGAAAGTGGTGGACTCAGTCTCGAGACGAGTCATTTTGCGATTTTTGACGCGGTCTTTACCAGGGACGCGATAAAGTTTAAACTTGCGGCCGACTACCTCGAGGCGAAAATCAAATTTCTTAGGGAACTCAAAGATCATGTAGCGGCCTTTGAAAACTGGATATTCGTGAACGTTGCCTTGGTCATCGGTGTATTGGCGGATGATAGCGACGTCAGCCTGGGCGAATTTGATGTTTTTGTACTTGGCACGCGTGAGGTCGTTGGAATAGAATTTATCAGCGAGACGAACCATTTCGCTTTCGGCGACAATTCCAGGGGTGAAACCCATCTCGTGAGCGTAATCTACATCGGTGAAAACCTTCTTTAAGTTTTGCTCGACGAAGTAAGCTTTGTAGGCCTTTCGATAGGCTTTTCTCTCTTTGCTAGTGGCAAAACTGGTGAAAATTGCGCAGACGCCAACTACGATGATGAGAAGAAACATCCCAATGATTGGCCCGGCTATAATCGACAAAGCGATGGTAATAAGTACCACGATACCAGAGACGGTACAAGCCTGCTTAAACTTTTGGTAGTAAGCTTGACGAATGGTTTCGACTTCTTGAAAAGTCATATTCCTCCTAAATGAGATTAAGTTGAACTTTAAGACGATCGATAAGAGCCTGTTTTTCTTTGATTTGGTCTTGAGTTTCTTTGACAAGATGTTCTGGAGCTTTTTCGACGTAATTTGGGTTCATCATGCGGGCATTTAGAGCGTCTAATTCGCGACCAACAGAGAGGATTTTCTCAGTAAGGGTATCCTTATAGTCATTCACGACCTGTTCTGGAACGTCTAAGTAGAGCTCGTGATTAGCGAGAGCGAGTCTGAGACCACGAGGGGCACCTTCGAGGGCTTTAACTTCTGGAACTCTAGTCAAACTCTTGATAAGTTCCAAATTATCGGCCACGAGGCTGTCGTTATCGTACATGAGCGCATATTTTTTGCCGTTATTAGTGCCTGGAAGGGCCTGTAAGGTGGTTCTAACTTCAGACACTATAGTTCTTATGTTTTCAAATTGCTCGGCCGTTATCGGGTCGTATTTAAGCTCATTTGGCCATTTTTCATCGATAATAAAGGCGTCGGCCCAGCTAAGATTTTGCCAAATTGTCTCTGTTACGAACGGTGCAAATGGATGAAGCGCAATCAAGAGGTGCTCAAGAGTAGTTTTGAGCAATGGGATATTGCGGTAGATTTTTTGCGATTCAAGAAACCAATCAGCGTATTTATCCCAGATGGTTTGGTATAAAGTCTCGACAGCTTCGGCAAAACGATATTCTTTCATGTCGAATTCAATCTGTTTTATGCACTCGTTGATTTCGCGACAGATCCAATCCTCGCCCATATTGTCGGTGGTGTATTCACCGTCCGCCTCATTTTCGTCTACAATAGATTGGATGAGGCGAGAGATGTTCCAGAGTTTGTTGCAGAGATTGCGACCAGCGATGACGCTGTTTTCGGAAAAAGCTTGGTTCATACCAGCAGAACGGCCGCGGAGAATACCAAGGCGAAATGCATCGGAGCCATATTTAGCCACGAGATCCATTGGGTTAATCACGTTACCCTTAGATTTACTCATCTTTTGACCATGTTCATCAAGTACAAGACCATGCAAATAGACCTCTTTGAATGGCACTTCACCAGTGACATAGAGCCCCATCATAATCATGCGGGCGACCCAAGCAAAGAGAATGTCGGCGCCAGTTTCCATCACGTTCAAAGGATAATACGGGGTTGGATTTTCTTCGGACCAGTCGGTACAAACAATTGGCCAGTGAGAAGAAGAAAACCAAGTATCGAAAGTATCCTCGTCTCTTACATAGGTGACACCAGATTTTTCAATCTCTTTGAGATTGGTGCGGCGATCGAAAATCCAATCTGGTTCGTCGGTGGCCCCATCGGTAACTTTCCTAAACATTGGAATAGCAATACCCCAAGGAATTTGGCGGGAAATGTTCCAGTCTTTGAGGTTTTTAAGATAGTTGATGAGGACCTTCTGCTTGTTTTCTGGGTGGAAACGAATTTCGTTGTTCTCAAGATGTTCAATTGCAACCTTGGCAAGTTTTTCAACATCGATAAACCATTGTTCTTTAAGCATCGGTTCCAAAACGGTGCCGCATTTGTAGCAATGTGCAACAGAGTGAACAATGCTTTTTTCGCCTTTCAAAACGCCTTCGGCTTTGAGGTCTTTCAAAACTTGTTTGCGACATTCTTCGGTGGTGAGGCCGGCGTATTTTTCTGGCACATTAATCATGTGGCCATCTTCGGAAATCACTTGGATACGCTCGAGGTTGTGACGTTCACCCACCTCAAAATCATCAAAGTCGTGAGCTGGGGTAATTTTGACAGCGCCAGTGCCATATTCTGGGTCGGCGTGTTCGTCGGCAATTACCGGAATTTCCCGATCGGTGAGAGGAAGATGAACGGTTTTGCCAATCAAATCCTTATAGCGTGGGTCTTCTGGATTTACAGCTACGGCGGAGTCGCCAAAGAGGGTCTCTGGACGGGTAGTGGAAACCACGATGTCATCATAAGCGATATCCCAGAGAGTGCCTTTTTCGTCTTTGTGCTCAACTTCGATATCAGCGAAGGCGGTTTGGTGTTTTGGACAGAAATTCACAAGTTTTTCACCTCTGTAAATCATGCCGTCATTCCACATTTTTTCGAATGTAGTATAAACGCGGTCAATAACATTCTCATCTAAGGTGAAAGTAAGATCACCCCAAGAGCAAGAGGCGCCAAGGGCACGAAGTTGGAGTTCCATGTTGCCACGTTGCATTTGTACGAAATCCCAAACACGAGCGTAAAGTTCGTCGCGAGAATATTCAAAGCGAGTGTGACCAGATTTTTCGAGCTCACGTTCGTAAACTACCCAAGTTTCAAAACCAGCATGATCTGCACCAGGAACATACCAAGTAGATTCACCTTTTAAGCGGTGATAACGAGTAAGAGAATCTTCGAGAGCGATAGTAAGACCGTGCCCGATGTGCAAATTACCGTTGGCGTTTGGTGGTGGCATCACGACAGAATAGCATTTGCCGCCTTTCTCGTAGCGATCGTCCACGCCATCGGAGTCGTCATCTACGGGAATAGTTGGTACATATGGTTTAAAAACACCGGCGGCTTCCCACGCGGCGTAAATGTCTGCTTCATATTGATTTGGTTCGTAACTTGGTGCAAATTTCATAATTATCCTGATTATACCACTTATCAGGTCACATGGCAAAGGCCCTGACAAGCAGGGCCCTTTGTAAGTTAGTGAGGTAGAATGATTAGTATGGACGCGTAGGGAGCCACCACTTAAAGAACGGGCGGTCAATTGAACGGAGACCGCAGGTAATAAACTGAACAGCTATCTGTATCAATCTCTTGTCAAAGTCGTAATCATACATCAAATGGCGCAGATGATTGGCAACGATATCAACAAAATCGTATCTGTTAATTTCGTCGGCCAACTTGAGATCATTCGTTGAATAACCAGCGTCATTCGAGAGATCATAGCCCTGACCTTCCATTTTGATAAGCTTAGCCAGAAAATCGAGCTTGTCGATCATCTTCATCGCCTGACCAAGAAACGTCTTGTGTTCTTCGAAATCACGATAGATTTCCTTGTACTTGATGTAATCTTCATCATGAAGAAGGAAGAAATGGTCGAGCAC
>Ga0310690_10006158_pt1 | contig 15899 bp, 13 predicted proteins | sample AusTroGonzalo_MG_2_FD_207661 | JGI IMG/M metagenome (GOLD analysis project Ga0310690, IMG submission 207661) | Bovine rumen microbial communities from tropical cattle in Woodstock, Queensland, Australia - Gonzalo_04 (v2) (version 2) | ecosystem: Host-associated > Mammals > Digestive system >... | reverse complement strand
TACAGGGAGTGCAGGAGTGCAGGAGTTACAGGGAGTGCAGGAGTGTAGGAGTTACAGGGAGTGCAGGAGTGTAGGAGTTACAGGGAGTGTAGGAGTTACAGGGAGTGCAGGAGTGTAGGAGTGTAGGAGTGCAGACAATACCCTTAACCCTGTAAATCCCATAGAAAAGAGAATCTTTCAAAACTAACGTCTTCCACTCCTTCCACTCCTTCCACTCCTTCCACTCATCTCGTTGACTTTTGGAAAAATCTCGTTGACTTTTTGGGAAATCTCGTTGACTTTTGGGGAAATCCCGTTGAGATTTGAATCATGCCGACCCTTCCCCTCAGTAGCACCAGTAGTAGCAGGATGTAACGACGCAACTTATTGATTATCAGCATGAAGTAACACCAGTAGCACGAGTAGCACTACTGGTAGCTTATAGATTATATGGCCATTCGTTCTGCCCAAATTCATCATCGGGCAACGGTTTCTGAGCCTCCGCTGCAGCTTCTGGAAATCGGAAGAAAAACAAGCAAATCTTTTGCTTTGTTACAGAAAAGTAGTAACTTTGCAGCCGTTATGACCCTCTCCTCTACCCTCCTGGCAGTAGCCTCGCTGCTGCTCACGGCTCCTGAAGACACTATACGCACTCAGGAGCTGGACGAGGTGGTGGTGAACAGTCACTCGGCGCGCCAGCGACTGGAGAGCGTGCAGATGGGGACGGCACGGCTTAGTGCGAAAGAGCTGGAATCGATGCCTTCGCTGCTGGGCGAGAAGGACGTGATGCGCAGTCTGCAACTGTTGCCGGGCGTGAAGCAAGAGAACGAGGCTTCAAGCGGCTTTCAGGTACGCGGTGGCACGTCGGCACAAAACGCAATCGTCTATGACCTGGTGCCCGTCTACAACGTGGGCCACTTAGCAGGACTCTTTTCCGCCTTCAACAGCGATGCCATCAGCGGAGCCACACTCTACAAGGGCTGTCCGCCTGCACAGTACGGCGGAGCCACGTCGGGTGTGCTCGACATCAGCTCACGCCCTGGTGCCACCGACGGCTGGCACGGTGGAGCCACCGTCGGCCTGCTCTCTGCCAAGGCCTTAGGCGAAGGCCCCTTGGGGCGGCGGACACAGCTGCTTGTGGCCGTCCGTCGCAGCTATGCCGACTTGCCGCTGAAGCTGGTAGACGACTACAAGGACAACACGCTCTACTTCTACGACGCCAATGCCCGGCTCGACTTCCAGCTGAGCCAGCGCGACCAGCTGCAGCTATCGCTCTTCGGGGGCAAGGACCACATCGCCATGAAGGACTTGGCGAGCATGCAGTGGAGCAATTTGGCAGCCAACCTCAGCTGGCGTCACCACTTCGGCAACACATCGCTGACCAGAACCTCACTGATGCTCTCTAACTACGGCACCGACAATGCCATCGACCTGCTGGGCATGAACCAGTCGATGTCGGGCCACATCCGCCAGTGGGGACTACGGCAAGACGTCACACTACGCCTGGGACCATGCACCCTGACTGCTGGAGGACAGTCGATGGTGGTCGACGTGAAGTCGGCAGAGTGGCAGGTAATGGACAACCACGAGAAGGAGCAACGCAAAGCCTGGGAGAACACGCTATGGGCTGGTGCAGAACTACAGATACACAACTGCGTGACGGTAGAAGGCGGACTGCGCTTCACGGCTTTCTCAAACCTTGGCGGTCCCTACTACTATGAGACCAATGACGACGGCGACATCGTATGGCTCTACAAGACACGCCGCAACCACATCGTCAACACCCAGTTCACCCTCGACCCGCGTCTGAGCATGGTGTGGCGAGCCACGCCGCTGCTGAGCATCAAAGCCGCCTACAGCCATACCTCGCAGAACATCCACGCCCTGCGCGGACAGGACATGTCGACTCCCTTCGACCGCTACACCCTGAGCAGCAACCTGCTGAAGCCACAGCAGGCCCGCCAAGTGAGCATGGGCCTCTATGCCATGACGCCAAAGCAAGATTACGTCCTAGAGCTGGAAGGCTACTACCGCCACATCGAACACATCCTTGACTATCGCGACGGCAAGTCGTTCGGCAGTGCCATCGAGATGGAGCGGCTGGTGCTGCCCGGACAGGGACGCTGCTACGGCGCAGAGCTGATGGTGCGCAAGGAGCGGGGCCGGCTGACGGGCTGGCTGGCCTACACGCTGTCCTGGGCACGTAACAAGATCAGCGGCGTGAACGGCGGACGGTGGTATACGGCCAACGTAGACCGCCGCCACGACGTGAACATCGTCACCATGTACAGCATGTCGCCCCAGTGGAAGCTTAGCACCGTTTGGATGTACAACTCAGGCCAAGCTTTCACCGCCCCCAGCGCCAAATACGAAATGATAGACAACTACGTTTACTATTATGCCGAGCGAAACGGCTACCGTGCCCCTGCCTACCATCGGCTGGACGTCAGCGTCTCCTGGAGCAAGCCCCTAGCCCACAGTCGCATCACCCGTGAGTGGCAGTTCGGCATCTACAACCTCTACAACCGATACAATCCCTTCATCATCAGCTTCGAAGACAGCGACCTGGGGGCAAACACCAAAGCCACAGGCTACAGCCTCTTCGGCATCGTGCCCTCCGTAGCATTGAGCCTGAAATTTTAAGCCTATTCCCATGGAGATCAAAAAACATATTACAATCGTTGGCTCTTTTCTCCTTCTGCTGCTGACCGCCTGTGAGAAAGAGATAGAGATAGACTACCACAGCACCACACCACACTATGCTGCCGAAGTGGTGCTGACGCCCGACAACATCACCGCCATCATCTCCACTACACGCGACATGAAAGAGACGGATCGGACATCCCAATATGTGAAGGATGCCACGGTAACCATCTGCGAGGAAGGCTCTGACTGGACAGACACGCTGGAATACAAGGGTAACGGCCGTTACCAGCTCTCCTACTTTGCTATGGAGGGTCTGTCCTACGCCGTAGACATCTGCATCGGCGGCCAGCACTATCGGGCCACATCGACCATGCGCAGCATGCCGGTGGTCAGCGACTTCAGCTTCGTCTGGCAGAAAATGCTCTCCGAGCGAATACTTTTCGCCGACCTTCGGCTGCAAGACGACCCCGATGAGAACAACTATTACTTCATGCACATCTACCGCAACGGAGTTGGCTACCGTTGGGCCGTCATCGACGACACGGCGAACCCCGGCGGCGAGCTGCAACAGCTCTTCTCGAGCACATCTGAACGGGAGATGGAGAAAGACACCGACAGCGACGTACTGCACGAGGGCGACCGCATCCGACTGGAAGTGCGCTCCATCGACCGTCCCGTCTACGACTTTTTCTATTCCATGCAACTCATGGAAAACACGGGAACCAACCCTATGAGCAACTTCAGCGGCGGCATGCTCGGCTACTTCTCTGCCTGCCAGATAGTCACCAAGGAGATCCTTTTCCACGTAGACGACATACGCTGACTAAAGCTTGTCGAGCGTCACCGTCATCTTCACTCGGTTTTCATCGTTGATCTGATGCTCATATTCGGCCACTACACGATAGGGCGACATCGTCAGCACCCGCCACAACAGCGTGTGCACCTCACCATTGCCTACGCTGGCATCAATGCGGATGACATCACGGCTGGCACGGTAGGTGCCTTCCAGCTGACCGTCGGCAAAGGTAAGGGCACAGGTACCGTCGACGTTGAATATCACCAGCTTATAGGATAGCTCATAGTCCAACGGCTCGTCGGTTTCGTAGCCGAAGGTCCACCGGCCAGGCAGGATGTCCTGCGTCACGTCGCTGTCTTCGAGCTTGTCACACGACACCAATGAAAGTGCCATGAAAAGCACCGTTAGCCACATCATTTTATTCCTCATATCGTCACAGCCGTGTAATTTTTATTAAAAAACGCCACAAAAATAGTAAAATTTCTGCAAACATGATACATAAGTCGGAAATAATTGCTAATTTTGCACCGTTTTTTGAGTGTATACACATAAAAGATTGTAGAGAAAGACATGGATAAACTAAGTTATGCCCTCGGAGTGGGCATCGGACAGCAGTTGGCACAAATGGGTGCCGGCGCCTTCCTTCATGTAGACGACTTTGCCCAGTCAGTGAAGGATATTCTGGAGGGCAACGAACTGAAAGTCTCGCATCGCGAAGCCCAGCAACTGGTGAATGCCTACTTTCAGGAGCAAGAGCAGAAAATGAACGCCGAGCGAGCCGAGAAAGGCAAGGCTGCCAAACTGGCCGGCGAGCAATACCTGGCTGAGAACGCCAAGAAAGAGGGTGTCATCACCACCCCAAGCGGACTGCAGTATCAAGTGCTTCGCGAGGGCAACGGACGCCGCCCCACAGCTAAAGACAGGGTGAAGTGCCACTACGAGGGTTTCCTCATCGACGGCACCGTCTTCGACAGCAGCGTGCAGCGTGGCGAACCCGCCATCTTCGGATTGCAGCAGGTCATCGCCGGATGGACCGAGGGTCTGCAGCTGATGCAGGAAGGCGGCAAGTACCGCTTCTTCATCCCCTATCGCCTGGCATACGGCGAGGGCGGAGCCGGACAGCTCATCCCACCCTTCGCCGCACTCATCTTCGATGTGGAGCTGATAGAGGTCGTGTAATCCCAGACAATCAACATCAACAAATAATAACAAGAAAAAAAATGAAAAAACTTACTTTCATGGCCGCTATGGCCGTTGCCGTGGCTTCGTTCACCTCATGTGGAAACAATGTTCCCAAGGCATCTTTGAAGTCTGACATTGACTCGCTGAGCTATGCCATTGGTGTGGATATCGCAGATGAGTTCAACCAGTACGATGCACTCACCCAGACCTTCAATGTGGACTCTGCTTATCTGTCAGATTTCATCAAGGGTGTAAACGATGCCGTCAGCGCTACCGACGACAAGAAACAGAACGCCTATATGGCCGGTATTCAGGTGGGCAATATCATTGTCAACCGTTACATCCCTGGAAGCAACCAGCAGTTCTTCGGAAATGACTCAACGAAGACCATTTCCAAGCAGACCGTGGCAGCTGCCTTCCTGAACATCGTCTTGGGCAAGGAGAGTGCCATCGACAAGGAACAGGCCAAGGCCATTCAGGATGCTTTCCAGAAGAAGCAGCTCATGCTTCAATATGGCGACAACAAGAAGCAGGGCGAGGAATTCCTGGCTGAGAATGCCAAGAACGACAGCGTGAAAACCACCGCTAGCGGCCTGCAGTATAAGGTCATCAAGGAGGGCACGGGTGCCGTTCCCGCTGACAGCTCACGCGTGAAGGTTGACTATGAAGGTCGCCTCATCGACGGTACCGTCTTCGACTCTTCCATCGAGCGCGGCGAACCTACGGAGTTCGTAGCCAACCAGGTCATCAAAGGCTGGACTGAGGCTTTGACCATGATGCCCGTCGGTTCTGAGTGGGAGGTCTACATCCCGCAGGAGCTGGCCTACGGCGAGCGTACTGCCGGCCCCTCCATCAAGCCTTTCTCAGCCTTGATCTTCAAGATTAAGCTTATTGACATCGTAAAGTAATTCAACTTTCGCAAACTGTAGGAGTGTAGGAGTTGCAGGAGTTGCAGGAGTGCAGGAGTGCAGGAGTTGCAGGAGTGCAGGAGTTGCAGGAGTGCAGGAGTGTAGGAGTTGCAGGAGTGCAGGAGTGCAGGAGTGCAGGAGTTACAGGGAGTGTAGGAGTGTAGGAGTGCAGACAATACCCTTAACCCTGTAAATTCACAGAAAAAAGGAGAAGACAGAACTAATGTCTGAAACTCCTGAACTCCTGAACTCCTGAACTCCTGAAAAGAGGCGATTCCAGAACTAATGTCTGAAACTCCTGAACTCCTGAAACTCCTGAAACTCCAGAACAACAAAGAAGCTGAGCGAATGCAAAACATAAATTAAGTAATAGAGAAACAATGAAGAAAATGACTTTCATGGCCGTCATGGCCATAGCTGCCGCCACATTGGTATCGTGCGGAGGCAACATGCCCAAGGCAAACATGCGTAATCAGATTGACTCACTGAGCTATGCAGCCGGTTGCACCGAGGGCGAGAATATGATTGGACAGTGGCAGTCAGGGCAGATTGACCTGGACTCCGCTTACATGAGCGACTTCATCCGTGGCTTGAACGAGAGCTACGGTGCCATTGGCAACAAACAGCAGGAAGCATACATCATGGGTATTGGTGTAGGTCAGTACCTTACCATGCAGAAAGAACGCGTGGAGAGGGGTCTGAAGCAGTTCGACTCAACCCAGGTGGTCAACAATGCCAACTTCCTGGCAGGTTTCCTGGATCACTTCTACCGCAACGACACCACCATGTCGGCTGACAAGGCCACAGAAGTTCAGAAGGAAATCTGGGACAAGCTTCAGGAAATCCGCTTTGCCGCCAACAGGGAGACAGGCTCCAACTTCCTGGCAGAGAATGCCAAGAACGACAGTGTGAAGACCACTGAGAGCGGCCTGCAGTACAAGGTCATCAAGGAAGGCAACGGCCCCAAGCTGGCCAATGGTGAGCAGGCAAAAATTGAATACGAGGGCCGTCTTATCAATGGTACTGTCTTCGACTCCTCCAGCAAGCATGGTAACGAGCCGGCCGTCTTCTCACCCGATGCCGTGGTAGAAGGATTCGGCGAAGCCCTGAGGATGATGCCTGTTGGCTCTGAGTGGGAAGTCTATATTCCCCAGGAACTGGCCTACGGCTCCAAGGGATCCTATCCCAATATTGAGCCTTATTCCACCATCATCTTCAAGATTAAGATGATTGATACCGTGAAGGGATCCAACTAATGAAAAAGAGAGTATTCATCATAGCACTCGCCCTCCTGGCGAGTGCTTCTTTTGGCACTGCCGACGCTGCCAAGAAGGAGAAGAAGAAGAAGGAAGTCAAACAGCCCGACACCGAACTGCGACTTCCCGTAGTTCTGGCTAGCAGCAGCGATTCGCTGAGCTATGCACTAGGCATGACGATGACCAGCGGTCTGCTGCCCTACCTGCAACAGCAGTTCAAGGTGGACACCGCCTACATGGGCGACTTTGTGCGCGGCTTCAACGAGACCGTTAACGGCAGTGAAGACCCCCGCGAGGTAGCCCTTCGCGCCGGACGACAGATTGCCGAGCAACTGAAGCAGAACATGCTGCCACGGGCCAAGGCAGACTTCGCCGATACCCCCGACAGTGTGGTTAACGCCTTGCTCTTCCGAGGATTTACAGACGCACTTACAGCCGACACTGCCGTCATGAAAGCCGCCGAAGCTGAGAACCTGTTCAAGACGAAGCAACAGCTGAATCAGCAGGCCCGTGTGGAGCGGCTGTCAAAACCCGGACGCGACTTCCTGGCTGAGAACGCCAAGAAGGAAGGTATCATCGTCACACCCAGCGGACTGCAGTACAAGGTGCTGGTAAAGGGAGAGGGCGACGTGCCACAGGCTACCGACAAGGTGAAGGTGCACTACGAAGGACGCCTCATCGACGGCACCGTCTTCGATGCCTCCAGCAAGCATGGCACCGAGCCTGCCACCTTCAGAGCCGACCAAGTGATACGCGGATGGACTGAGGCACTCACCATGATGCCCGTAGGATCGAAATGGCAGCTCTTCATACCCCAAGAGCTGGCCTACGGCGAGCGTCAAGCCGGCAACATACCGCCTTACTCGGCACTTATCTTCGACGTGGAGCTGGTAGAAATAGAAAAATAAAGCCCACAAATTAAAAAAATCAACAAAATGCGCATGTATAACAAAAAACATGCGCATTTTGTTGTGTATTCCATTCTTTTTGTGTACTTTTGCTAACAAATTGATTAATCGGTACAGAAAAGATGGAAAAAATAGACAATCTTGACAAGAAAATACTGAGTATACTCTCTAAGAATGCCCGCATAGCCTTTAAGGATGTCGCAGCAGAATGCGGTGTGTCGCGTGCAGCCATCCACCAGCGGGTTCAACGCCTTATTGACAATGATGTCATCACTGGCAGCGGATTCGACGTGAATCCCAAATCACTGGGCTATCGCACCTGCACCTACGTGGGCATTACGCTGGAGCGCGGCTCCATGTACAAGGACGTGGTTAAACGGCTGGAGCTGATACCGGAAGTGGTGGAATGCCACTTCACCACCGGCCCTTATACCATGCTTGTGAAACTTTATGCCCGCGACAACGAGCAGCTGATGCACCTGCTCAACGGACAGCTGCAAGAGATTCCCGGCGTAGTGGCTACGGAGACCCTTATCTCGCTGGAGCAGAACATCAGGCGCGAGATTCCCGTACACTTTGAAGAGATAGACCCAGAGGAAGAATGAAACGCTACTCACTGGCACAACAGCTAGCCGCCATCTACCAGCATACCACCCAGACTGAGCACAAACCGGTCATCGGCATCACCGCTAACTACGACGACCACACCAGCCGACTAGCCGAGGGCTACTACAAGCAAGTGGTTGCCGCCGGGGCTACGCCGCTCATCATCCCACCACTGGCCGACAGGCAGGCATTGCTCGATACGCTTGGACACATCGACGCACTGCTGCTCAGCGGCGGGGCAGACATCAATCCGCTCTACATTGGCGAAGAACCTGAGCCTCAACTGGGAGGAATCAACGATGAGCGCGATCTGCCCGAACTGCTCATTACCCGACTGGCCTACAATCGGCAAATGCCAATTCTCGGCATCTGCCGAGGCATACAGACACTTGCCGTTGCCCTAGGTGGTAAGGTAGCACAGGACATCTCCGCCCCCAGCACAGAACGCCCAGCCCCCATCAAGCACTCGCAACAAGCCGACCGCCATGTAGCTACACACACCATCAGCATCTCTGCCCACACACTATTATATCGTATTTTCAGGGAATCCATGCCCAGCGACAGCGATGTTCCCATGACCATCCCTGTCAATTCTTTCCATCATCAGGCCGTGAGCGATCCGGGGCTGCGCCTCAGCGTGACAGCCGTGGCTCCCGACGGAACCATAGAAGCCGTGGAGAGCAACGAGCACAAACCCGTCATCGGCGTGCAGTGGCATCCCGAATGCATGGGCAACGACGGTCTGCCGCTGTTCCTGTGGCTGGCAGAAGAAGCACGACAGTATCGCCAGACGCAACAGCTGCATGACCGCATACTGACGCTCGACACGCACTGCGACACGCCAATGTTCTTCCCAAAAGGCATCAACTTCCTGACGCGCGACGAACGAATTCTGGTAGACTTACCCAAAATGACCGAGGGGCGCCTCGACGCCACCATCATGGTGGCCTACCTGCCCCAGAAGTCACTTCCCGAGACACCCTCGCTGCCCTCTCCCACTCCTTTCAGCTATGCCAACGACATTTTCGACAAGATAGAGGCCATCGTGGCGGAAAGCAACGGTCGTGTAGCCTTGGCCCGCACTCCAGAAGAGCTGTGGCAGAACAAGGCTGCGGGACGCAAGAGCATCATGCTGGGCATAGAAAACGGACGCGCACTGGAGAGCGACCCTCAGAACGTGGAGCATTTCGCCCGTCGAGGCGTGGTCTATATCACCCTCTGCCACAACGGCGACAACGACCTTTGCGACTCGGCGAAAGGCGACCAGACGCACGGCGGCATCAGCGCACTGGGCGAACAGGTCATCAAGGAGATGAATCGTCTCGGTGTCATCGTCGACCTCAGCCATGCTCACGAGAAGAGTTTCTACGATGCACTCGACATCTCAGAAACGCCCATCGTATGCAGCCACTCCTCATGCCGGGCACTCTGCGACCACCCGCGAAACCTCACCGACGAACAGATGCAGGCACTGGCCCGTAAGGGAGGCGTCTGCCAGATTACGCTCTACCCAGGTTTCCTGCGCAATGACGACAAAGCCACCATCTACGATGCCCTGCTCCATCTGGAGCACGCCATCCAAGTGATGGGCATCGACCACGTGGGACTGGGCACCGACTTCGACGGCGACGGGGGCATCCGAGGCCTGGCAGATGCCAGCGAACTGAGTCTTTTCACCCGCCAGCTGCTGCTACGCCGCTACAGCGAGGAGGACATCCAGAAAATCTGGGGAGGCAACTTCCTCCGCGTCATGCAACAAGTACAATCACATTCTGCCTAACCAAGAAACACCATCATGCAGACCAGACTGATAGCTCCAGCGGCAGCATTTCTCACACTATGCGCATGCGGAGGGCCTAAACAAAGTTCAACAGAGCAGACAACCAGCCAGAAAACGGAAGTGGCGGCAGGCCCCATCTTCCAGGCAGACTCCGCCTTTGCCTTCTGCCAGCAGCAATGCGACTTTGGGCCACGCACCATGAACAGCCAGGCCCACGAACAGTGTGGTGCCTGGATAGTGGAGAAGTTTGAGACCTACGGCATGCAGATTACGGAGCAGCGAGCCACGCTGAAAGGCTTCGACGGCACGCCGCTACTCGCCAACAACATCATCGCCAGCTACCGTCCGGAGCTGGCCGACCGCATCCTCATCTGCGCCCACTGGGACAGCCGACCCTGGGCCGACAACGACCCCGACCCCGCCAACCACAAAAAGCCAGTGATGGCCGCCAATGACGGAGCCAGCGGCGTGGGCGTGATGCTCGAACTGGCGCGGCTGCTGGCGGAGAACACCGACTATATCACTGAGGAGAACAAACAGCCTGTCTATCCTGTCAATGTCGGTGTAGACTTCATCTGCTTCGACGCCGAAGACTGGGGCGATCACGGCGACAACGACTCGTGGGCACTGGGGGCTCAGCACTGGGCACATAACCTGCACCGCCAAGGCTACAAGGCACGCTATGGCATCCTGCTCGACATGGTGGGAGGCCAGCAGGCACGCTTCTATCAGGAGTGGTATTCCAGGAAGTACGCCCCGCAGGTGGTGCAGCGTGTATGGCACGCCGCAAAGGCTGCTGGCTACAGTTCCTTCTTCGCGCAGGAAGAGGGCGGCGGCTGCACTGACGACCACCTACCCGTGAACCAAGTAGCCAAAATTCCCTGCATCGACATCATCCCCTACTATCCCGACTGCGAAGAAAGCAGCTTCGGTCCCACCTGGCACACCGTCAACGACGACATGCAGCACCTGGACCGCGCCACCCTGCGCGCAGTAGGCCAGACGCTGGTGCAAGTGCTTTGGACAGAGCCTTAACGAATTCGCCACTCGAAGGGACCCAGCGGCAGACCGTCGAGGCTGTAGGCATCCGCATCGAGCGGATTGTCCTTCCAGGCATAACGGACAACGGAAGGGTCGGCCATCGGGGCAGTCAACGTAATATTATTCCCATTGGCGACAGCCTCCACGTTGTGGAAGCGCTCGTCGCTGCCAGCCAGTTCAAAATACTTCAACTGACCAGGACGTAGAATCTGGTCGAGGGTGAGGACTACCTTGCCATCGTTGGCCTTCACACTGATGACCTGAGGGAAGAGATTCACCTTCTTCCCATATACCAGGCGGTCGAAGCAGAGGGCTACTCGCTCCGCCACTTCCTTCTTACGCAGCGGATGGATGTCCACCGTCTCGCCCAAGTCGATATTCACCACCGACTCAGCGTAGGCATCGTCGCGAGCCACGGTGCGCTGAGCCTCGCGAACCTGGCTCCAGCCTGTGTTCTGCGGCTCCTTGACACAGTCCATATAGTTGGCCAGCTGCACGATGACGAAGGGCAGCTTCGGCTGCTGGAACAGCTGACGCCAGCCACCCATGAGTTTGCGGAGCATGGGGGCATAATCGCGGGCGTTTGCTCCAGTATTCGACTCACCCTGATACCACACCACACCAGCCAAGGCATAGGGAGCCAACGGGTGAAGCACAGCGTTATAGAGCGTAGTGGGCAAGTTCTGCAATGACACATCAGAGCTGGGACAGCTGGGCATGGTAGCTCCTTCGTGCTGTCGCCATTCCTCGCCCAAGGGGATGACATCCTTCGGAAGCGGGTTCAGGCTGAAGCGGTCATCGCCAAAAGCCAGAAGATAAGACTTTTCCTTGATGAAATGAGCCATGCCGTACTTGTTGATGAAGCGGATGGTGATGACATTGTCGCCTTCGCGAAGCAACCCTTCAGGGATGTCATAGCGACGCGGCGGATACTGATAGTAAGTCACGCCCACCTGTTTTCCATTCACGAAGGTATAGTCGGCATCGAACAACGTACCTAAGAGCAGGCGTGCAGGTTGACCGGCATGTTCTTTGTCTACGTTCACATGCTGGCGCAGCCAGATGCTGCCAACGCCTCGCCAACCCCAGCTCCACTGGTTCACAACGGTCCAGTCAGAATCGTCATAGCCTAGCTGGGTGAACAGGTGTTCCTTTGCATCTCCCTGCCCTGCGCTCACCTCCTTGTAGCCAGGGTCTTTCTCATTGAGCAGTGCATTCCAGCGCTGGTCGGCAAGCTGGTTGGCTCGCGCCTGCGTGCGTACATAATCAGGATTATCGTAGAGGCGGGTCTTCTCCACCAGCATCGGGTAATCCTGACGCAACGAGTCGGCACTGACCCACGCCTCGATGGGCGTACCGCCCCAGCTGTTGACGATGATGCCCTGCGGCACACCCGTCTGTTCCTGCATCCGCTTGCCCAGGAAGTAGCCAACAGCAGAGAAGAGCCAAGCATTCTGCTTGGTAAGCGGTTTCCAGTTGATGGCCGTCGGACGTATATCGTCTCTCGGGCCGCTGGTGCTAGTCTCGTTCTGCACCCGGAACAGGCGTACCTGAGGGTTCTCGTAGCTGTCTATCTCCGTGGTGTACCAGGGATAGACACGCTCGATGGTAACGTCGATGTTCGACTGACCTGACAAGAGCCACACGTCGCCGACCTGAACATCTCCCCAAAATACAGAGTCTTCGTCGCCATCCTCGTTGGTCGCGAGGATGCTTAGGCAGTAAGGCCCTCCAGTCTTGATCTTCTTACAGGGCAGACTGACACTCCAGCGTCCCGTGTCGTCGGCCACAGTTCTAGCGCTGCTGACCAATTTCCCTTTACCGTCAAACAGGCTCACATCGATTGATTCGCCAATTTCAGCCCATCCCCAAACAGGAACATCAACACCCCTTTGCAGTACCATGCCATTTTGGAAGAGCTGCGGCATTTTCACATGGGCACTGGCCACGATACAGGCCATCCATGCCACCAGGACAATCGTCAGTTTCGCTTTCATAGTTGTTTCATTTGTGAGGGCAAAGTTACGCAAAAAAGTCGATGAAACGCTTCCTTTTTGTGTCTATTTTGGGAAATGAAACAAAAACTAATCATTATGACACATACGGACACGCGCTATTAGAGAAAAAAGATTACCTTTGCGCAAAAATTTAAATTATAAAATAACAACGGAAATGGCTCAAAACACACCGAACACCGAAGCCAAGGGCTTCTACAAACTCAACTGGCTGCAGCGCATAGGCTTTGGCGCTGGCGACCTGGCCCAGAACCTCATCTACCAGACCATCTGCATGTACCTTCTGTTCTTCTACACAGACGTATATGTGCTTGGCGGCGATGCTGCAAAGTCAGCCGGTTTGGCAGGTACCATGTTTCTCGTAGTCCGCATCGTCGACGTGCTCTGGGATCCCCTCGTGGGCACCTTCGTTGACAAGCACAACCCGAAGCTGGGCAAATACCGTTCCTACCTCGTCATGGGTGGTATTCCCCTCACCATCCTCGCCATCCTCTGCTTCTGGGATGGTTTCAAACCCAGCATTCTCTATGCCTACATCACCTATGTCGGCATGTCAATGCTCTACACCCTGATCAATGTTCCCTACGGAGCGCTGAACTCATCGCTGACCCGTGACACCAACGAGATTACCATTCTCACTTCGGTGCGTATGTTCATGGCCAACGTCGGCGGACTTTGCGTCTCGGCCGGTGTTCCCATCCTGGTGGCTCTCCTTGCTTCGAAAGACCTGCCGATTGAAATGGCTTTGTTCATGGGTCTGGGTTCGCTGCCCTCGTTCATCTTCATGCCGCTTGTGCCAGCCATCAAGCGCAAGGTGGGTAAGAAGAACATGTTCTACATCTTCCTTTCCGTAGCCATCATCGGCATGGCGCTGCTCTACGTCATCAGCAAGATGGGCACGGTGAAGGAGAATATCGTCCTGGTCTACATCGCACAGTTCATCAAGTCAACGGGTGTCATCGTGGCTACTGGCTACATGTGGGCACTCATACCTGAGGTCATCAGCTACGGCGAGTGGAAGACAGGCCGGCGCATCAGCGGCATCGTCAATGCTTTGACAGGTATCTTCTTCAAGGCAGGCATGGCCCTGGGCGGCGTCATCCCTGGCTGGGTGCTCGCCTGGACGAGTTACAAGGCAAACGAGCAGGCACAGACGCTGCCGAAGGATTCGGGTGCCTGGTTCCTCACCATGCTCATTTTCGCCCTCGTCGGACTCGGACTGCTTATCTTCTGCTTCTCGCAGACCAAGGAGCGTGTGGTGATGGACGACAAGGAGACGAAGAACGTGAAGGTGTCCGACTTGTGGACGGAGTTTATGCGCAACCGTCCCCTGCGCGTCATCGCACTATTCTTTATCACTGCGTTTGCCATGATGTCGGTCGGCAACGCTGCCGGTGCCTACTTTATGAATGACCTCGAACTACAGTCGCCTACTGCCCAGGAAGGCATCCGCTGGCTCGTCTGTGTCATTCCTGCCCTGCTCCTTGTCCTTGCCATGTTCATCATCTCCAAGTATGAACTCTCCGACGAGAAGATTGACCAGATCAACAAAGAGATCGAAGCTCGTAATAAATAAATGAGGAAGGTTATCATCATGGGCATGATGTCGGCAATGCTGGCAGTCATGCCCACCTTTGCCCAAAAGGGATTAAAAGATGCCGTAGGCAAGTACTGCCTCATCGGAGCGGCTATCAACCAGTGGCAGAGCGACGGACAGGTGCCAGAGGCTGATGCCGTGCTGGATCAGCACTTCAACTGTGCTACCGCCGAGAACTGCATGAAGCCTGAGACATTGGCACCGGCCGAAGGCATCTTCGACTTCCGCGTGGCCGACAAGTTCGTGAGATATTGCCAAAATCACAACTTGAAAGTCATCGGCCATTGCTTAGTATGGCACTCACAGGCTCCCGACTGGTGGTTTACCAATGGCTACACCGCAAGTCCTGCGTCGAAGGAAGTCTTGAAAGAGCGGCTCATCAAGCACATCAAGACTGTGGTGGGCCACTACAAAGGCCAGGTGCACGGATGGGATGTGGTCAACGAGGCCATCGAGGATGACGGCTCCTTCCGCAAGTCACCCTATTATAACTTATTGGGCGAAGAATTCATCGAGATTGCTTTCCGTACTGCCCACGAGGCTGACCCTGATGCAGAATTGTACTACAACGACTACTCCATGTCTGGCGCATCCAAGCGTGAGGCCGTCTGCCGCCTGGTGAAGAGCCTGAAGGAAAAGGGGCTGCGCATTGACGGTGTGGGTATGCAGAGCCACAATGGACTCGACTATCCTAACCTTACGGAATACGAGAAGTCAATAGACGCGTTTGCTGCCTGTGGCGTGAAGGTAATGATGACCGAACTCGACATCAACGTACTGCCCAACCCTCAGGGCTTCGGCGGTGCTGCAGTAGAGCAGAGCTACGAGTTCCAACAGAAATACAATCCATACGCTGACGGTCTGCCTGCCACCAAGCAGAAAGAGCTGGACGACCGCTGGTTGGCCCTCTTCAACATCTACAACAGACATCGCGACCAAATCAGCCGCATCACCCTCTGGGGCGTCAGCGACGGTGGATCCTGGCTGAACAGCTGGCCCATCAAGGGGCGCACCAACTACCCGCTGCTCTTCGACCGCCAATACAAGGCGAAGCCTGTGGTGCAGAAAATCATGGAGCTTTTTAAATAATGTAATAGCGTTATTACGTGATAACGTGATAACGTGACAATGAAAAAAATAACGTAAAAACGAAAACTATGAAAGCAAGGTATCTCTTTCCCCAAG
>Ga0310690_10006157_pt1 | contig 15906 bp, 24 predicted proteins | sample AusTroGonzalo_MG_2_FD_207661 | JGI IMG/M metagenome (GOLD analysis project Ga0310690, IMG submission 207661) | Bovine rumen microbial communities from tropical cattle in Woodstock, Queensland, Australia - Gonzalo_04 (v2) (version 2) | ecosystem: Host-associated > Mammals > Digestive system >... | reverse complement strand
TGTCTTGCCATGTCACCGCAAGTTTTTTCCCGGGATTAGTAACCTCTCCATTACTTCTGAAATAATCAAGAAAATTATTCCGCCAATATCTAATATTACTAATGATCCGTTCTGTGTCTTTAGTCATATCAAAAGTTGATAAATATGGCTCTACACTTGTTAGCATGAATAAAAAACGAGGATTATTGTCTCCTGTTTCCGCAATCAGACGCCAAACTTTTTTAGTATTCGCATAACGCTTGTCGATAGCCCTTGCAATGATGGCGAGAAATGTAAAGGAAGAACATCGCAGCCATACCCTAAAAGGCGCTTTAAGATGCCCGCAACATGATTCTGTCGTTTCTATATGAGGTAATTCGTTGAGTGCATTACACAGTGCAATACACTCTTTATCCATATCGGCAGGTAATACAATTCTATTATTCATATTATTTCAAGATTTGATTGATTTCCTTTATAATATTATTCACATACCCTTTGGTCATCTCGATTACATTCACTTCTGGATTCTTGGAAAGGACATAGATAAGTAATGGATTATGCACGACGCAGATGATCTGTGTTTGCGGCTTATGGAATGACAAGACACCCTTTATTCGCCCGATATTCTCGATGTCGAGATTACGATCCGGCTCATCCATCAGGATTGTCCACTCGTCGCCAGCAACCTTATGTTGCTTGATATATGCGCCATAATCCTCTCTCTGCTCTCCGATTTTATCGTAATTAAATTTAAGTTTAGCGTTTTCACTAAACATACGTTTAAACATGGCGCTCAATGCGACAACAACACCTTCTCCTGTCGATGAATGTTGTTGTGTATAATACTCGGAAAAAGCATTTATGTTTGACAATACGTCATTGTTATGTTTTTCGTTGGCGTGGCAGAGCCTGAAAGTGTTTAGTTCATAATCAGCAAACACATCAATGCCATCGGGTAGATTTTTGTCTATACCCCATAGGCGATTTAATGTCGAGTTAAACATTCCCAGGTCACATTCTTGCTTGTCAACTATTAAGTATGATTCGATAAGTTTCATCAGCGTTGTCTTTCCGCAGCCATTCTTGCCGACAATGATATTAACGCCAGGTTTAAACTCATACTCCTTACCATTCTTGAAGGCTTTCAATTCTGGCAAATAATGCACTGGGGATTTAGTATTATCCCTTATAACAACTTTTTGTACCATAACTTAATCTATTCCCCCATAATCTCTTCCATGGCCATAGCCATCTTGTGATTTCATTTGTTCCATAGCTATTTTGATTTATGATTGTCGATTCTTTGTTGTAGGCGAATGAGTTTCCTCTCGTGCTCATGTTCGACCTCCTCCTCTCCAAAGACGAAGGCCAACTGCTCGCACATGATTTGCACGTCAGCTATCTCGGTGATGACATCCTCTTTGGTAGCCCTGCCTCTCTTATACTTGTTGAGCGCGGAAAGAAGCTCGCCAACCTCAACCTTATTCGTGGGGATGACAAAGAACATTTCATCTCCAATGTTGAAGCAGAAGTTGGTGACATTAGTAAGAGTACCCTTTGCAACATTGTAAGATTTGTAGCCGTTATTGCATTTGACGGCGATATTGCCGTTCATGGTAAGCCTGCACATTCCAGGTGCAATCTTACCGAACATTCCATTGAATGAATTTTGAATATTTTCAAACATTGCTGATAGAATTATGTGATTATTTTATTTCTCTTTCATCTTCTTCGATTATTCCGCGCCCAAGTAAAACTACTGCTTCCCCATTCCTAACATAATATTTGTTCCAGAACCAAGCATATATGTCGGAAGCACTCCGTTCCATTTGTTGATCCACTCAAGCTCGACTACGCGAGGGTTGGATGCGACCGACTGGCCTTTTATCTGTAGAGCCTTAGCCTCCGCCTCCGCCTTGGTGATATCGATATCCTTATCTATGAGAGCTTGCTTCTTCAGTTCTTCCTTCTGCTTCGTCACCTCTATGAGAGTGAGGGCCTTCTGCTCCTCGAGCTTTTTCTGATTAATAGCCGTCTCGTATTCGGCATTATAATATACTTCTCGAATATCTATTTGTTCCAGCACGAGATGATAGCTACTGATGTCTGTCGCCATCTTCTCGAAGGTAAGCTGCTGAATCTCTTCTCGCTTATTTGAATAAACCTCAATGGGTGTGTATTTGCTTGCCGTCAGCGCCAATGATGACTTGAGCTTTGCTTTTATCACATTCTCCTCAAGCCAATAGAATCTGCCATTAGAGACACCATCAAGTTCCGATACGTTATCATATATCCACCAAGCATATTCGGGATCAATCCTCCATGATGCGGATATGGCAAATCCCATCTTGATGCCATCGATAGTGGGCGCCCAGATCGTAGTGCCTTGAACTGACTCTCGCTTCGCTTTGGTCATGCGGGCATCATCATCGCCCTCCGTTGCACCCAGGCTGGCACAAGTATAAACCTGGACGGTCTTATCCATCTTCTCGACCTTATACCACGGCATAATCAAATGCCATCCAGTTTTATAGCTTTCATGTTTTACACCGCCGGGTGTGACCACCACGCCACATTCCTGGGCGGGAATTACAGCCAAGCAGGACATCATCATAATGACAACGATCGGCACCGCGACCATAGTCCAGTGATGAGGAATATCCTCGTCTTCAATTTTGTTGATAACTCTGATTACGATGTATGCAATAACACATCCGACACAGAGAATAATTAGTAATGCTTTCATAATTTTGTTATTAAAAATTCTGTTTCTAATTCCATAGGGATTCAATACGGAACATATACCAGCCTGCCGCATTCGTGGCGTTGAATCTCCGGCCATATCACGGGCTTGAAAAAATCAATATGTTCTTCCATGAATGCCTGTAGTGCTGCCGGAAGACGGAGGACGCAGTTCGGTTTCGAGTATGTCACATACAGCTTGTCGTCGAGCGCCGCCATACGGATTGCCCAGGGGGCATCCCTCGCCAGCACGACATATACCTTGCGCCACATAGCAAGGAAACCCGCGTCAAACCGCTGCGGCCGCTGCGGCTCCTGATGCCACAGCATCGCCAGCGACATTTTTTCCTGAGCCGTCAGATCGTCCCATTTTTTCTTTGCCGCCGGGCTCGTATTATATGCCACAAGCTTCCGGTATTCCTCTCTGGCCGCAGGCCAGTTTTTTTCAAAAAAGTTATATTGAACAATTTTTTCTTCTTCTTTTTTTTCTTCGTCAATTTCTTCCTCGTAAGAAGGAAGAATAAAAGAAGAATATTCTTTACTTTCCTTTACTTTTCTTTTCTTTTCTTTGTTGCATTCTTTCGGAGGATAAGCCGATATTTCCGATTTTATCGGCATTTCTTCCGAATAATTACCGGAATTGCTATCCTCAGAGTGCATTTCTTCCGAATTAATGTCTGCTGCACCTTCCTCGGATGGTTTTTCTTCTGGAGAAAACAGTAGGGAATATTCTTTTACCCTCCCCGTCCTCTTGGACTTTTCACCGATCTGGTTATACTGTCTCTGTATGCCCTGCGAGGTGAGAACTCTATATTGAGCGAATATCTCCTCGTCAAAGAGTTCCACCTCGAAACATACATTAAGTACCTCATTGATATAATCCTCTGACTTGTGAGTCTTCTCGGCAAGGACATAGGCGAAGTCCTCGTCCCATTTGATGTAGTAGCCCTCCCTATATATCTCGCATAGCAATGCTATGAATATCATAGGGGCATCCTCATCGCATTTGTGGCGCAGCTTGATAATCTTGATGTCGGAGAATATGTTTACATCAAGGGGGAGATACTCCAGCCCTTTTTTTGCCGTCCTTGCCATAGTCTTACTCCGGAATGTATTGGGGTTTCAGTTCACTCTTTATCCACGCGGGGAAGCGGGCCTGGATGAGGCCGAAGGCGTCATCTTCCGCGAATGCCCAGAAGCCGGGCCAGCTGTCGCTGTCCTTGCACTGCTTGAGGATGTCCATAGCCTGCTGGTATTTGTACTTGCCGCAGGCGAGGTCTTCGGCATCCAGCCAGAGGAGGAAGCACTGGTACGGCAGGCACGTCTGGGCCACCAGCATTATCGTGCCGCTGAACTTGCGCCCAGTGATCTCGCTCGCCACCTGGAGGTACATGCCCTCGGCGAGGTCGTAGCGGTATCTGGCGGCGGCGCGCATGAAGTCCTCGATGGACGTGGCGGACGTAGTCTTCACCGACAGGATTATGTTGGCCCCCACGGTCTCCTCGAAAAGCACGCAGTCGGGTCTGATCTTCACCCTCTGGTGCGTCACGGGGTCTTTGCCGTACATCGACACCTCAGTGCGTCCGAGGGACACCAGCTTGGGGATGATGCCGCCGCCATAGGTCATATACGACGAGCGCACGACCCGCACCACCTGCTCCATGTCGGGAGAGATGAAACTGAAGCCACGGTTCTGCGCCGCATCTTCGAGGTCGGCGAGTATCTCCTTCAGTTCGGGCATGGACTTCTCCATGACGAAGTTGTCGGGCTGGATGCCCAGCAGCTCCCAGTAGAAGGCTATGAGCGTCTGTATGCCGGCCTTGCTGCTCCTGTTGCCGTTCTCCGGCAGTACCTTCACCTTCCCGAACTTGGAAGGCTCCAGGAATGCGGAGTGTATAAAGGTTCCGAGGGTGAAGTGGCTCTCGTCCTTCGGTTTCAGGTTCTCGTTGCGGTATATGAGATAGTGGCGCGGACTCTTGAGCACTTCCTTCAGCGCCGACGACGACTCGCCCGGCGCCGCGAGGTACTTCTCCATCCTGTCCTGTATGACCTTGCCGTTGCCGGCCCATGAAAGGTACTTGCACGACGGCTTCTTGGCCTTGTTGTCGCCTATATGCTGTGCGAGCTGGTACTTGAACTGCTCGAAGTCGATATAGTCGTCCTGGTTGAAGTGAAGCTCCACCGGCTTCACCGCCTCTTCGGCGGATGCCCCCTCAAGGTCGGGGACATCGAAACCGAAAATGTTTTTTACTTCTACTGCATTCATGGCTACTTCACGATAAGGGGATGCACGCTCCAGTTGTCAGACTTGTAACCGTTGGTGGTGTTCTTCTTCTTGCCCTCGTACCTCACCTCGAAGGGCTTGCCCGAAATGTCGCCGGAGAAGACCTCGAAGGCGGCTACGAGACGCTTGCTGCTGTTGCGTATCGTGCGGTAGGTGTCGCCCCTCTTCTCCAGGAAGCGGACGGTGGCGAGGTCTATGGTCTCGCCGCTTTCGGGATCGACGCTGTTGGTGGGGATGATGTCGATGAAGAAGACCCTCTTGGTCTCCCCCTCCTTCTCAGGAGTCCAATACTCTCCGAGCAGTTCGAGGGGTGATACTTCGGCCTTTTCGAGGTCGGGAAGGGAGTTGAGTGCAGGGAACCCTGCTGATGCAGCAGCAAGCTGCGTGTTGTTGTTGATGATTTCCATGATATTTTTTATTAAAGGTTAATGATGTTTCTGTTAAAAGGGACGGCGACAGGCATTCCGTCCCCGAGCTATAACTAAACCAACTAAAAGAGTCTTACCTGTCCTTAGTATAGTTTAATGTTTCCGAGCAGTTCACACAATGTCAATACAAGATGTAGACGACAATGGCAAGCAGCAGCCAAAGGGCAAAACATATCCATATAGGAGAAATCACCCACATCCACTGCCAGTCAATGACATTTAACAGCTTCAACACGATGAAGACTATGGTAAGAAGGCCACAAAAGCCTATTCCTCCTCCACTCACAGAGTTGTTGTCTTTACTCATTTCTTTTCCTCCTTTTCGTAAGCCTCCTTCAGCTGCCGGATAGCGTCACTTCCGTAGGCGTTCTTGGTGAGAGTAATAAATGCGGCAACGGTGAGAGTGTCGCCCTCCTTGAATCCGTGTTCATTTGCAAATTGACGACGGCCAAATTCACAGCTGCCGGTGAGAGTATGATGCCATTCAAAAAGGTCTTCGAAGGTGCAGATTGTCTCAAGTGAGGGATGCTGCCGCACGAAGTCTGCGATGCGCTCATCAAGAGGTCTGCTCTCCATCCATTTTTTGTGGACATCTGTTGCCGCGGCCTTCATCGTATCGCCGTGTGCGTAGCAGTCACCCTTGCGGGCGATAAAGCAAGGATAAAGTGTCAGGTCACTCTGGACTGTGAAGCCCTTTGCAAAATTACCCTGCACTTGGTCTATCAGCGTCGGAATGTCGTCAATGTAATAGACCTTCCGGCCCTCATATTGCTTCAAGCCAGAGCCATCGCCAGAGCCATCGCCATAGCCATCGCCATCGCCATCGCCATAGCCATAGCCAGAGCCATAGCCATAGCCATAGCCAGAGCCATAGCCAGAGCCAGAGTCATAGCCAGAGCCATCGCCAGAGCCATAGCCAGAGCCATAGCCATAGCCATCGCCAGAGCCATAGCCATCGCCAGAGCCATAGCCATCGCCATAGCCATCGCCATAGCCATCGCTTTTAGCCAGGAAACGCTCTATCTTCTCATCTACATTTTCCATACGGGCACTGCGTCGATTGATTTTACGGCTTTCTCGGTGCAAGGGATGATTTCTATTACATCAACAACCATCATCTCGGGCACCGTCACTGTGAATTTGCAATTACCGGGTTTTTTCACACCCTCCATGGCCAGCTGGCTCAGTGAGGCGGCTCCGTCCCAGTACCACAGTCTGCGGCAGTCCTTGAGTTTAGCAATCACTCCTGCAGAAGTAGGTGTTGATTCAATAACTTCGGCGTAAAACACGCCGGCACGATTCGTTCTGATAATTGATTTTTCCATTGTTGTTTAAGATTGTTGGTTATCGAATAATGTGTTTTCCGTAAGTGGTCGGTATCCTACAATACCACGCACCCTCTTGATCTCTGCATCTACAAGAGCCTCCAGCTTGCGGCTCTCATTCAAAGCCTTCTGTGTCCTGGTGTGTGGATTGAAGTACTGGCGCTGATAAGAGCGCATCTTCTCGACAAGAGTGAAAAAACTTTTTGCATCCATAGTAGTATATTTAGTTGGTTAAGCTTCTTTTATAATCATCAAACCTCTCATATTAGAAAAGGGATAAATTGGCCTGCTCCACCTTAATTCTATCACAGGCTTTTTCGTAGTATTCTTTGTTTAGCTCAAAGCCAATGAAGTGGCGCTTCTCCTTGATACAAGCCACTGCAGTCGTTCCAGAGCCAATACAATTATCCAACACCAATTCCCATTCGTTTGTGAAAGTTTTGACAAGCCAACGCAAAAGCTCAACTGGCTTCTGTGTTGGATGGAATTGACCTTCGTTGCAATGCACCGCCTTAAAGCTTATGATTGAGCCGGGAAACTTCTTATCAATGACCTTTGTAGTGTAGATTCGTTTCACGGTTCCATAGCATCTGTTATTGTCATCATGTTTTCCCATTCCTTGCGGGTGGTTAGGCTCCCGGCCATTGAGATCCTCCATTTGTGGGTTGTAGGTGGGCAACTTTTTATAAAACACACAGATATCTTCATGATAACGAAGGGGTTGACGATTCGCATTAAGAAAGCCTGTTGCCCTGCATTTGTTCCATACAAGATTATACTTCCAGAGCTTGGGCTGTGACATCATTAACTTGGCGGTAAACATCCCCTGTGCAAAGAGAACTATCACGCCATTTTCCTTGATTATTCGGCAGTATTCCACCCACAACGGCTCAAGGGGTATCATGGAATCCCAAGTGCCTCCTTCGCTCTGTCCGTTTAATACGCCATAAGGAAGATCGCAAATGATGCAATCAATGCTTGCATCTGGGATGCGCTTCATACCTTCAAGGCAATCTTCGTTGTAGATATGGTCCAGCTCAATCATATATTCTTCCATTCATGATTACGTTTCATAAGAAAGCCAGTTAAACCAGATGATTCGAGAGCCTTGACATTATTCTCACCAAATCCAATTAGGCAACTGCCACATCCCGGGCTATCACCTCTACTGCCGTCCGGCTTATAAAAACGAATCCTATGTCGCAAAAACAGAATAGCATCACAATAGGGAAGAATCATATCTTGAAACAATCTGTTATCCACCCGAACGAATGTGAGAAGAATGCCGTTACCATTCTCGATCATTTTCTTGACAAAACATGTAAGCAGCGGCTGGCTATATGGCGGATTACACCAAACTCGACGCCCCATCCAATCCTTAGAAAGACCAACATCATTTTTGTTCCACATAATATCAGCCGTCACCCATAAAGGATGCTCTGCAGCGCAGGGATCAATGTCAAATTTGCCGAGTGCGTCAATGATTTTAATTGGCGTGTACCACTCATCACTGGCCTTGGTTTTCTGAAAAGAAGTATCCATATATCCTATGCGTTTCATATAGCTATTCAAATAGATTTAATTGAGACCCCTTCTGTGCCTTGCCAAGAATACAATCGCAGATGAAGTTGCGTGCGTAGTCCGCAGAAATCATGCTTCGTTCTTTTGAGCATAACCCTGCGACCTTTGAGCTGCGAGTTTGAAGGCATCTTTTCTTCTCAGGAAGCTTATCAAGCTGCTCGGTCAAACCGCAAGTGGGTTGAGCATTGATAAACCAATAGGCAGTCGGCTTGACCGAAAAAACTCTTCCATCACATAATGTGGTTTCGACCTCTCTTATATCTTGAAACAGAACTCTCGGGTCATTTTTGTCGAAGTAGAACATTTTACCTCCACAGCAGGCATCAAGTATAGGTTTATTCATTTCATAACCTCCTCTATCGCTTGAAAGATTCTGAACATAACTTGCGGCACTATTGCGTTGCCGTAGGCTTTGAGGGATTCGGTTCGCCACTTTGTCGCAGAAATGGTAAGGTCGTCCAAAGAAAAGGGAAGCCCATCATTTCCTCGGTGAACAGGGGAGACAGTCGGAAAGTTATACCACCACGATCCTTCAAGCCAAGCATTGTAGGAATAGAACTCAGCTGGTCGTTGCGAACCATACCGTTCTTCCTGACCATATAGTCCGGATTGTATGGCGGTTGATAATCTCTTGCTGAAGGTGTTGGCAACATCCCCATTGTGGCAAGATCGCTTAGTTCTATTGTCCAGCCTTGCTCCTTCTTTCTCGCTATCCTTTTCCCATCTGGACTGCTGGGATTTTTCTCGTCTCGCGCAGTCGGAGTCGGCAGAAGACCACTCGCGCCCAGCGCTGAGAGGCTCGTTCCCATCTGGGAACCTGGCGTATATTTCAGCCGGTATTTCTCCGCTTCCCCCGCCGTTGGTGTTGGTAACATGGGCAAGGATGAAGATTCGGTCTCGTCTATGGGGAGCCCCAACACTCGCAGCTGGAATAAGCATCGGTTGGACTGTATAACCGATTTTTTCAAGGTCTGAGCAGATTCGTTCAATGGTGAAGGATTCTCGCAATTCGTATCCGTAAATGCTATTATCTTCTCCGAAAAGAGACCTCTCGCTACCCATTGAAACGAGTATCCCGGATTCGCCCATAGTGGTGATTCCAGCAACGTTTTCACCAACGACCCAAGTGGGCCTGATTTCGTCAATAGCGCGGAGCATCTGCGGCCAGAGATAACGTTCGTCTTCTCGCCCCCCCCGTTTTCCAGCATAGGAAAAAGGCTGGCAGGGGAAACCTCCTGTGAGGACATCAATCTTTCCTCGCCATTCGCTGAAGTCTGTTGTGATGATGTTTTCATAGCTCTTTGATTCAGGAAACCAGTATTCAAGTATTTTGCGCCCGAAGGGGTTGATTTCGCAATGAAAGGCATTTTCCCAGCCCAGCATCGCAGCAGCCACCTCCGGGCCACCGATACCACTAAAAAGACTTGCGTGTACCATCTTTCACCTCCGTCGGCACATTGAGATAGTCCTGCCAAGCAATGGCCACCTCATGCGCAAGTTTCCTTATATCTTTAATCCTCGGTCTTGCGGCAAGCGTAGTTTGGTCGTCCGAGTCCTCGTTGATGACGATCTTGATAGACTTTGCGCGGCGAATCCTTTCGACCAATATTCTATCTGCATTGCTAAGCATTCTTGCGGCCCTCCTTGTCACCGATGACTCCGAAAAGCCAGCCACAGAAAAATGATATAGCGAAACATGAGAGTGTCCAGATGAGGTGACACTTACCCTCAGCGTCCTGAGCGCAGCCGAAAAAGAAAGCGACGACGCACAAGATGCCGAGAAAAAACATGAAAATCTTCTTCATGGTGTCTGTCAGTTTAGTTGTGACCGGCGGGGGACTCGAACCCCCGATCTTCGGCGACAGCCCGCTAACTCTGTTTTTGCCGTCCCGACGATTATTCCGTTATACTACCGGTCATTCAAGAGGAGCCGCGCTTGCTGCCTCTCAGCGGCACGAAGGCAGTCAAGTTGATGTCTGGAGTAGACTATCTTATTTCCCACATAATGCGGGTTAGCCAATCCCTGCTCCTTCATCTTTCGCAGCCATCTTGTACCGAAGGCCGCTGCAGCCTGTCTCTCAGACATATCGTCCTTGATTGGCACAGTCTTCTTGATGATCGCGTCGGCAACGAGTTCGGAGAATGTCTCCGCCTGCTCCATCAATGATTTGATTGTCGGCTGCATTGTCTTTCGGCTTTTGTTGAGGTTTCTTTGCTTCTTGTTTGTCTCTCCATGCCAGATACGCTTCCCATAGCTCACCGGTTGTCATGGAGTGATATCCTTTACTCATCGTATTCTTGTGACTTTTATGCTTCTTTCTTCACGGTTTGATTCAGTTTGAAAACACTTGTCCCATTGTAGTCCGTAATTGGAACAAGCGGAACGGACGGAAGTCAAGTTGTCAAGCGAGAATGTAAGAACATCGCCCACTTCCATTTTCATCAACTGAGACCGCACTGAATTACATTTACTGGCCATTTTATTTTTCTTTATATTAACTTTGTATTGCAAATATACTCAAATTGCGAATAATTCCAAGCAATTTGCGAAAAATTATTCGCACAATGTTAATATCTCATTTTAGTACCATGAATAAAAAGGCAATGTTGGAAGAACTCATCTCTCACTTCACGGCGGGAAATAAGGCACAATTTGCCAATATGTTAGGCATCCAGCCGCAGACAATAAACTCTTGGCAAACCCGCAACACTTTCGATGCAGAATTAATATACTCAAAATGCGAAGATATTTCGGGTGACTGGCTTTTGTCCGGCACGGGGCCAATGTTGAAAAGTGCGAGAAATAATGAACAAGCAGAAAGGAAGCTTATTGATATATGCAAGTCTCTTGTCAAAGTATACGAGCAGAAAGATTCTTTGATGGTAGAGCTTATGGTTGCTGTAAAAGATATAGACAAATGAAGAATATAGATTTGAAAAAGTTCAGGGCCCAGAATAAACTCACCCAGGAAGCCGTAGCCAAGTATTTAGGCATCCGGCAAAGCAACTATTCCAAAATTGAAAGAGGTGAGCGCCAACTATCGAAGGAAAATTTGAAAAAGCTCTTTTCCAACAAAGAATGGAACTTCGATAATTGCGAGCTACCCGAAAGCAAGGAACGCAAATATACACCGCAGCATACTGGCAGTTCTGAGTTGCGGGCACTGCGTAAAGAAGTTGAGTTTCTGAGGGAGCAGAATAAAGAGCTGAAGGCCGAAAAACAACAATATTGGGACATGATACAACGGCTCACCTCAACGAAATAATTAGCCGTAGTTGTATCATTGTTGTATTAAACAAGAGACACAATGAAACTAATATATTGACAATCAGGTTACTGCTGCAAAACAAAGAGTAGACTTAGGATCTTGTGGAATTTATCCGTGGGGGTTCGAGTCCCCCCGCCCGCACAAACTGATTTTCAATATGTTACAAGATTGTACGGCAACTTATAATTTTGCAATTGTAAACAAAAAACGCATACAAATGACTCTAAATGTTGTACTATTGTTGTACTTTGAAAAACTATGTCAAGAATAACATTCGCTCCCGTTGTATATGAACAATATAAAAGAAGTGATGGGAACTATGTCGTAAAGATGCGCGTGACCTTCGCCCGGAAGTCACGATACATAACGACAAGCGAGACTGCCACACCTTCCCAACTCACACGTTCCCTTGCCATAAAGGATGCTGAGCTGCAGAACCGACTGCATAAGCTGGAGGGGCAGATGCGCGATGCCGTCAGCGGCCTGGATATGTACACCCTCTCCAATATGGACGTGGATGCTGTGGTAAAATATATGACCAAGCGGCTGGACGGAGATTTCAAGCTTGACTTCTTCTCCTTTTGGGAAAAGGCTGTCGCTGACAAACCCGAAGGGAGCCGCAAAAACTATCTCTATTCCCTGAACGTATTCCGTCGTTTTGTGGGTACTGATACCCTTGATATATCTATGGTAACATCGCGCCTGATGCGTGAATTTGAAGACTGGCTGGTAAAGAAACACGGACGCGGGGCAAGGGCCGTTTCAATGTATACTGCAGCAGTAAAACATGTACATACCCTCGCACGGCGCGAATACAACAACGATGAGTTCGGAGAGCAAGTAATACGTAACCCCTTCGAGTTTTATTCGCCACCAAAACAAAAGCCCGCAGAACACCGCAACGTCGACGCGGAGGTGGTACAAGCTATGATAGACATCCGCAAGCAGATCAAAGGTACAGAGCGACTGGCAGTGGATGCTTTCCTGCTCTCCTTCGCCTTTATGGGAATGAATGCGGTAGACCTCTACACCTGCGCCGCTCCAAAGGACGGCATACTTATCTATAATAGAAAGAAGACTTGCGACCACCGCCCCGACAAGGCCGAGATGAGGGTAAGGATAGAACCCTGCATAATGCCCCTATATAAGGAATGGGCAGGCAAGGACGGCGTTCATGCCTTCTCTTATTACCTGCATAACGTAAACCCGAGACAACTGAATGCCTCCCTTTCATACGGATTGAAAAAATATAAAGAAAGGGTCGGAATCCACGATAAAAGCTTTGTCTTTTATTCGGCCAGACACACATGGGCCAGCCTCGGATATAGCGCAAGGCTTGACAAATCCGTCATCCACGACTGTATCTGCCATGCTGACGCAAGCATGAAGGTGACGGACATCTATATCAATAAGGACTGGTCTGTGTTGTGGGAAGCCAACGCAAAAGTTCTCGACCTTTTACAGTGGAACCTTTAGCCGTTGCAGCGGCCGCAGCCGAGTTCACACACTACCTCTGCAAGGTCGCGGGCCGTATCTCCTGAGAGATAAGCGGCCCCCTCACCTTTCAGAGGCATGCCGAGGTTTTCCGCGATTGCGTCAGCGAGGTGACGCACCTCATGCACGAAAGTATCTATAAACTCCTTGCCGCTGCTGGCTGGCCCTATGACTACAACCGCACGGAATCTTTCGGGATTGGCAAACGTAAAGCCGCAGTTGTAGTGGCACATCCACATGAGGTCTTCCGCCTGTTCATACACAAGCCTTGACGCTCCCGCCACATACAGGCAGTCCGCAATGGCATCGACGTTATATTCCCCTTCCACCATGAAAAGGAAGTCCACGTGCCATCGTCCTATATCCAGCTGTTTGCGTATCATGTGTAAGTTATAGCATTTCGTCCCAGAATACGGGTATTCCGAGAGCCACGGTTTTCATATAGAATTCATCGAAGGCCCTTGTGTCGGAGCCGTCGCGGTCGTCGACATAATCCTTTACAAAGAGCGCCAAGTGCTGTTCGTCGGTGAGAGAACTGCCCCAGTAGTCAGCAAGAGCCATATTCAGGACGTAAGCCGCATCGTGCCCTTTGGCGTTGCGAAGAGTTATGCCGTGATTTTTCAGCACGGACTCCACCCTTTCCTTGTCCCATGCCTTCAGTCTGTTGCCATTGCGATCGTCCATCATGCTGACAGCAAACTCAAAAAGACGTGTATTGAAGTGCCTGCCATACTCTTCCATGTATTCCTCCAATGCGGAAGGATATCTCGTTCTTGAATCTTTCCTTTCATTCATAGTTGTAGTGGTATTAATGAAATGGGGAGAGAAAGCCCCTCCCCACATCGGTTAACGGTAGCGGCCCATGCTGTCGCGGCCACGGCGCTCTTCCATGTCGTCCCACTCTCCGTTGCGGTAATAACCGCCACGCATGCGGGCTCCACGTTCACCATAGCTGCCACGCCTTTCACCAAACTGCTCTTCCATTTCTTCGGTAAGCTCACAGATGGTCTCGATAGCTTCCTTCGCCATCTTCACGGCCTCTTTGTACTCGCGGTAATCATCGCCACCGCGTTTCATGATATGAATAAGTCCCATGTGTTATTCCTCCTTTGTTACTATCGCGGGATTCTGAGCAGGGAACATTCCAGCCAGAATTTGGTCGAACTTTCCATTCATCTCCGCAAGCTTGTTTTCAAGATCCGTTATTTTTTGCATCTGTGACACTTCTGCCTGCTTTTCCGGGTTTACTTGCAACAAGAGTGACGGTGCCTTCTGCACCACCATTTCGTGCCAGGAGTTCTGCGCGAGGTGCTGTTTTGAACGTGCGTCCATATTTTCAACCTCGCGCGTTATTGCAAGCCTGTCTGGGCTGACGAACCACCCTTTATCTTCGTAGCTTGCGCTGACGCTGTTGACTGGAAATTCTATCGTTGTCGTGTCGTTCCCGCTTGTGACTGTAAGGTCTATCACAAAACCTTGCATCACAAATGCCGGGTTTGTCTGCGCTGCCTTCGACATGTGGGGTTGAGATACGCTCGTCACAGTTGCCGGAGTAATACTGAAATCCTTGCGGTTCAGAATATAAAGAGTCATACCTTGCGCAATCTGGGATGCTCCTTGCTGAAATCCGTTGAACATTGTTGTATGTTTTTAGTGTGAATAATCGTGTTTATGCAGCCGCAGGGCTGAGAGATACCACCTGGAAATAGCCGTTAAACCAGTCGTAGAAGATAGTGATCACGCCGGTGCCCTGAAGGTCTCCAGCGGTTACGTTGTCACCACCGAAGAATGTCAGGTTCTTGGTATTTCCATTGAGAGTAAAACGGACAGGCAGCGTTGCTGTCGCATCTGCAGGTATTGCATTAGCAATGTTGACGGTGAGATAGCCTACTGGCGGGATGCGACGGAAGCCAAGAGTGAAGTCGACGGCATCCGTAGCGACAGAAACGCTTGTCGTCCGCAGATAAGGAATACCATTGACGTTGGTTGTTATATTACGCAATCCTAACATGGCTCACCCTCCTTAGAAGTTTACGCCGTTGCCATAGAAGCCGTAGCCGTTAGAATAGTAACCGCCATTTACATACGGTGTGGTGTTCACCGCAGTAAGGGCCGGCCACTGAACAGGCACGGTCTGAGGCTGACGAGCCGCCAGGTCGGTAATCTTCTGGTTGAGCACATTGAAAGCAGCAGTGAACTGTGCTGTCTGTGCGTCGTTGCTGATCTGACCGCGCAGCTGGGTGATGATGTCAGCCTGTGTGTCAATCTTGGCCTGCATATCACGCTCTTTGGCAGCGCAGAACTGGTCGTTCATGGCTACGGTCTGTGCGTTGATAGCCTGGATGATTGCATTGCTGTTGCGGTCTGCCTGTGAACCAAGCTGGTTAGTCTGCTCGATGGTTGCGATTCTTGATTCATAACCCTGTTGTGTAGTGAGAAGCCTGTTCTCGCAGCAGCACTCAGAGAGTTTAGCCTGCAGCGCACTGTCACCACTCTGGATAGCGTTGATGATCTGAAGGGCCGACATGCCGGTCTGAGCAGTCAATGCAGCGATACCGTCACGGATCGCGCTCACGCCGCTATTGACGAGGTTGAAGTCCTGGCCGAGCATTGTGGCAAGGTTCTGTGTTGCCGCACGGCTGGCTTCGCCATTTGCATTGATAGCGTTCATCAGCAGCTCACGTCCGCTGTCGTTGTTGATTTGGTTGGAAAGGAAGCCAGCACCTGCTCCGCCGCCATAGCCGCCGAAGCCACCGAAGCCGCCCCAACCGTTACCGAAGAAAAGACCGAGGAGGAAACCG
>Ga0310690_10006156_pt1 | contig 15909 bp, 9 predicted proteins | sample AusTroGonzalo_MG_2_FD_207661 | JGI IMG/M metagenome (GOLD analysis project Ga0310690, IMG submission 207661) | Bovine rumen microbial communities from tropical cattle in Woodstock, Queensland, Australia - Gonzalo_04 (v2) (version 2) | ecosystem: Host-associated > Mammals > Digestive system >... | reverse complement strand
CGAGCAGGGCGCAACGCTAACCTATCAAGCTCGGACCTCCGACCTGCTCATCTATGCTGACGAGGGACAAATCATGCAGGTGCTCAACAACCTAATCAAGAACGCCGTGCAGGCGGGAGCCACATCCATACGTATTACGTCTGATTTGAATAAGGACGACCAGACTGTGATTCGTGTGGCCAATAATGGCAAGGCGATTCCATTGCGGCAGATAGAGGAAATCTTTGTGCCGTTCTACACCACGAAGCCCAATGGCACGGGCATCGGCCTCAGCCTCTCGAAACAAATCATGGTGCGCCACAATGGAACCCTGCTCCTCGAGCAGAGCGACCAGAATCTGACGGTTTTTGCGATGATTTTCAAGTAAGGATGCCTCAAATAAAAAAATACCCGTACTTTTGCAGGGTATTTCAACGCATAATCCTATAGACAATGAAAAAGACTCTGAAAATGTGGATGATGTCCGCCATCCTTATCCTGAGCGGCGCAAGCATGACCAGCTGTGGTAACAAGAACGCCTCGCAAAACGAAACCCAAGAGGAAGCCCCCGCACAAACCGAGGTTGAAGTGGCTGAAGTGGCAACTAGCCTCACCGCTGTCGATGACTATTTGGTGAACGAAATCGGCAAGAATTATGAACCTACCGAAGTGACTATTCCATACGCCTTCGTGGTCAGCACCGACGAGAGCAATCCTGACGATATCCTCGTTTGGGGCGACTTCTGGGTGTTCAACTATGACATCGCTGGCGACACGCTGAAAACCGCTTCGGGCGGCAGCTACCCTGGCCTGATGCACGTGAAGAAGACCGACAACGGCTTTGAAGTATTTGACTTCGATGTCGTGGAAGACGGTGCTGGCAACATGGAAAGCGCCAAAAGGATTTTCGGCGACAAGTATGATGCTTTCTGGGAACTCAACAGCAACCATGAAAAGCGCGAAGAGATGAGGCTACGCTATACTGCCGACTTTGTAAAGAAGCACAACCTGCCGGTCAAGATGCTGCAAGACTACGGATGGCCCGCAGTGGCGCTGCCGGAATAAGCAACGGATACAACTATGTCCGAAAACCTTGAGAGATTTTTTAACCAAGTGGCCGATGCCGCCGTGCAAAGCACCTTGGTGAAGATGACGTTGAGCAAGCCCGCTGAGAAGCACGACGACTTGCGCAACGTCTATGTGAAGCCTGTACTAATCAAGGAGAAACGCCTCTTTGCTTTCACTTATCATTATGAGCGCCGCGACGAGGTGAAGAACTACGATGCTAAGCAAATGCTTGACATTCTGCGGGAAATGATTCCTAATCGTTTTCTGAACACAGTGCTGTTCACCGTCAGCGAGGATATCACCTTGCTTGTTTCAAGCAAAGGCAAGGCAACGATTCAGACAAAAAAGGTGCAGGAATGCCGCGAGCAAAACTTGGAACATGACAAGCAGAAAACCCGGCTCATCAATCCTGCCAATCCTTGGTGGTATCTGTTGGGCTTGACGACGCGTGAGGGCAAGATTACTGCCGACATGCAACACAAGTTCAAGCAGATTTACAAGTATACCGAGATTGTGGAAAGCCTCGTCAAGCCGATGAAGTTTGAGGGCACGGTCCACATTGCCGACATGGGGGCAGGGAAGGGTTACCTCACTTTTGCCCTGCATGAACTGCTGACACAACGCTTGAACCTTGATGTGGATATCAAAGGCGTGGAGATACGCCCCGACTTGGTGCTGAAAATCAACGAGATTATCAAGTCATCGGGCTTGAAGGGATTGGAGTTTGTGGAGAGTAGCATCGAGGCATATCATCCTGAGAAGTTGGACGTGTTGATTGCCCTTCATGCCTGTAACACGGCTACTGACGATGCCATCGCTTCGGGTATCAAGGCGGGTGCGAAGTTGATTGTCTGTGCGCCGTGCTGCCACAAGCAGATTCGTCAGGAGATGGAACGCTCGGGTAAGGTTGACGCTATCACGCGTTATGGCATTTTCCTCGAACGCCAGGCCGTGATGATTACTGATACCATCCGTGCCCTGATTTTGGAATATTATGGTTACAAGACCCAAGTGATGGAGTTCATCGAAATGGAGCACACACCGAAGAATGTGCTCCTGGTAGGACGGAAGATTAATAAGGAAACAAATCGAGCGCAAATTCTCCAGCAAATTGCCGAATTAAAGGCTCGGCATGGGATAAAACAGCATTATCTCGAATCCATACTGCCTCTTGTGGACTGAATAAGTTATGGCGCAAAAAGAAATCACCGGACTTGATTCAAGTCCGGTGATTTCTTTATTAAACTGAGACAGTATAAATGCCTATTCCTTGATGACTTTTCTTGTCACGACGCCACTATCGCTTGTAATCCTAAGCATGTAGACGCCGCTATCGAGGTTGCTGAAGTCAATAACACATTCACTGCCACTTGTTTGTGATGACCTTATCAGCTTTCCGTCAAGGCTGAAGACCTCATATTGTTGCATATTCACGGATCCTACATGGAGAAGGTCTTTCACGGGATTCGGGTAGAGAACGAGGCTCGTCTCGTGTTCTTCGTCAACGCCGATACCACCGTTTCTGTTGATATGGATTTCAAGTAGGTATGTGCCTGACATTCCGGAAAAATACGGTGATACCATGAAATAAACTGTACCGCCGCTCGTCGTGATGTTTCCTTCCATCACGTCATCAATTCCAGCTGAATAATTCTGGCCGTCAGTGGAATACGCAAACATGGCATCAACGGAATAATCTTGTCCGTTGCCGCTGTCGTATGAGTCGTGCAGACGTGCATTGATGACATAGTTGTGGCCTGTAGGCAATTCTATTTTGTAATAATCGATGTCGTTGCCCACATGCAAATTGGAACCTGTGGTGTATAGTGTTGTTTGGTCGTTTGACCAGCTCGATGGCACGAGTTTGTAGGCTTGCGACTGGGTGTTGTTGGCCTCATATTGGTCGGCATTGAGCTCCGGAGCCATCACCACCACGGTGATGGGATTTGAAGAGTAGTAGGCGCCGGCATAATACCAACCGTTATCGTAATAGGCCAATTCCATGTGATATGTACCTGGCTCTGCCGTTATTCCGCCTTCGAAAGTCATGCTATAATAGTATCCGGAACTAAGACCGTCGTTGACGTTGATGACTCCGATGTTTTGAACCCATTCGCCGTCTAATGTTGACAGATTCACTCTCACTTTGCCGTAATACGTGCTGTTCCCTGTATTGGCCACATCCACGCTGACTCTCGCTGTCGAGCCTTGTATCAGTCGGCCGTTGTTGCTGAGGATGGTGAACTCGGAATAGGTTTCGATGTCATCATAGTAATAGATCTCGAAAGTGCCGTAGTTGTTATAGTTTCCATCATCAACTATTGTCCAGTCCTCGTTGTTCGTCGTGTAGAAAAGGGCTACTTGGTATTGTCCAGGCACAAAAACCATGTTGCCGGAGGTACTGAATTGGAAATTGCGGTAATAGCCGCCATCAAGGCTGCACGATTCTGTGTTGATGAAATCGATGAAGTTGCCGTCGGCATCGAAGGCCGCTGCGCAGAAGCTGCCGTTGAAGGTGGCCTCGCCCCAGTTGCCTACACTGGCTGCCACGGTGATGTCGCTTCCGAACCAAATCTCGCTGTCTACCGACAAAGCAGAATAAAGGCGCAGGTCGGCATTGGAGCTGCTGCCGCCACCGCCTCCTCCTCCGCCACCACCTCCGCCGTTGGTGGGTTCCAGGCCGAAGATGGCTTGCTGGTTGTTAGTGAAGCTGTAAGAGCCGCCTCCGGCACCGCCGCTGCCTGGATTCAAGGCTGAAAGCGCATAATAGCCGTCGTTTTGGCCGTCCCAGCCCCAATTGAAGTGGTACTTGTCGCTATTGTCGTAACCGTCACAAATGAAGCAGTGTCCGCCATTTCCGAAACCGGCATAAATCACAGGTCTCGACGCATCAAGGTCGGCACGAAGCAGGCTTCTCCATTGGCTGTCGCCAATCTGGTCTTTCATCTCGCCATGGGCAGAAGATTTGTATCCGAAATAGTTTTTGAAAGCGTATTCAGCGCAGTTTGGAGAGTTGTTATAGTTATAGCTCGAAATGACGTATGCGCCGCTGCCGCCGGTTGCCGACACGCCATAGCTCATGTCGACACTCACGCCGCAGTGGTACATCAACGTGGCGACGGCATTGTTGGTGCTGGTAACGCGGTTCGGCATGTTGTTCCAATCGTATTGGGTGCCACCGAAGTTGGCATACAGCGTACCGTATGAATTCGTTGAGTAGGAATGGCTTCCGCTACCAACCGCAGGATGGTTCCAATACTTCAGGATCTGCGCCATGGCGGTGGCCACACATCCTGTCACGGTGCGATCGCCATACTGGTAATCATACGGACAGAGGTCATTATAATAAGGTGCCTGGTTCCATCTGGTCTGAACAAGCGGACTGACGGCTTGTTCACCTCTGTTGATGAACTCCGTGGATACCCCGGAAAAAAGCTCTTTCCACATTAATGTGGTGGTTTCGTCCGCAACTATGCCATTATCAATGATGTATTGGACCTCGGAACTGATGCCTACGAGCCAGTCTTCAATGTTGGCCGGAAGGTTTTCGGTCACAAACTCGCCTGATTTTGAATAACCTAAGATAGGTGTGCAGCGGTCGTCATCGGCCACCATCACCCAACCTTGATTGTCATTCAAGTTGAAAACATAAAAGTGTTGGTTGTCGACGCTTCTGTTTGTCACTTGAGTGAGCTCAACCGACTTGTACATCTTGAGAGCTTCGCCTCTCGTTGTGATGTAAGTGTGTCTCTGTTTCATGAAGTTCATGCCCACCTGACTCGCCTTGTCAGCGCTAACATGTTCTGCAAAAAGATTGACCTGCAAAAAAGCAAGAATTGTCAATGGGAGTAAAAATCTGTGTTTCATAAGCGTGTTTTTTTGTGAGTTTACTTTTTGAAAGTGCAAATATACGTCATGTTATTGAACAAAGCAACTAGAAAAAATTATTTTTCTTCTGAAATGCATTTCGTATCGAAATTCTTTGTAATTTCGTGGACTTTTACAAACCAACGGAATCAATCAACTAAAAAATAAGAATTATGCAAAACATCGATTGGGCAAACTTAACATTTGGTTATTATCCAACGAATTACAATGTCCGCTGCTACTATCGCAACGGCAAATGGGGCGAATTGGAAGTCACATCTGAAACGACGATCAACATCCACATGGCGGCCACATGCTTGCACTATGGCCAAGAGGCTTTCGAAGGCATGAAGGCTTTCCGTGGCAAGGACGGCAAGGTGCGCATCTTCCGCTGGGACGAAAACTGCAAGCGTTTGCAGCGTTCCTCTCAAGGCATCATGATGGCTGAGTTTCCTGACGACAAGTTCAAGGCTGCCATTGAGATGGTTGTCCGTATGAATGCCGACTTCATTCCGCCATACGAGACTGGCGCTTCGCTTTACATCCGTCCGTTGCTCATCGGTATGGGCGCCCAAGTGGGTGTGAAGCCTGCCTCAGAGTATCTCTTCGTGGTCTTTGTAACCCCCGTCGGACCTTACTTCAAGGGCGGCTTTATGGCCAACCCATACGTCATCACGCGCAAGTACGACCGCGCTGCTCCGCTCGGCACGGGTACCTTCAAGGTGGGTGGCAACTATGCCGCTTCGTTGCGCCCGCACGTTGAGGCTTGCCATGGCGGTCAATACGCCTGCGAGTTCTATCTCGACGCCAAGGAGAAGAAGTACATTGACGAGGCTGGCGCTGCCAACTTCTTTGGTATCAAAAACAACACCTACATCACTCCTCAGAGCACTTCTATTCTGCCTTCCATCACCAACAAGAGCTTGATGCAACTGGCCGAGACCATCGGTATGAAGGTGGAACGCCGTCCCATCGCAGAAGAGGAACTGGCTACTTTTGAAGAAGCTGGTGCTTGCGGTACCGCGGCTGTCATCAGTCCTATCTCTCGCATTGACGATCCGGAGAACGGCAAGTCGTACACCTTTGGTGACGGCAAACCTGGTCCCTGGAGCCAGAAACTCTACAACAAGCTCCGTGGCATCCAATACGGCACCGAGCCTGATGAGTTCGGCTGGACTTGGGTCATCGAAGGCCTTTGATGTCTAGGTTTTTGAAAAAAACTGAAAAAATGCGTCACAAAGTGGCGCATTTTTTTAATTAATGTGTATTTTTGTGGCCAAAATCAGTAATCAACATAAATAATTATCACTATGAAGAAGTTTACCTTTGCCTTAATGGCTTTGCTGGCCTTCACCATCTCGCTGAACGCCCAGCAGTATGTATCAACCGAACCTGCCAACAGGAACGTCATCCTTGAAGAGTTCACCGGACGTAACTGCGGCTATTGCCCTGATGGTCATGCAATTGCCAATCAGATTATGGCCAACAATCCAGGTCGCGCTTGGGCTATCAATGTTCATGCTGGTGGCTACGCTCCCACGAGCTACCCGAATTTTATCACCCAAGATGGCAACACCATCCATGGCGGATTCAGCATCTCTGGTTATCCTACGGGTGTGGTTAACCGTTCCACTCCTGATGGACAGAGCCGTTCCGTTTGGACCAGCCTTTCCAATCAGCAGCTCAATCAAGCTTCGGAATGCAACATCGCAGGTATGGCCGTTATCAATCCCGCTACGCGCGTGGCTACAATTACCGTCGAAGTGTATTATACGGCCAATAGCTCGGTAGATGTGAACTACCTCACCGTAGCTATGCTTCAAGACAGCATCCTCGGCTCTCAGTCGGGAATGAGCGGCAATCCCGCACAAGTCGTCGGCAACCAGTATTGCCACATGCACATCCTTCGCGATGTCATCACTGAGAGTGCATGGGGCGATGCCATCAGCCCGACCACGCAGGGCACGCTGATTACTCGCACCTATATCTATGAAATCCCCGAAATCATCGGTAACCCCAATGGCGTGGAGGTTGACCTCGACAACATCTTCTTCCTTGCCTGGGTGTCGGAACGTTATCAAGGAACGCCCACCCGTCCTATCCTGACGGGTTGCGAATTGGAGCAAGCCCAAGGCACCGACGAACCTATCTATCCTTGCATTAGCACTGTTAGTCAAGAAGCTGGGACTACCTGCACGCATACCAAGGTGGTTTATGCCAGTGTTCAGAATATCGGTACCGAAACCATTACTTCTATGAAGCTCGAAGCTGAGGTTGAAGGTGAAACCTACGAGGTCAACTGGGGTGGTGAACTGGAACCTTTTGCCAAGACGGATGTGGCTTTTATTGTCGAAGTTCCCTTCGGAACCTATCCCATCAATGTTGAGATTGTTGAGGCCAACGGCCAACCGTATCAATTCTCAGCTGTTGGTGCAGTCAATTGCGTTGAATGGGCCGACTTCCAGATTGAAGGCGAAGAAGAGACGCTGAAACTTGAATTGATGCAGGATAAGTACGGCAACCAGACGACTTGGGAATTCACAGCGTCTGACGGCTCCGTGCTGGCTTCAGGCGGACCTTACTCCATGCTGGTGGGTGGTACTTCGGCTACACAACTCCATATCGAGCATGTTACTGTTCCTGCCAATGAATGCGTGAAATTCACCATTTATGACAACGTAGGCAATGGCATTTGCTGCAACTACGGAGAGGGTTATTATATCGTTTACGACAGCCATAACAACGTGGTGTTTGGAGATGAAAATGACGGCGGTTTCGGCAGCGAGGCCTCCTATCTGATTTCCGTCAGAGGCCAACAAGCTCAAGTGGAAGTGGGTGAGACTGAAGTCACCAATATCGACTACAACCACGCTGATTTCTGCGCTAGCCTTGAATACGACGGCTATCCTGATGAAGTTGGTTTCTCCTACAGAAAGGTGACGAGTTCGACGGCTACTACGGTGGTGGGCTTCTACAACGAGTTCCAAAAGATTCTGGCCACTGTCGACGACCTCGAACACACAAGTGTGTATATGGTGAAGGCCTATGCCATTGTGGATGGACAGACTTACTACGGTGCCGAAACCACCTTCCAAACTTGGACTTGGGGTGTTGACGAGCTCGAAAACAGCCTGAAACTTTATCCCAACCCGACCTCGGCTGTGCTGAACATCGAGGGCGAGGGCATGACCAGCGTTGAGGTTTACAACACTGTCGGCCAGCGTGTGATGTCGAAGGAAGTCAACGGCAACAGCGTCCAGATTAACACTGAGGCTTTGAATGTCGGTATGTATGTCGTTCGCATCCATGCCAACGATGGCGCCATCGTGAATCGCACTTTCTCAGTAGCCCGCTAATTGGTTACTGACATTCAACAAAAAAGCCGCTTCAGCGAAGCGGCTTTTTTGTTGTTGATTAAATCAGTCCTTTCTTTTTTAGTAACTCACTCATCTGCACCTGTAACTTCTTGGCTTCCTCGCCCGCCCTAATGGCGAAATCACTGCTATTTGAGGCATAAATAATCCCTCTCGACGAGTTGACCAAAAGACCACATTCGTTGTTCAGACCGTTGAGAGCCACAGCCTGCAAGTCGCCGCCTTGCGCGCCTACGCCAGGCACAAGGAAGAAATAATCGGGCAACATCTTTCGGATTTCGCCTAACTCTTCGGGATGGGTCGCGCCCACCACAAACATCATTTGATCCGAGGTGGCCCAAGTGGTGGCGGTTTGCAACACTTGTTGGTGCAGCATTCTTTCACCTACATTCAAGTATTGGAAGTCTTGAGAGCCTTTGTTGGAGGTCAAAGCCAAAAGGACGACCCATTTGTCCTCGAAGTTGAGGAACGGCTCCACGGAATCCTTGCCCATGTAGGGAGCCACGGTCAGGGCGTCGGCTTTCAAAGTGCTGAAAAAAGCCTTGGCGTAGTTGGCCGAGGTGTTGCCGATGTCACCACGCTTGGCGTCCGCGATGATGAAGATGTCAGGATGGTTGTTTTTGATGTATTGGATGGTGCGCTCCAAGCTCTGCCAGCCTTTGGCACCATACACTTCGTAGAAAGCCGTGTTGGGCTTGTAAGCCACGGCGTATGGCGCAGTCTGGTTGATGATCTGCTTGTTGAACTCAAAAACGGGGTCGTCCATGGCCAACAGTTCCTGCGGAATCTTGTTGATGTCGGTGTCCAACCCGACGCAGAGGAATGACTGCTTCTTTTTGATTTGCTCAAATAATTGTTTCTTGTTCATATTACTGTATGATGTATTTCAATTCGTGAAGGTCTCTGAGCCTGTCGAAGGGCCGTCTTTTATGATTCAATGTTTTCTTTCAGTCTTTCAGCGTTTTCAGCCATTTGCAATCGGTTGATGATCTCATCCAGGTCGCCATCCATAACGGCGGCGAGGTTGTAGACTGTCAAGCCTTCCACGCGGTGGTCGGTGACGCGGCCTTGGGGATAATTATAGGTGCGGATTTTCGCCGAGCGGTCGCCGGTCGAGACCATGGTCTTGCGTTTGGCGGAGATGTCGCTGATGTATTTTTGGTACTCCATGTCGTAGATGCGCGTGCGCAGGCGTGCCAATGCGCGTTCACGATTCTTGGGTTGGTCGCGGGTCTCGGTGCACTCGATAAGGATTTCCTGCATCTCGCCCGTGTTGGGGTTCCTCCACATGTAACGCAGGCGCACACCCGATTCCACCTTGTTCACGTTCTGACCGCCAGCGCCACTGGAGCGGAAAGTGTCCCACTTGATTTCGCCCTCGTTAATCTCAACATCGAACTCCTCGGCCTCAGGCAGCACGGCCACAGAAGCGGCGGAGGTGTGGATGCGGCCTTGGGTTTCGGTCTTGGGCACACGCTGCACACGATGAACGCCTGATTCGAACTTCAATATGCCGTAGCAGCCGTTGCCTGTCACGGTGAAGTCGATTTCCTTGTAGCCGCCGCTCGCGCCTTCGCTAACGGAAGTCACTTCTACCTTCCATCCACGGTTTTCGCAGAACTTGCTGTACATTCGAAACAAGTCGCCGGCAAAGAGGCAGGCCTCGTCGCCGCCTGTGCCCGCGCGGATTTCCATGATGGCGTTTTTGCTGTCTTGCGGGTCTTTGGGAATCATCATTACACGGATGTCCTGTTCCAATTGCTCGATACGTGTTTGGGCAGTGTCTAACTCCTCTTGGGCCATCTTGCGCATCTCCTCGTCCTTCTCCGTGGCCAGGATTTCCTTGGCTTCCTCCATGTTGGCTTGCAGGGTTTGGTATTCCTTGAAGGCCATGACGATCGGCTCCAGGTCCTTATAGTCCTTGTTGAGCTTCACGAATTTCTTCATGTCGGAAGCCACAGCAGGGTCGGCGAGCTGTTCGCCCATCTCCTCCCAGCGATGCTTTATCGTTTCGAGTTTTTCGGTGATGTCCATAACTTAATACTCGAACGTTCCGAACGAACTCTTGATGGTCAGTCGTTTCTTGTCCGAAGCCTCCACATGGCCAATGATTTGGCTGTCGATGTTGAAGGTCTTGGCGATAGCAATCATTTCGTTGGCAGCCTTTTCGTTGGTGTAAATCTCCAAACGATGTCCCATGTTGAAGACTTTATACATTTCGTGCCAGTCGGTGCCGGAGGCAGCCTGAATCATGCGGAAGAGTGGGGGCAAGGCCAGCATATTGTCCTTCACGATGTGCAGCTTGTCAACGAAATGCAACACCTTGGTTTGGGCGCCGCCGCTGCAATGGATGATGCCGTGAATCTGCTTGCGGAATTCCTTCAAGATCGGAATCATCAGCGGGGCGTATGTGCGGGTAGGCGAGAGGATGAGCTTGCCTACATCCACGCCCAGGACTTCGGTCGGTTCGGTAAGTTTATGTGGACCGGAATAGACCAGGTCATTGGGAATGCTATGGTCGTAGCTCTCATCGTATTTTTCCGCAAGATAATGGTTGAGCATATCGTGGCGGGCCGAGGTGAGGCCATTGCTGCCCATGCCGCCGTTGTAGCTGTCCTCGTAGGTGGCTTGTCCGTAAGAGGCGAAGGCCACGATGACATCACCGGGCTGCAGGTTGTTCTCAACCACCTCATCGCGACGGATTCTTGTCGTCACGGTACTGTCAACGATGACGGTGCGCACCAAGTCGCCCACGTCGGCGGTCTCGCCACCTGTAAGGTAGATGCCGATGCCGAGGTTGCGTAGTTTCTCGAGGAAATGCTCTGTGCCGTTAATCAAGGCGGAAATCACCTCGCCTGGGATGAGACTCTTGTTGCGACCGATGGTGGAGGAGAGGAGCATGTTATCCGTCGCGCCCACGCATATAAGGTCGTCGGTGTTCATCACCACGGCGTCTTGTGCCACGCCTTCCCATACGCTCATGTCTCCAGTCTCTTTCCAATAGAGATAGGCCAACGAGGATTTCGTTCCTGCTCCATCGGCATGCATGATGTTGCAATAGAGCGGGTCACCGCCGAGAATGTCGGGGATGATTTTACAGAAAGCATTGGGATACAAGCCCTTATCGAGGTTTTTGATGGCGTTGTGGATGTCTTCCTTTTCGGCAGAGACACCGCGTTGGCTATAGCGATTGTCCATTATTTAAACTTTAACATTTTGTCTTTGGTGTCAAACTCGTAATTGCCGAGTTGTTTCATGTTCTTTTGTCCGATAACCCATTGCTCAACCATGCGGCTAACGACCTTGCATTCTACGTTGTAGAGTGAGCGTCCGGCGATTCTCACTTCCTTGATGACGACGATGGCGCCATTGGCGATGCCGTCGGTGGTGAGGAGCTTGTCTACGTCGCCTTTGAAGTCGTCGGCAGTGAGGCGACCGTCCTTCAACAGTTGCAAGGCGCGGCTCTCACTGACGCAGAAGTCGGCGTTTTGACTGTAGGTGAAGGGCTCTTTGTAGCCGTCAACGTTAGCAAAGAAGGTGAAGTATCCTTTTTGTGTGACGCTGAACATCTCGGTTTGTTCTTCCTGCGGGTTGATGGCGATGTCAACGGTCTGGTTTTCATCAATATTGGTACGTGGTACGTAGTCCTTGCTGAGGATGCGGAACTCAGTGCGGCGGTTCATCTGGTGAGCGGCTTCCTTCACTTCGGTATTGGGCAGCGAGTTGATAAATTCCTCGGTCAACCTTGTACCGGCCTTGAAGGTGTATCCTTTCACGGTGATGTCGTTCATGATGGTGCGAGGCACACGTTCGCCATAGCCTTTCGCGGTCAAGCGTTGCGGGTCGATGCCACGGATAATCAGGTAATCCACTACACTTTGGGCACGTTTTTGCGACAGGATGTCGTTGTGCTCGTCGGTGTCGCGGGCATCGGTATGTGAGGCCAACTCAATGGTGATGGTTGGGTTGATTTGCAGGGTTTCAATCAGGCCTTGCAGCGAGTCCTCAAATTGCGGTTTGAGGTCCCATTTGCCCAGGTCGTAGAGGATGTCGGGCAGCATGATGGGTTCTTGCGGTATGGGCTCGAGGTCGAAATCTCTTTCAAAATCCTTGCTGAACTCGAGACCGATGGTGGTCTCTTGAGCGCTGAGCGTGAAGTAGTTGTCCTTGTCGATGGTGATGTCGTAAGTGGTGTTTTTGTTCATCTGGCTCTCGCTGAAGTTGAAGTAGCCCCTGTCGTTGGTACGGGTCGAAAGGCTTGAACCGTCGCTGCCCACCATGCGGACATTGGCGTTGTCAACAAACTGCTTGGTCTTGGCGTCCTTGACAGTTCCGCTGAAAGTGAAGTGGATGGTCGGCTCCTCAAAATAGTAGATGTTGTCAAGGCCGCGAGTGTTGCCACGGTTAGAGGACATAAAACCGCATTCCTGCGTGGGGTGGAACATGATGGCAAAGTCGTCGCCAGTCGAGTTGATGGGATATTTCAGGTTACGCGGTTGACCCCATTCGCCGGCAGTGTCCATGGTGCTGACGAAGATGTCCAAGCCGCCCATGCCACCGTGACCGTCGGAAGAGAAGTACAGTGTCGTGTCGTTGCGGAGGAAGGGGAATACCTCGTTGCCGGCGGTGTTGATTCTTTCTCCGAGGTTGAAAGGACGTTTGAACTTTTCATTGATATTGTCACGCATGGCCACGTAGATGTCGTTTCCGCCGAATCCGTCCTTGCGTTCTGCGGCGAAATAGAGGATAAGCTCGTCGCTTGAAAGGGTAGGATGCCCCACAATATCCAAGGTATCGACGCCGGCGATTTCGACGGGACGGGCCTCAGAGAACGAGCCGCCGCTCTTGCCTGCCACCATGATTTGGCAGCCGTTCTTGCGGTGGGCGCCGTTTTGGCAGCGGGTGAAGTACATCTTAGTGTATTTGGCGTTCATAAAGGGTGTGCCTTCGCTAGCTTCCGTGTTGATGTTCTCGCCTTCATCGGCCAAAACGGGGGTGCTCCATTCGCCTTTGCGGTCCTGCTTCGCGGTGAAGAAGTCGGCAAACTCCTGTCCCGTGATGCCGTCTTTTTCTTTGCCAGTGGCGGCGTCGCGAGTGGAGGTGAAGATAATCTCGTTATAGTTGTTGTTGGTCCAGCAGGCGCTGAAATCAGAGTCTTTCGTGGAGTTCACTTTTTTTAGTAGGGTCACTTCGTAGCGTGATGGGTTCTCAATCCAGTCGGCAATCAGTGCCGTGGTTTCGGCACCGAGAGGCCCTCGCGGGTCGTCGGGAACCACTTCAGTGTATTTCTCGTACATCTCGATGGCATCCTTGTATTTCTCGTTCATCTTGTATGTCTCAGCAAGATAGAGATACACTTCGGGATGCGTGCTGGGATAGTCGGTCTTGAGGAGACGCTTGTAGTAAGGCTCGGCGCGTTTTGTGAGGCCGATGAGTCTGTAGCATTCGCCCATCTGGAAACTGATGCGGTTGCGTTCGTCTTTCTTGTTGCGGCGCACTTTACGGTAGGCTTTCTTGTATCGGTCGGCGGCTTCAGTGTATTGCTTGCGACCAAAAGCAAGGTCGGCGTTCTTGGCGGGATCGCGGCGTTGTGCATAGAGGTCGCCGTTCATGAAAATGAACAGAGCCGACAGAATAACGATGATGTATTTTTTCATAGGTAATAATTCTCTTTTTTCAAACGCAGAAAAGGCGTTTTTATTATCGGACAAAGGTACAACAATTCCATGAAACGCAACGGAGTTTGACAACAAAAAAATCCCGCCGTTGCCAGCGGGATTGGTTTTCAAGGATTTTGCAGGGTTCATTCCACCACAATCTTTTTGATGGCTTGTCCGCCATTGGCTTCGATGTGCATCAGGTAAATGCCTTCAGCCATGTGTGACAAGTCGATACGGACTTGGTCGCCTTCGATCTTGGTATCATATACGGTCTGTCCGTAGACATTCACAATGCGAATGTGGCTCAAACCGTAGCACTCCACGATGACTTCGCCCAAGGTGGGGTTGGGATAAACAACGGGTGATATCGCGTTGTTTTCTTCAACGCCGTCTATTCTGACGAAGGTGACATGGATGCTGTGATTGGCGGTTACATTGGTGAAAGTGTATGAAGCCATCGTGCCGATGGAGTTGCCGTCAACCAAGACATCTAGAATCTCGTAACCTGAATCAGGAACCATCGAGAATGACTGGTTTGCACCCTGGGTAACCGTGACAGCTCCCGATGGTGTGATGCTGCCGTTCTCACCAGCTGATGCTTGAATGGTATATGTGTTTTGGCTAAAGTTAGCCACCAAATTGCGGTTTCCGGTCACGGTGAAACTATAGCTGGCGTTGGACGATACTTGAGTGCCGTTTTCTGTCCAGTTGGCAAACGCATATCCGCTGTTGGCCGAGGCGGTGACAGTGCAGGTTTGACCATAGGTGAAACTGCCTCCTCCAGACACGTTGCCTGCATTGTTAGGGTTGGCCGCCACTGTGATGGTGTAGCTTTGAGCTATGAAATGGGCGGTATAGGTGGCCGATTCTGTTACGGTGAAACTGTAAGTGGGGTTGGTCGAGACCTGAGTGCCGTTTTTCGTCCATTTTTGGAAGGAGTATCCTGAATTTGGCGTTGCGGTCAAGGTGCAGGTTTGTCCATAGTTATAGCCTCCACTTCCTGTAACGACACCGCCATTGGCAGGACTGGCAATTGCCGTAATGACGTATCCTTGAGTTGTAAAATGTGCAACCAAGTTTCGGCTGCTTGTTACAATGAAAGTGTAGTTGGCATTGGCGGAGACTTGTGTCCCGTTTTCTGTCCAGTTGACGAAGGTGTAGCCTTCGTTGGGCGTGGCCGAAACGGTGCATTCGGTATTGAAGTCGTATGTGCCACCACCTGAGACGGTGCCGCCTGCGCTTGGGTCGGCCGACACGCTGATGGCGTAGCTCATGGATTGGAAATTGGCCACAAGACTGCGGTTGGCAGTGACGGTGAAGGTGTAGTTGAAGTCTGTGGAGACTTGTGTGCCATTTTCTGTCCAGTTGACGAAGGTGTAGCCTGCATTGGGCGAGGCATATACCGTGCAAGACTGTCCCTCTGTGAATGTACCGCCGCCGTTGACATTACCACCATAGTTCGGATTGGCGGATACGCTGATGGTATACTGCTGAGGTTGGGCTTGGAAATTGGCGACCAAGTTACGGTTGCCGGTAATGGTAAAAGTGTAATTGGCATTGGCAGAGACCTGCGTTCCGTTCTCGGTCCAGTTCACAAAGTCGAATCCGCTGCTGGCTGTGGCAGAGACAGTGCAAGAAGAACCTTCGGTGAAGGTTCCTTCGCCGGTGACATTACCACCATTGGTCGGATTGGCGGATACACTGATGGTATACTGCTGAGGTTGTGCTTGGAAATTGGCGACCAAGTTGCGGTTGCCGGTAACGGTAAAGGCGTAATTGGCATTGGTGGAGACCTGTGTCCCGTTCTCGGTCCAGTTCACGAAATTGTATCCGCTATTGGCAGTGGCTGTCACGGTACACGAAGCACCTTGATTGTAGGAACCCCCGCCAGTGACAGATCCTCCGTTGCTTGGATTGGCGGAAACTGAAACGGTATACTGTTGTGTTTGTGCTTGGAAATT
>Ga0310690_10006155_pt1 | contig 15912 bp, 11 predicted proteins | sample AusTroGonzalo_MG_2_FD_207661 | JGI IMG/M metagenome (GOLD analysis project Ga0310690, IMG submission 207661) | Bovine rumen microbial communities from tropical cattle in Woodstock, Queensland, Australia - Gonzalo_04 (v2) (version 2) | ecosystem: Host-associated > Mammals > Digestive system >... | reverse complement strand
CTTCGGTGAATGCGGGAGCAATCTTCGAATAGTATTCGAAAGCCTTCTCTCCTCTTCCCGCATAAGCCTCAGCGCAGATGATCCACGCGTTGTTGTGCGTGAAGATGCCTGCGTTCTCCTTGTATCCACCCGGATACGTGGAGATCTCGCCGTACTGGACGTAGTACTTGGTGAAAGCGGGATTGTTGAGAACGAGACCGAACTCGCAGTTGAGGTACTTGTCGATGGAATCGAGCGTCTTGATGTCAGCTCCTACATCCTTACCGATCTCGGACATGACAGCGAAGCCCTGGGGTTCGATGAAGATCTTACCCTCTTCGCACTCGTGTGAACCCATCTTCTCGCCGTTTGCGTCGTAAGCTCTGAGGAACCACTCGCCGTCGAATGCGGATTCCATTGTGTTCTTCTTCATCTTGTCGATCTCAGCCTGAGCCTTTGCAGCCTCCTCAGTCTTTCCAAGGTGCTCAAGGATGCCGACGTATGCAGGACCCGTGTAAGTGAAGAGAGCTGCTACGAATACGGACTCTGCGATCTTGGAGTAACCGCCCTCTGCCTTGAACTTGGGGTTCGTGTAGGTCTGGAAGGATTCACCCGGTGTATCGGAGAAGCATGAAAGGTTGATGCAGTCGTTCCAGTCGGCACGCATTGCGAGAGGCAGTCCGTGAGGTCCAAGGTTGTTGACGATGTGATAGAAGGATACGTTGAGGTGTTCGAGCATCGTGTGCTTGCCTTCCGGATCGTCGTCGAAAGGAACGTTTGCATCGAGGATTCCCCAGTCGCCCGTTTCCTTGATGTAAGCTGCGACGGAAAGGATCATCCAGAGCGGGTCATCCGAGAAGTCGCCGCCGATGTCGGCGTTGCCCTTCTTGGTGAGAGGCTGGTACTGGTGATAGCATCCGCCGTCAGAAAGCTGCGTTGAAGCGATGTCGATGAGTCTCGCCCTTGCACGGTCAGGGATCTGGTGAACAAATCCGAGGATGTCCTGGTTGGAATCTCTGAAGCCCATTCCGCGGCCGATTCCTGACTCGAAGTAGGAAGCTGAACGTGAAAGGTTGAAGGTGACCATGCACTGATACTGGTTCCAGATGTTGACCATGCGGTTGACCTTGTCATCAGGAGTGTCGACCTTGTAGATCGAAAGGAGGTTGTCCCATGTAGCGCGGAGCTCAGCAAGTCCTGCGGCAACCTTTTCGGGAGTGTTGTACTTCTCGATCATGGCGTCTGCCTTTTCCCTGTTGAGGACCCAAGCCTCTCTCGTGAGCAGGCCTTCGGGCTTCGTAGCCGCGAACTTCTCGTCCTGAGGGTTCTCAGCATAGCCGAGGATGTAGATCAAAGTCTTGGACTCGCCCGGAGCCAAAGTGATCTTCTTATAATGTGAAGCGATCGGAGACCATCCGTCTGCGAAGGAATTGGATGCCTTGCCTGCCTTGACGGTCTCAGGGTTGTCCCAGCCGTTGTAGATGCTTCCGAGGAAAGCGTCACGGTCGGTGTCGTAACCGTCGATCGTGTCATTAACGGTATAGAAAGCGTAGTGGTTGCGTCTGTCCCTGTATTCGGTAAGGTGATAGATCGTTGAACCGAGGATCTCGACACGGCCCGTAGAGAAGTTTCTCTGGAAGTTGGTGCAGTCGTCCTGAGCGTCCCAGAGGCACCATTCAGCCATTGAGAAAAGAGCGAATTCCTTTGCTTCCTGGCTTTCATTGGTGAGAACCACCTGCTGTACTTCGCCGTCGTAGTCCTGGGGAACGAAGAAGGTGACCTCAGCCTTAAGGCCGTTCTTCTTGCCCTTGATGATGGTGTAGCCCATACCGTGGCGGCACTCATACTCGTCGAGTTCGGTCTTAACCGGAGACCAGCCGGGATTCCATACGGTACCGTTGTCATTGATATAGAAATACCTGCCGCCCATATCCAAAGGAACGTTGTTGTAACGGTAACGGGTAATTCTCCTGAGCCTTGCGTCCATGTAGAAGCTGTAACCGCCGGCTGTGTTGGAGATCAGGGAGAAGAAGCCCTGATTGCCCAGATAGTTGATCCAGGGGTAAGGTGTTTTCGGCGTTTCGATCACGTATTCACGTGCCGCGTCATCAAAGTGTCCAAATTTCATTTTGGCTGCCTCCGTGTTTCATTGGTTTAATTTGTCGGAAAGTACAATAATTTTATCCCATTCTCATACAAAAAGGTATTAATTATTCCTTAACAATCTTCTTCTCTATCAAAAGCTCCCTGAACGTTGCCTTTGCGTCCTGAACGCTCTTGAAACCGCCTGCTGAATAGACTGACACGATCTTGGAAAAGACTCCGTTTATCTCGGGATCGTCTGATCCGACGGGGGTCACGTCCGTCTTGTCGGCCACTGGGCCCAAGACCGCATAGGGATTCTGGCCGCCGAGCCAAGCAAATTCATAACGCTCGTCTGAAGCCGCGGCGTTTATTACGGTCCTTGAATTGACGAAATCGCATTTGCCGCTCGCGAGCATGTCCCTGAGGTTGCCCTGGTCGCAGCAGATTGCCGTGATTATGTCGGCACAGGATTTCTTCATGTCGCAGTTGGTGGACACCATCAACCAGCTTCCGCCCGAGCAAAATGCCCCGGGAGGAGCCACGATCCCCCAATCGCCCGAAGTGGGATTGGCCTTTTGGATCAATGCCGGATCAAGCGCGAAATCCGAAGATCTTGCAAACGAGAGCGATCCCCAATATGAAAGAACGGTCTTGTTCCTCATCCCGGCCTTCCACTCATCAGAGCCGTTTCGGAAACCGGAAGTCAGTTTTTCGCTGTTTATGGTCTTAGAAAAACCAAGATAGCCTTCAGCTACCGAATCAACATGGAGCTTGCCGTCGGTCTTCCAGGGGTTGCTGCGGCTTCCAAGGTAGCTCTTGAAGATCTCATCCGTTCCCGTGATTATCTTGACCCCGCCCTCGGATTCCTTGGAGACCTTACGCGCCGCCGCGAGGAACGAACCCCACGAAGAAAACTCCTTGGCGACCTGAGCGGGTTCTGAAGAACCGAGATACTGCTGTGCGAGGCTCTTTTGATAGAAGACCGCCGAAGGGGAAAGCGCCCAAGCCAGTCCCTTGATGTTGCCGCTGTCGTCGCAAGCCAGCCTCAGAGTGTAGTCGTACATGTCAGAGCAGGCCTTGTTGGGGATTCCCGCCGCGTTGATCGAAAGCGTCTTGTCGGAATTGGCGTAATACCTTACGTAATCGTAATCGCAGACAAACATGTCAGGCGCTTCGCCGGATTCCATCGCCGTGTCGAGGCGGCTCTTGTATTCGTCGGACGAAAACACCACGTATTCATAGTCTTTGCCTGGCAAATACGCGTCAATGAGGTCCTTGAGCTCATCGTTATAGCTCCAGACCACGAGCTTTCCGCTCTCGCTGTCCTTGACCTCCAAAGCGGGCTTTTCGGCATAAGATCCGGTTCCGGTCTCGTTCGGAACGCTTTCGGATGCAGCCGCCGTGGTCTCTGCGACGGCGGCTTTGGCTGAAGTCTGGGCGGTCTCTATTCCCGCAGTCGTCTCCGCAGGACTATAGGAGCACCCTGCGGCACCTGCTGCAATGACCAGAGATAGCGCTAAAGCGGTGAGCCTGCCCGTCTTCATGAGACTTACCGCCCGTTACTGCGCGTTTTCGTTGTTTTCGTTAATGCCGTAGATTATCTTGCCGTAGCGGTTCAGATACTTGGCGCACTCATTCATGTCGCCGGTCGTATGGAACCTCTTACCGCCGTAAGTGCCGTAGATCTCAACCGTTGCCGTCTGAGCGCCCGGCTGCTGCGCCGCGACGTAAAGATCGGTAATGGCTCCGTAATTGCTTATGCTGACGTTCTTGGCGAGCTTGATCCTGAGGGCGTTCTGAAGTCCGGCCCAATCATCCGCGACCGCAGCAAGAGTTACGTACTGGCCGGTGAGCATGTCAAAGCTTGCATACTCCTCGGTGCTTGCAAGAACGGTCTTGCCGGCAGTAACCTTGTAGCTCATTATGACCGAGAGGATCCTCTTGTTGTATGAATAATCGAAATTGACTTCAACGTTGTAGACCGTGTCAACGACGCCCGAAAGGCCGTATGCCGCCTTTGCCTCGCCCGAATATCTTGAATAAAGGCCGGCCGCTTCCTGATAGAAGCTGTCGAGGATCAGGTTGATCGCTTCGGAAACGTTCTCGCTTCCGGCCTTGCTTACGACCATCCTCTTGCCTGAAAAGACTGCGAGGGGCTTGTCGTCCTCAGTTCCGACGTTCTCGGAGAACTCTTCGGTGTTGACCGCGAAATTCTCGCTCAAGTCAGCAGTCCTGAGGTAGGAGAAGTCAACCCTCTCATTCGTGGGATGAGGCGTGGGAGTGGGAGTAGGTGTGGGGGTAGGCGTTGAAGTAGGCTCTTCGCCCGTCGTTTCAGACGTCTCCGTGCCGCTCTCGAAAGGATTGGAGGATGCGGTAGGATCCGACTCGCCGGTTTCAGAAGAGGACTCCGAAGTCGTGCCTGAAGTCTCATCAGAAGTCTCCGAGGTCTCTGAGGTTTCCTTCGTCTCAGAAGCTCCCGTTTCGGAAGTGGTTCCCTCGGTGTCAGGCGTTGCGGGGGTCTGGTTGTACGACAGATCCATGGCGTTGCCCAGATCGTTCAAGCCTTCGGTCAAGGCCTGATAGTCAATGCTGCATGCCGTTACGAGCGTAAGGATCATCGCCAGGACGATGGTAACTGCAACCACGTTGCGCTGTCTTCTCTTGAATTTGATATGCATAAGTCATCCCTCCGGTATTCCGTAATGAAGATTCCAATAACCTGCTAACTATAAATTATATCATTATTAGGTCAAAAATTAGGGCAAAACAAGGCGCATGACGCAAGATCATGACAGCAAAATCGCACCTTTTTTCACGGCTACGGAAAAAACCAGTCCGGATACCGCAGTGCTCCTTCTGACTATCACGTCTCCTCCGCCGCTGGCAAGATAGCAGGCCGCGGTAGCCTTGTCGTTTATCTTTTCGGGCGCAAACGTCATCGTCAAAGGCGGCCTTGCGGCTGACAGTTCATTGCCGTCGTATGAAACGATCTTAGCGCCCAATTCTTCCGCCACCCTCTTGACCATGTCGTTTTCCCTGGTCGTATAAGGGACCGCCACGGTACCGACTGAAACGGGCTCCAACATGTGCTTTTCAAGCGATTCCCTGATGCCCTTCGCGGCGTACTCCGGATCCGTTCTCGTGCGCTGCTCGATACCGATGGAAAGTATCTTCGGGGCAAGTCCCAAAACGCCGGAATCAGTAATGCCTTCGAGCTTTGAACAGGTGATGAAGACGTCCGGGGCTTGGTCTTCCTTCTGGGCTTCAAGGCGTGAACGGTAATACTGCTTGATGAAATCCTCCTTCATATCCTGAGGATACTTCCTGAGGTCATAGACCATCGGGTCAAGGACCGGATCTCCGTATGAGACCTTCAGATCGGTGAAAACCCGCGCGGGCAGGCCTTTTTTAAGCCTTTCGTCGACAACTGACAGGAGGTGCTTGTCGCTGACGGCCATGCCGCACCTTGCAGCCACTTCCGCCAGATTCCCTCCAACGTCGGAACCGCCTCCGAATTCAGTGAAGCACTTGCCGCCCAAAACCTTCTTTATCTCGTCAAAGACGTCAAGACAGGAAGACGCTTCAGCAGAACCTCCCCGTCTGATCACAGCCGCATAAAGGCCTTCGGAGGACACGCAGATTACCGGGAGCTTTCTCATGGACTCGGGTATCATTTCCTGCGTTATCCTAACGGCCGCCTCAAGGGGGATCAGCATAACGATCGCGGCATCGCCCGTCATGTCAGGGACGACGCTTGCACCACTCAGGAAATCATCACCGTCGATCCACCTGCCTCCGATGGCGTCTATCAAACGCTGACCCGTCTTTTTGGCATTTCCCGATCTGCCGTAGCAAAGAAGATACATACAGTCCCTCCCATCTTTTCCTGAGCGCCTTACGCAGGCGCTCCTCCACAGAGTGATTTGCTTTGTGAGCGACTTCCGCAGGAGCTCCGCTCCGAGGACTAAGCGAACAAAACAATATCACTCTGATTTTACAATAACACTTAACGAATGTTACATTATTTGAAAATTCACCAAAGGACGGAAAACAATCATGAAGATAGTGATCCTTGACGGCGCGGGCGCAAATCCGGGCGACGTTTCCTGGGCGCCCCTGGAGCGTTTCGGCGAAGTTACGGCATATGACTACACGGCCAAAGACCAGGTCGTGGAGCGCTCAAAAGGCGCTGAGATCTGCATCACGAACAAGACCGTTTTTGACGCGGAAACCTTAAGGAATCTACCCGGCCTCAAATACATAGGCGTCCTGGCGACCGGCTACAACGTGGTCGACCTCGAGGAATGCAGAAAGCTCGGAATAACGGTGACGAACGTTCCCGAATACGCGACTTACGCCACCGCTCAGATGACCATCGCGCTTCTTTTAGAGCTCGCAAGCCGCCCCGGAATGCACAGCAGCGACGTCATGGACGGCGGCTGGTGCAAGAGCCCGCAATTCAGCTATTTCCTCGCACCTCTGACCGAACTTCTGGGCAAGAACATGCTGGTCTTCGGCTTCGGCAAGATCGGAAGGCGCGTCGCCGCAATCGCTTCTTCGCTCGGAATGAAGGTGTCCGCCGTGCCCCACCACGCCGACGGCAGATCCGCAATCGTTGACGGATACGAGATCCCCTTCACGACTCTGGACGAGGGCATAAAGGACGCTGACGTCATTTCCGTACACTGCCCTCTCACCGCTGAGACCAAAGGGCTCATCAGCAAAGAGCGCCTTGCTTCGATGAAAAAGGGCGCGTTTCTGATCAACTGTGCAAGAGGCCCCGTCGTGGACGAAAAAGCCGTCAGGGAAGCTCTCGATTCAGGCATTCTTGGCGGTTACGGAGCGGACGTCGTAGCGGTCGAACCCATGCTTCCCGACAATCCCCTTCTCGGAGCGCCCAACTGCGTGATCACTCCCCACATCGCCTGGGCCGCCAAGGAAACGAGAGTAAGGCTGATAGAAGCCGCGGCCGGAAATCTTGACGCGTTCCTCAATGGCAGTCCCATAAACGTCGTCAACTGACACTCACAAACCACAGAAAAATATCTCCAGATATACCGATGGCATCTTGATACGAATCAAGATGCCATCGACATGGAATAAGGGATAGATTAAGAAAACTGTCGTGATTTAAAAACTAGAACCTCAGTAACTGAGGTCCCCTATCCAAACGCCTCATTACTAGCCAAATAATAACAAGATGTGAGCGTTAGGTCAAATGATTTTTGTGTCAATTTTTATTTCTTTTTGGACGATTTCAGCTGAACTACGAATCCCGCTGCCGTAAAAGCAACGATTATAAAGCATGCGGTAAGCGCGGGAGTGTCCGTAACCCTCGTTCCCAAAAAGCTGTCCTGTATGTAAAGCGCATACGGATTCGCCTTCAGAAGATTCCAAAGGTAGGTCGATGAAGCCAGCGCGATGACCCTGGCCCCGACGAAAGCGGTAAAAAAGCAAATCGTCCATTTTTGCGCAAAATACACCACGATGCCCAACACCAAGCCTATGACGAAACCCACCAAAAGCGGCATAAGGGTTTTGGAAGCGCCTTTTCCCGGGAACAGTTCGCCGTAATCGGTATAGACGAAATATGCGCAGAAAAGCGCGGTTATCGCAATCAGGGCTTTCATGTAAAGGGTGAACGCCATGATGGCAAGGACCAGTGCCGGAATCAACGGGATCAAAGTTTTGGCGAGTTCAGGGAGTTTAGACCCCGTGGACTCAATGAATTTGCAGACAAAAGTCCCGCCCACGTATCCGAGCACTCCGCCGGCCACGGCAAGACACAAACGGAAAAGCTTGTATCCGTTGAAACACAGGATCGCACCCAATAATACGCCTGCGCCTATCAGGATCAACTCAGTCAAATTTCCAATATCTCCTTTATCTCATTAACGGTCAGGGCCGAACAAAGCCTGACCTTCAACTGTGCCGCACCGCGTATGCCTTTGACGTAAAAGGGCATCACGCTGCGGAATTCCCTTACCGCGAATTCCTCTTCGCAATAAAGGCATCTACCCTTAAGCTCCCTTATGAGCATTTCCTTCCTTTCGCGTTCCGAAGGCATGACCGGAGCGGGCCTTCCTTCGAGAAAAGCGCTGACTTCCTCAAAGATCCAGGGATTACCTCTTGCGGCCCTCCCTATCATCACGCCGTCCGCGCCGGTCTCGTCAATGAGCGATTTTGCGGACTGTCCGTCCGTCACGTCGCCGTTCGCGAAAAACGGTATATCATAACCCCTAACAGCCTCTTTCATCAAGGCTATCGCTTTTACGTCACAGGAACCCGTGTACATCTGAGGCCTCGTACGCCCGTGAACGCAGAGCATGTCGCAACCCGCATCGGCAACGGCCTTTGCGAGATCCGGCCTGCCCGAATCGCCCGAGTCAAAGCCTATCCTGGTCTTGACCGTAACGGGTATGCGCCTGGGAGCCCCTTCAAGCGCGGCCTTGCACGCCCTGACTATGGAAGCGGCCCTCTCGGGATCGTTAATGAGCGCGCTTCCTGCTCCCGTCTTGACCACCTTGGGAACGGGACAGCCCATGTTTACATCGATGATATTCACTTTGGAAAGAAGCGGATCTTCCATTATCTTGTCTATGGCGGCGGTGAAATCGTCCGGTTCCGAGCCGAAGAGCTGGATCGCCGTGACGCCTTCCATTTCCGGATCGATCCTTAAGTACTGCATGCTCTTTTCAAGGCCGTTGTATCTGATCGAACGGGCTGAGACCAGTTCCGTCGGGGCGTAGGAAGCGCCCTTTTCCCTGCAGATCCCGCGGTACGCGACGTGGCTCACCCCCGCCATCGGCGCGAGCGCTACGTTTCCTTTTATCGTGATTCCGCCGATCGTGACAGATTTCATTATTTCTCCCAAATATAAAAACTTTACGCAACTGATTTTATACCTTTTTCGTCTTGAAATAATTAAAAACAGAGGACAAAATAATACACGTGTAATAAAAGAGGTACTAACTTTATGGATGATTGTCTGGTTTATTTCTTTACGGGCTTCCTCGACAGCGGCAAGACTTCCTGCATCTGTTCATGGCTGACCAACGAAAACTTTAAGAACCGTAAGTCCGTCGTAATCTGCACCGAAGAAGGTGACGAGGAATACGACGAAGAGCACTTGGGCGGCGTAAAGCCCGTCGTCATCAACTGCGAGACTGACGAATTAACCAAGGAAATGACCTTCGACATCGAGAAAAAGTACTCTCCTTCCGTAGTCTTCATCGAGTGGAACGGCACGGTCTCACCTGCCGAGTTTTTCGACAAGGTCGACGTTCCCGAGCGCTGGGCCCTGGCCGCGGCAGTCGTCGTTATCGATGCCTCGACCTACAGCAATTCACTCAAGAACATGACCACTTTCTTCGCCGATTACTACAGGTACGGCGACACGGTCATATTCAACCGCGTCGACCCTGACAACGACAACCTTCCGAAGATGAGGGCGTCCGTAAAGGCGGTCAACCCCGGCATGAGCATCAACTTCGTTTCAAAGAACAATGAGATCGTAAGGATCGAAGACCACCTTCCCTATGACCTCAAGGAGAATCCATGCCACATTGCGGCAGACGATTTCGGCCTTTTCTATACGGATTCCATGGACAACCGCACCCGCTATGAAGGCAAGCGCATAAGCCTGATCGGCGAGGCTATCCCGATCCCCGAATACCGTGGCAAGGCTTTCGCGTTGGAGCGCCAGGCATATACCTGCTGCGCCGCCGACCTTCAGCCGATGGGCATACTTTGCCTTTACCAGATCAAGCCCGGCTTCCCTGCAGGACAGTGGCTCAAGGTCACCGGAACCGTAAGGTATTTCGAAGACAAAACCCCGGACGGACAGAAGATCGCCGTTCCCTGCCTTCAGGCGGAAGAATACGCGCTCACTTCAAAGCCGGATAACGACGTAATCTATTTCAACTGATAAGAAAGAGGCGATACAAATGACAAAGGTAGACATTTTCTCAGGATTTCTTGGCGCAGGTAAGACAACCCTCATCAAGAAGCTCATAGCTGACGGATACAACGGCGCAAAGCTCGTCCTCATCGAGAACGAATTCGGCCAGATCGGCATCGACGGCGGCTTCCTTAAAGAATCAGGCATCGAGATCACCGAGATGAACTCCGGCTGCATCTGCTGCAGCCTCGTAGGCGATTTCGGCACGGCCCTCCAGGAAGTCATAGAAAAGTTCTCACCTGACAGGATCCTCATCGAACCTTCAGGCGTAGGCAAGCTCTCCGACGTCGTCGCTGCAGTAAAGCGCGTTGAAGGCACAGAGATCTGCGGAACGGTCACCGTCATTGACGCTTCAAAGTGCCGCGTCTACCTCAAGAACTTCAAGGAGTTCTATGAGAACCAGATCAAGTACGCAGGGACGATAATCCTCAGCCGTACGGGCAACATCGCCCAGGACAAGCTCGATCAGGCCATCGACCTCATCCGCGCGATCAACGATCATTCGCAGATCATCACAACGCCTTGGGACGAGCTCTCCGGAGTCCAGATCCTCAAGGCGATCGAAGAGCCCATCACTGCCGCTGACATGGCTGCAGCGCTTCTCGAAGCTGAGCAGCATGAGCACCACCATCACCACGAGCACGGTGAGGACTGCGAGTGTGACGAGTGCAAGGGACACCATCATCACGACGATGACGATGATGACGACGAGGATGAGCACGAGCATCACCATCATCACGACCACGATGAAGACGAGCACGAACACGAACATGAACACGAGCATCATCACCACCATGACGACGATGACGAAGATGAGCATGAGCACCATCATCATGAGCACGGCGAAGACTGCGAGTGCGAGGAGTGCAAAGGCCATCACGATCATGACCACGAACATCACCACCATCATCACGCCGACGAGGTTTTCGATTCCATCGGATTCGAGACTTCAAAGCGCTTCACGCAGGATCAGATAAAGGCTGCTCTCGAATCTCTTGATGAGAACTCAAAGTACGGCATGATCCTCCGTTCAAAGGGCATCGTCGCAGGCGAGAACGGCGAGTGGATCCATTTCGACTACGTTCCGGGTGAATCAGACGTCCGCACGGGAGCTTCCGACGTCACCGGAAAGATCGTCGTCATCGGTTCCAAGGTCAACAAAGATGCCGTCAAGAGCCTTTTCGGAATCTGAGCGTTTTTGGTATAAAATAAAAGACAATCAATCGGGAATCGGGATAGGAATATGGCTAAAAGAGGACTTAGGATCATCGTAGTCGGAGCGGGAAAGGTTGGCGACACCCTTGTTAACCGTCTTGCCGATGAGGGCCACAATCTGGTCATCATCGACAAGAACGAGGAACGCCTCACGCAACTTGCAAATCTCTGCGACTGCATGTGCATATCGGGAAACGGCGCGAGCCACGAAACGCTTGAGGAAGCAGGGATTACCGAGACCGATCTCTTCATCGCCGTTACCGAATCAGACGAACTAAACCTCCTCTGCTGCACGATCGCCAGGCAGTTCAACAGAAAACTTTCGACGATAGCGCGCGTCAGAAACCCCGATTACATCAGCGAGGTCAATTACCTTCGTTCAAAGCTCGGCATCGAGATGATCATCAATCCGGAGTACGAGGCAGCCGTTGAGGCCTCCCGCCTCCTCTTCCTCCCTGCCGCCATTTCGGTCAACTCGTTTGCGCACGGTCAGGCGGAACTGGTTAAGATCCAGATCCCCGAAGGAAACGTCTTAGACGGCAAGACGATCGCTTATCTCGGTCAGAACATCACAAACGACATCCTGATCGCAGGCGTTGAGCGCGGTTCCGACTTCACCATCCCGAACGGCTCATTTGAGCTTAAGAGCGGAGACGTCATTTCCTATATCAGCACGCGAAAGTCCAACTTCAACTTCCTGAAGTCCATCGGTTTCAATACGCGTTCGGTAAGAAGCTCTCTGATAGTTGGCGGAGGCACTTGCGCTTACTATCTTGCAGACCTTCTGATCAAGTCCGGGATCGACGTCACGATAGTCGAAAAGGACAACGCCCGCTGCGAAAAGCTCTGTGATCTTCTCCCGAAAGCCACCATCCTCAAGGGCGACGGCACGAATGAAGCCCTTCTTGAAGAGGCCGGCATACATGACGTTGACTCAGTAGTCGCCCTCACGGGCCTTGATGAAGAAAACATCATGCTTGCCCTGCACACCAAAGCCGTTTCCAACGCAAAGGCCATCACCAAGATCAACAAGATCACTTTTACGGAAGCCATCGAAAGCCTGAACCTGGGAAGCGTCGTCTATCCCAAGTACATCACCGCGGAGAGGATCATCTCTACCGCAAGATCCAGACAGGCAAAGATAGGCAGCAACCTCGAGGTCATGTACAGCCTCTTTGCTGACAGGGCGGAAGCGTGTGAATTCAAGGTAAAGGAAGTCTCCAGGGTTACCGGAGTGATGCTCAAGGACCTGAATCTCAAACCCGGATTGATAATCTCCTTTATCAGCCGTGACGGCAAGATAATAATCCCTACCGGTTCCGACCAGATCAACGTCGGGGACAACGTAATGGTCGTTACCATGAATAAGGGCTTTACGGAACTTACCGATATTTTAAGATGAAGATCAGGCTGCAGATTTACATTTTGGGCAAAGTCATGGCCATTGAAGGCCTTCTTATGCTCTTGCCCGTAATATGCGGACTGATATACGGCGAACTCCGCAATTCGGTCATTTACGCACTCTTCGCGATCTTTTACATCGCCATAGGCATACTGATCTCATTCAAGAAACCCGAAAAGGTCACGATCTATCTCAAGGACGGCTGCATAGCTACTGCATTGAGCTGGATCGTTCTTTCCGTCTGCGGATGTCTTCCGTTTATAGTGACAGGCGAGATTCCGGAATTTACGAACGCATTGTTTGAGACCGTTTCAGGTTTTACTACGACCGGAGCCAGCATTCTCACCAACGTTGAGGCCATGTCCCACATCTCGCTTATGTGGAGATCGCTTACGCACTGGATCGGAGGCATGGGCGTTCTCGTATTCCTTCTCGCCGTAGTTCCCATGTCGGGCGGATCCAACATGAACCTGATGAAGGCGGAAAGCCCGGGACCTTCAGTAGGCAAGTTCGTTCCAAAGGTAAGGACGACCGCAAAGGCCCTTTACCTGATCTACCTTGCCCTTACAGTCATCGAGATCATTGTCCTGTTTGCTGCCGGAATGCCGCTGTTTGACAGCATCTGCTCCGCGTTTGGCACGGCCGGCACGGGAGGATTCGGAATTAGAAACGACAGCTTTGCTTCTTATGCTCCGCACATTCAGTGGATCGTCGCGGTCTTCATGATCATGTTCGGCGTCAACTTCAACTTCTACTATCTGCTGGTCGCAAAGCAGCCCGGCAAGGCTATGAAGCTCAGCGAGGTCAAGGTTTACCTTGCGATCATCCTCATTTCCACCGTCACGATCACGATCAACGTCATGAGTGTCATGGGCGGATCCGCAGAAGCCGCAAGGCACGCATTCTTTCAGGTCGCGACCGTGATCACGACTACGGGTTTTGCCACTGCGGATTTCGACAAATGGCCGGCACTTTCCAAGTTTATCATGGTAGTCCTTATGTTCGTCGGAGCATGCGCCGGTTCGACAGGTGGCGGCATCAAGGTCTCAAGATTCCAGATAAGAGCCAAAACCATCGCTCGTGAGATCAACAGCTACATCAATCCGAGATCGGTGAAAAAGGTTCAGATCGACGGAAAGGCCATCGATCCCGAGCTTGAACGTTCGGTATCCGTATATTTCTTCGTCTTCCTGCTGATCTTTACGGCATCTGCGGCAATCGTAAGCCTCGAAGGACACGACCTTGTCACGACCTTCACCTCGGTCGCCGCTACTATAAACAACATCGGTCCGGGCCTTTCAATGGTAGGCCCGACGAGCAACTATGCATTCCTGAACGGTTTGTCCAAATGGGTGCTGATCTTTGATATGCTCGCAGGACGATTAGAACTCTTCCCGCTCATCATCTTCCTTACCCCGATGGCCTACAAGGGTGCCTTCAAGGGAATCCACGCCAAGAAACAGAACTGATCAGAGTTCGTAGATCTTGGGATCAACTCTCGTATATCTAATGATCTCTTCCATCCTGTCGCGGTCCAAAAACGCGACAAGTGAAAACGCCATTCCCGATTTTCCTGCACGCGCGGTACGACCGATGCGGTGAAGGTAGAGTTCGTTTTCCTTGGGAATGTCGTAATTGAATATCGCTTCTATGTCATCGACGTCTATGCCTCTTGCGATGACGTCAGTGGCAACGAGAACGTCGAATTTGTTTGCACGGTATGCGTCCATTACGCGGTTTCTGGTGCCCTGACCTATGTCGCCGTGAAGTACCTGCGCGGACAATCCGTTTGCGGCAAGCCTTGCGCCGACCTTGGAGGTCTGGTCCTTCGTGTTGCAGAAGACTATTACCTTCTTAAGGTCCTCCTTGGCCATTATCCTCATGATCGCGCTGACCTTGTCCTTCTCGGGACACTCAACCATGTATTCGTCAATGTCGGGATGGTCTTCCGCCTTGGGCATGACGTCTATCTCGGCGGCGCCTTCCATGAACTGCCAGGTGATGTCTTGGATCTCCCTGGGCATCGTTGCCGAGAAAAGCGCTATCTGCTTGTCTTTCGGGGTCAGTGCCATTATCCGCCTGATGTCCTTGATAAAGCCCATCTTGAGCATCTCGTCCGCCTCATCGAGGACGAGGGTGTATATCTGAGAGATGTCGACGAAGTTCCTGCCGACCATGTCCAAGAGCCTTCCGGGGGTCGCTACGATAACCTGGGGCTTTTTGGCAAGCTTTTCCTTCTGGACGTTCATGCTCTGTCCGCCGATCAGGGATGCGATGCGGAACCCCTTGATGTTGCGTGCAAGGCCTTTGAGCTCTGAAGTGATCTGAAGCGCAAGCTCCCTCGTTGGGCTCATTATCAGGGCCTGGACGAAATTCACTTCCATATTCAGGTATTCAAGTATCGGGATGCCAAAAGCAAACGTCTTTCCCGTGCCGGTAGGCGCCTTGGCAATAACGCTCATGTTGTCCATCAGAAGAGGAATGGCCTTCTGTTGGATCGTAGTCGGGCGCTTGACGCCCATCTTTTTCAAAGATGCCATTACCTCAGGCGATAAGTCGAGGTCCGCAAAAGTAAGTTCTTCTTCCATAACCGTCCCTGATCAGAAGGTGTAAGTGTTCGTCTTGTTCAAAGTCTTGTGGTCGAATATGTCGGATAACGGATCCTTTGAAGAATCCTTCTCGATGCGTTCGATCAGAAATTCTGCCACGGCTATCTGGTCCTTTGTCATGTACCAGCCCCTGCCGGAGCCTGAAACGTCAAATTCCTCGTCGCTTCCGCCGTCGGCGATTATTATCTTGAAACCGTTCGGAAGAGTGATCTGTATGTTGACGTAAGTGATCGGAACTTCATCGGGAACGTCGAACCCGTCATAAGACTTCTTTTCGAGTTCTTTGGCAGGAACGAAGGTGATGGTCATGCCGTTCTTTCCCTTTGCCTCGTGGAACCTGTATTGGGGAGAACCACACTTAAGATAATCGTCGCTGATCGTAAAGGAATGGTATTCGGTCAGCCATGCGGTTACGTCGATCCAATGCGTTCCGTGCCAACCCGAATCAAGGCCCTGGACGCCGTCGTAGGTATGGATCGCGGCGTCAACGTTCACTTCGTTCTTAAGGACGACGTCATTTACCTTGCAGGCGAATGCGCCCGTTCCATACTCGGTGTATGTAGCAAAAGTCGTCTCTTCCGTTTCCTCGGTCATGGATTCGGAAGGCGCTTCGGTTGATTGTTCTATGGAAGTTTCAGTAACGGACTCGGAAGGAGCCGTAG
>Ga0310690_10006154_pt1 | contig 15914 bp, 14 predicted proteins | sample AusTroGonzalo_MG_2_FD_207661 | JGI IMG/M metagenome (GOLD analysis project Ga0310690, IMG submission 207661) | Bovine rumen microbial communities from tropical cattle in Woodstock, Queensland, Australia - Gonzalo_04 (v2) (version 2) | ecosystem: Host-associated > Mammals > Digestive system >... | reverse complement strand
CGACGCAAGCATCGACTTCACGTCGCCCCACAGGTCGAGGAACCAATGCGACGACTCGCCCAGCAGGCTGGCGATGCGGCCATCCCTGTGTTCGCCGAGCTTCTCCCTGGCCGCGCCGTAGCTCATTGCCCAGCCCTCCCGGCCGTGTCGACAATACGGCTCGCAATCGCATTCGCGCGCTGCGTCACGAACGCCGGCGACACCTGCAGCAGAGAGGCGATGTCCTGCCCCTGCATTGCGCTCTGCCCGTGCGAGCCGGTGCGCAGGTCGAAGATCCTGCGGTCCCGGGGATCAAGACCGGCGTAGACCGCCTCGCTCGCCTCCCTGACGGGGTTTGTGCTGTATATGGCATAGTCCGGCGCCGTATTGTCGTCTTCGACCGCTACATGCGGCTCGTTCACGACGACGGGCGTCATCTTGCGCACCTTGTTAAGCCGCGCTACGCTGATCCCCACGGCATCGGCAAGCTCCTCGTCTGTCGGGTCGCGCCCATGCTCGTCGACAAACAGCTCGCGGGCCTGCGACACGGCGTATGACTTACGGGCGGCGTCCTCCGGGACATACACCGGCTTCAGCGAGTTGTTGTAGCGCGAAAGCGGCTGGAGCTGCGTAACGACCCAGCTGCGCAGCCTTGCGCCACCGTCCGGATTATACGACCTGACGGCCTTGACCGCGAGTGCGCGGGCGCGGCTTCTGAGAAGGGGCTTCGGCCCGCTGAACCGCTGAACCTCCGAGTTTATCGTGGGGTCGAGGTCGTCAAGAACGGCCTTCATGTTCTCCGGCGTCGGGTTTGCCGCCCACGCCGCATACGACGCGTCAACCGGAGACGGCGACGCAGCCACGCCGCGCCGGTTCCGCGGCACGAGCAGGTCTGTCAGTTCCGTTGTATCGGCCATTGTCAGTTCCTCCTACATGTACAGTGCGTTTGTCGGCGACGAGATGGCCGACGGTATGCCGCCCAGACGCGGGTGCGTGCAAATCACCCTCGTCGTTGCAGACTTGCTCGGAACGCTGATGATGTGCTCTACACCGGCTACATAGCCCCCGAGCACTTCCTTGCCGTCGGCGGTGATGCGGACCGCCCTGCAGGGGCATATAACACCGCCGTCTGTCGAGAACATCAGCCGCGTCGTAGCGGTGAATACCCAGTCCTTCATCAGGGACGTCTCGAAATACGCCTTCGCGCACGCAAGAGCCGCGTTCGCGTAGTCAAGCGAAGCCTGCCCTACGTTGCCACTGGGGTGGAACGACACATCGCCTCCACGCGGTGTAGTGGTTGCCGTCTTGAGCCCCCCGAACACTGACTGGACGGCGTCAGACGCCGGCGCCGCGCTCTTTGAGTTTGCGAACTGCGATGCGCTGACAAGCCAGCCCGGCTCGGTAAACTGCTGAATCGGCCCATACAGGTACTGCGCGTCGCGCTCGCTCTGCGGCACGTAAAACGCCTCGGCCGGATACGTTGCGTTTCCGACCTGGCAGAACCCAGGAAAATAGCTGGACCCCTTGTCGCTCTCAGTAGTAGCCAGCACGAGCCTAACGCCGGAAATCGGCGACGGGTCGGTCTGCGGAAAGTCCATGCTGAGTATGTCGCTGTCCGCGACCGTGAGGGACGCGTCAGCCCACGGCTCGAACGGGCCGATCTCGAGCGCGCCCTTCGTGTAGTCACCGCCGATGGCGAGCGAACACTCCGGGACAAGCCCGCCGAGAAGAACCTGCAGCACGCTGTTGCCGCAGGACGGCTCCGCGTAGCGTGCAATGCCGCGGCAGATGCAGTCAGCCCACCCGGCCATGTAGCTGAGGCCGGGGAGACTGCCGTGCGTCCACTGCAGCGCGGATTCAAGGTCGGACGCCGCCTTCGTCAGCCTGGATACCAGCTGTGCGTGCATCTCGGACGGTGGTACGGCGTCCGGAACCACTACGGGCAACGCCGTGACCTTCATGGACGACGCATAGAGGTGGAGAGCCCGTACGAACACGCCAAGAGGATTCGCGTCCTCTACGTTGTTAAGCAGCGCATCATCCGCCACAAGACCGGGAACAGACCCGCCAAGGTGCGCCTTAAACAGCGGATGCCTGAACGTGAGCGAAGCGGTACACACGCCCTCGCGCTTGATCGGAGACAGCGCTACGTCAGTAAGGAGCCACCCCTCTATGGACAGCGTCTGTACCGACTGCCCGGTAGGGCCGGCAATACGGCAGGACACCGAGAGCGACAGCGTTGCCTCGTCCTTTCGCACCATCTCCTTGCAGGCGTTGAACACCTGGCTGGCGTTGCCGAGGGACACCGCTTCGATAGCCTCTGACCCGCCGTCAGGCCCGATATCGACAAGCAACGTTATCTGCGGCACTGTGTTTGCCGCGGCCTGCAGCCTCATCTCGACGATAGCCGAGATGTCAAACCCGCCGACAGACGCCGAAACGCCCTCGAACGACACGAGGTGACTGTTGACCTTCGACTCGGACATAGTGCTCAGTCACCCCCTCCCTGCAAGACCCACCTGCGGTATGCGACGGCTAGCAGCACCGCCCCCAGCGCATAGGGAGCGTCAGTGCTCGACGCGGCAGCACGCAGCTCTGCCAGGACGGCGTACGCCTCTGGGTCGTTGTGCTGGAACAGACCCGATACGGTCCACCAGCCCTCGCTGCCGAGAACTCGAGCGTAGAGACCGACTGGCGACAAGGAATCCGAAGACTGCCGATACACCGACTGGGTGCGCCCTGGCGTAACCCGACTGTCGTAGAACCTGCGAAACCGCGCAAGGTCTGGCGCGAGCGCGAGGGGCATTACGCGCGAGACAGCACTCTCGCAGTCAGCAGCGCCCGACGCGACGCCGAACAGCGACATGACGGAATCGGACGGCGTATCAACAACGTGCCTATAGCCGGCGACACCGCGCGGATTCACCAAAAGTGTCTTTACCTGGTCTACCATGCTAGTACGCCTCCTGTGGCCTGAGCGCCACGAACGTATACGTAGACGCGACGATGCCAAGCCCGGCGTCGACGACTGATGCGCTGTGCCCGACGAGATACCCGCGCAGGACCGCGTCGCCGACGGACAGGCTAGAAAGGGCCCTGCTCTGCGACACGCGCCCGTTATTGTACGCCCTGAGCGCCTGTGCGAAATCCGCCGCGCTCTTGCCCTCGCACGTATTCAGGAACGACGTGATGCCAAGGCTGAACTGGCTTGAGTGCGGGTCATGCCCGAACGTATAGAGGTATATGCCTCCGTTAAGGCACTGCGATACTGAGAAGTTCTCGCGCTGCTCGGCGGCAAATGACGTCACGAGCGACGACGTGCCGAGAGGACTGCCGCCAGGCATAGTAACCTGGATGCCCTGTCCTCCGGACGCGTCGACGTGGGCGACACAGAACTTACCGATGTCATCCATGCCGAATACCGTCATTACAGACCTCCCATCTGCCCAGAGAGCGTTGCCGGAGACGCGTCGTCGCCTCTGCGGATCAGCAGTTCACCGTATACGCGAGTCGCGCCCTCTCTTGACGCAACGCGCGCGGCCTTCAACACCTCAAGGTACTTCCCGTCCTTGTCGTTGGACTCAGCCCCCTCCTTTACGATCTGCCACGCCGCCTCGCCTTGCGACAGGTACTCGCCCTTTGCCGCCTCGACTTGCTGTTTCGCGGCGATCTCCTCCGGCGTAACAGTGTCGAACAACTTGTCCAGGAAGTCTCCCTTTGCCCCGCTGAACCACCCGCGGGCCTTCTTGATGGAATCCTCATCCCAGTCAAGGTCCTTGATGAACGCAGCGATGCCGGAGTCGTGCGACAGCAGTGAACGGGAGCGTGCATCGCGCTCATTGAAACTCCACAACTTCGAGGCTGCGATAGCCCCTTCGCTGTCGTTCAGGATATTCTTGAGCGTCCTGTTGTTGTCCTTGCGTGCAGCGTAGAGCTCGTTATGCGTCACGGCAAACCCACGCAGCACCTCGGCCGTTAGAGCGGTCTCACTGTTCTCGTCGAGGACTTTAAGCTCTGTGTTGAGCTTGTCCATGTTTATGTGGCCGCCCGCACTAAATAGCTTACGCAGCCACCCGTGCAGCTCATAGTCACCGGCAGCCTTAACCTCGTTGAGCGCGTCTTCATACTCGGGGAGTGCCGCATTGTACCGCGCTTGCGCCTTCTCGTAGTCCTCGAACGACCAGACGTAATGCTGCAATGCGTCCCGGACCCCGTTCTTCCCCTTGGGGTCTACCACGTTCAACACGCGCATCCAGTCGCCGCCGGTAAGCCAGTCGACTGCGCTCTCGGTCAGCCCGGCTCGCTTCGCGGCACCCTCGATCGCGCTCCTGCCCTCTATTCTTACCGTGCTGTTGAGCAGCGCGTCGCGATCAGCCCGGAGCTCTGCCGAACTTATTGCATTCCGGCTGCCTCCGTAAAAGTTGGACAACGTCAAGCCATGTCCGGACGATCCGAGTGTGTCTATTGCCGCCCGGCGGAAGGCGCCAGATACGCGACCCATGCGCTTGAGATAGGACAGCGCGCTGGCCTCTTCGGCGGACCCGGCCCTCCCGTGCGTGGCGGAATAGGCGTTATCCATGTACTCTTCCCACGCCTTGTCGCCGAACATCGCCGCGAACTCGGTGCGAGAGGCCCGGTCGAAGAACCTATCGTAGTCTAGGTCCTCGAGGTACGCCTGTGCCGCGGCCGACATCTCGTCGTAGACAGCCGCGACGTCCTCGCCGGAATAGTTCTTGCCGGCGACAAGGCCCAGGAGCTGTGTCACCTCAGCGTTGTCCTCGAGCATCTCCATGGCAGCGCCGTGCTTCTTGGCGGCATCCGCCCTTATGTCTTCGTACAGCGCACGCTGTGACGCGGGCAGGCTGGCTATGTGCGCGTTGATACGCGCCATCGCCTCTGATCCGCGGTCCTCGCGTATCAGCCTATACAGCTCTGACCCCTCCCTGCCGTCGAGATGTCCCCCCGAGACAAGAGCACGCGTGAGCTCGAAAGCCTCCCTGTTCTGCAGCCCGGTTGCCTGCAGCCTGTTCTCGTTGTTGATTGCTGCCTGCTTCTTGATGGCAAGGTCGATTGTCTGGGAATACCTGTCTGTGACGGAATTGCGGTTGAACGACGATACGGTCGCGCTGAGCGCTGTACGCGGATCGTACTTGCGGCCTATGAAAGCATTGAACTGCCCGCCGAACGCCGCGGCATGCGCAACGCGTGTCGCGTCCGTGCCGTCGCCACGGATCGCCGCCATTATGCTGTCGACTATGCTCGACACGTCGGACCCCGACTGCCACGTATTCATGCCGGACTCGTTGAGGAACTGCTGCGTTCCGGCAAGACGCTGCGCGGCCGCGGACAGCTGCTCGCGGCTGTGGTACTCGGAGTTGGCGCCATTCAACGTCAGCATCGTGGCGTACTGGCCGGCGCTGTCGCTCATCGCCATGCGCATGGCGTTCATCTGCATGGTGTTGTTCATGAACCGGTGTCCGGCCTCCGCAGACCCGAACACCGTGACGAGCAGCCTGTTCAGGCTGCTGCCGAGCCTTCCCGTGTCGCCGCTGGTCATCTCCTCCGCAAAGGCATTAGCCTCCTCGCTGGACACGGCCCCGACCTGTCTGGCGTACGCGAGGACCTGTGCGCCGCGACCGGCGACCGAGTTGACGTTCTTGGCATAAGCCTGGATCCCCTGCTGACGCAGCCTCGCCGACAGTATGGGATCTCCGCGAACGCCTCTCGCGTTTATCATGTCCTCTATGTCGGTAATGAGCTCCGTCTGCGCCGCGAGGCCGAACATGCCGCCGCCGTTGAACCCCAGGCTCAGCATGGCGCCGTCGAACCCGGCAGCGTCCTGCAGCAACGTCCTGTTCGTTATCAGCTGCGAGACCACCGACTTTGGGTCGAGGTTGTACGACTTCGCCGCGGCACTCAACGTGCGCAACGCGTCACGCGCAGACGACATGCCCTCCCCGCTCCTGAGCCAGTTCCCGTTAGTGAGAGTGGTCAGCATCTGCTTGGCTTCGTCGCCAACCATGTTCGTAAGGTCACGCATCGCGCCGAGCGTCTCGGTAAGCCCGCGCACCTGCTGCTCGACCTCTACCCTGAGATCCTTGATGCGGCGCACAGCGTCGTCACTGAGCCCGTACGTTCCCTTGCCGGCGAACACGTCTGTCGACGTGCCAAGAATGCTCAAGTCGAAGTTTGCATCGCCTGTCGCCTGGGCAAGCCGGTCTGCGATATTCCCGACGCCGAGCGGGTGCGTCTTGTAGAAGCCAGTACCCGCCTTCCGGTTGAACAGCCCCATACCGGCCGCCTGCATGACAACCTGGCTTATGTCCTCGCGCGAGAACCCCTGCGTCGCTGTATAGTCCACGCCCGGCATGAGCTTGCCGTCGGCCGTGCGGCTGAGTATGCTGTTCAGCATCGACGACATGGCCGCCGCCGAACTCATCATCTGGTGCTGCTGTCCCGCGTCATAGGGGTTCAGCATGGCGTTCGGCGCAAGCAGGTTCATCCTGGAGTTGTAGACTGCCTGCGCGGCTGCGACAAAACTGCCACCGGTGAGGCCGAGTGCGTTCATGCCGCTGTCGACGAACGGCATCACCATCGAACCGGCGAAGCTCCGCCCAAACGCGCCAACGCCACCAGACAAGGCCCGCTGCGTCTCGGCGGGACTGTACCCAGCCAAGGTCCCGAGGCTGGTCACGAACTGCATGGCGCCGGCCATGTTCCCGATCTGCGTGCCGAACTGTCCGTAGACGCCGGACATCATCGTCTTGTAGAGCGGGTTGTTTATGTGCGTGGCTATGCTCGCGTCCGCCACGGACATGTTCTGCGGGACATACGGTATGGTCCGCCCGCCGTTCATGTCTGCCACAATAGGGCCAAGTATGGACTGGAAGATCCCAGCCCAGCCGGGTGCGACAGTCGGGGTCATGCTGTACAGCGGGTTGTATGGCATCTCAAACACTGCCCGTCTCCTCTCCGGCGCTGTCCCTCGCCTTCTTCATGGCCTCCTCCGCGTTCACCTTGCGCCATTCGGCGACAAGCGCAGCGTCTGCGTCCGCACTCCTGCGCGGCTTGATCTTTATGTACGGCATCACGTGCAGCGCGGCAACATACATGTCGTGTACCTGGTCATTGCCATCGTCCAGATCCGCACGCGGGTTTCCGTACAGAGACGACAGCATGACCGCATGCGCGAGCTTGGCCTCAAAAAGCCGCTCCGTCTCGGCAACAGCGTACCACAGCCCCTCCGTAATCCCGGAGTGGAGGTAGGCCCTCGAGAGGGCACCCGCCTGTGAACCCCGCAGGCGAACGGCGACGCCTAGATAGACGCTGCGGGATTCCAAAAATTTTGGTTGCCTGCATCCATGACCATGGCCCAGTACCTCCTCTCGAACAACTGCAGCTCGTTGTGAATCGCGGTTACAAGCGCCTCCGGGCGTTTTCCCCACGACGCGGCCATGGCAACCCACCCGGGAGACTCGATAGATTCACCATCCTTAGACCGTGTCGGGCCATACGGCTCCGGCAGTTCCGGGAAATCCTCGCTCACGATGCCACGCAAGTTCTTCACCTGCGCAGCAAGCATGGCGTTACGCATGAGAGTGAGGTACTCAATACGCGCATCAGCCTTGCCGTGGTTCACGCAGTGGCTGAGCCATGCGATGATGCCGTCGCTTTCCGCGATCTTGCGACAGCGGAAAGTTCCAGTAAGCTTTCCGCCGAAGAGCGAAAACGGCCGCTCATACCGCCCACCGGTTACGATCGCCTGCAGAAATGCCGTACGGTCGTCCTCGGTAATGTCGATCTTGTCCTGCAAGAAGCTAGGCACCATGCCCTGGTGCAGCGCGGCGGTTGCGCCCGCGTGCGAGAACGTATCGGACTTCGCCTCCTCCGGAACATCGGCCTGTACAGTCCCCTTCTTCTCGCCGCCGGCGTCGGTCTTCTCCCCGCCAGACGCAGCGTCCTCTGCCGCAAGATCGGCTCCTGTGACACGGAGAGAGCCCACTTTTCCCTCGGTGAACTCCTGCATCTTCTCTTTCAGTGTTTCTGCTGACATTGTGCTCCTTTTTGATTATTCTGACCTACGTATATGATACTGCGAAAAGGCCTGCTCTGTCAAGTGCGCCACCCCGCTCTGGACGTCCTCAACGCCCTTCTCCGTGACGTTCTGCTCCTTGTAGACTCGATAGCTGTTTGCCTCTATCGCCTCAGTACCGGGCCACGGACTCTGCCCGCCTGAGTCCTTCCCCTCGTCCCACCCGCGCGTCTTTACTGGCTTGAGCAGCTCACGCTGCGCCTCAGCCATCGCAGCCCACGCAGGCTCGTAAACGCTGAACACGCCGCCGGCAACGCCGGAGTTCTTGTCGGTCCCGTACTGCTCGGTGGTTCTGAACCTGAAGTCGACCGCGGAAAAAGCCGTCGGCGGAACAGGCCAGAGCCAGTCTATGCTGTCGAGGTACTGCTGCGAGTGGCTCTTGCATATCGAGACAACGGACGAGTACAGACTCTCCGCCTCTACGGGTATGCCGAGCAGGAACTTGTTCCCGGACACGTCTGAGGCGCTGGATGCGCCTACTGTGAGAACGGACGGCGCGCATACGACCGCGCTCGACGCATTCAGGACGAGACCGCTAGTGCCTTTTGCCGTTGCGATCACGCTGTCAGTGGCCACCGATGAAACCTGTTTGCCGGCAATCACGACACTTCCGCTCGGCTTGTCGCCCTCAAACGCAGCAACACTGACTCCATCTGCGCCCTGGACGACTGCGCGCTTTCCGGCCACCACGACAGACGACGTATCTGCCTTGAGGACGACGCCGGCGCTCTGGAGATCTTCTCCGGACTTATCCCACACGGACGGGTCCACGTCGCCGTCCGCCTTGCTCTGCACGAGTACGCCACGAGTCATGGACACGACCTGGAGATTTCCTTCGGCCTTGATACGTACGTCCTTCTTCGTGGCGCTGAGGTCGAGGCTGTTGTACGCTTTCGCTACAACATCGTCTCCGCCCAGTATGACAACGGACGAGCCAGACCTGATCTCGATGTTAGAGGCCGCGTTAAACGTGATACGGCCGTCTGCCATCACGATCTCCGACCCCCATGCGTCCCGGATGACTACGCCTCCGTTAGGCAGCAAGCCCAGGTACGAATGCCGTATATCGTACTGCTGGAAGTCCTCCGTCCCGTTTCCGTACTTATCGTACTGGTCTGCCGGGCACTTCAAGTCCTTCTGGCTCGCTACGCTGAAGTCCTTTCCGAACTGGATGAAGCGGGAATACGCCTGGCTGTTCCACCATGCAGCCATGTCTGCAAGGGCGAGCCCGCTGGCCATAGGGTCGTCTAGCGAGAACGGGGTCTTCGCCGTCGGCGAACCGCTAGCCCTGTCGCCGGCCGGGTCCCAGGCATAGTGCATGCGCTTCGGAACCGGTATGCGGTCATACCGCTCGAACAGGATGCCGCCTGCGCTGCGCATCGTGAAGCGCCCAGACGAGTCTACGTGGTAGTGGAGAAGACCAGAGTCCTTGCCCGGTGTCGCCATCTCCTCGACATCTGTGTCTTGGTCTGGGCTCGCCACAAATACGTTGACGATGTCACCGAGGTACCCGGCATACCGGTAGAAGCGCTTCTTTGCAGTCTGCGTCGGCTTCAGCTGCGATATGCCCGACCTCTTCTCTGCGAGTGTTGGGAGGTCGCCGGAAGACCACGTAAACGCCGCACGCCCCGCGCTGTTGAGCCCTAGGCGCTCATGGTGGTACATGGTGACGAAGCTCTCTACCGTGACATAGCCGCCGTCGTTGAATATCTCCTCACAGCCTGCCGCGTTAATGTGCCTGAAATGCCCGGATGTGACGCGGACCTGGTCGTCAAGCGCGCTGCAGCGCACGCTGGCCATCTCCGACCCCTTGATTGACGTAGACAGAGCGCCGATAACGACGCCAGACCCGGCGTGGTTGAGCAACGCATACTCGCCCGGCACCATGTCATGCGGGCGCCCGCACTGGAACTCACCCTTGAACGGGTAGTTCTTGTCTGACGCGACCGCAGCAGGACCTGGCTCAGTGAACTGCGCAACGCCGCCTTCCGCGAACTCAGTGTCGGCGAACTTCGTGACTGCGTCGCCGCTGTCGGGCGGTCCACTGTGTGCGGCATACTCCGGTATGACGCCCAGGATAACGCCCTTGACAGGACGCGAGTCAGAGAGCCCGTACGTCGGCGCGTACACGAGGACGGACGAGCCTGGGACCGGCATTGAAACCTCTGACACGCCGTAGATCGGGCTGACTGCAGAAGCGAGTACGGAGCATACGATCGTACGCCCGCCTCTACCTCCGCCTATGTGGACTTCACAGTCGTACGACCCTATCCCAGAACGTACGACAGTACCCCGCGTCAACTGCGGGATACTGTCAAGGCCGGCGATGCGGTCGCAGGTCGAATCCGACGTCGTCGCGGATGAACCAGCGAACCCGCCAAGTTTCGCCGCAACCTTCCTGACCAGCCCAAGCAAAAACCGGACCGCGTCAAGCGTGACTTCCGGTTTCGGGTTGAACAGGCTGCCCATGTTAGCTTACTTGCAGTGCTGCAAACTGGAACGCAACGGACTCAGCGACGGTCGGGTTGCCGGCCTGCGAGCTGAACCCTACGCTGGTGCAGATCGCACCCGTGCAGGTAAGGCTCACCTGGCCTCCGGAGCACGCCCCGGAGGCATTGGTGATAACGAGCGTCGTGCCCTTGTCGCAGATGTCGTGCGTCATCTGCAGGATGCTGTTTCCGACGATGCGGCTGATGTTGCCGCTTCCCATCGGATTGCCCTTTGCCCAGAAGATGCGGCTCGAGCCGACCTCGTAGATCGGCTGAATGCTCTGCTGGTATCCGAGCTGCCACCCCTGGATGAGGTCAACGCCGTCAACGCCGACGATGCTGAGCCTGCTCCTGTCGGCGACGAAGACGTCCGACGCTCCCGTACGGTTATAGCCGAATATGTCTGCCATGGTCTTTCTCCTCTCGTCTTTGTTCCGCCTTAAATGACCTGCAGGTGGAGGTCAAAGTTGTTGAACGGCGCCGGCAGGTTGAGCGCAACGTTGCAATACGCCTTGTCCTTCTCGGCCGTGCGGTACAGCGAGCGGATCTCGGTGCCGTCAGCGATGATCTGCGGGCCAACGAGCTTGTTGGTCTCGGTGGTCGTCTCGAGGTGCGTAAGACCGTCCTCGATGACGCCGCGGACCTCGGTAAGGAGGTCGTCCGTGATGTTATACCGGCCGATGTACGGGGCAGTCCTGTTCGCGAAGTAGTAGCTGATGCTGTCGAGGTTCTTCGTCAGGCTCAGCTCCGTCGTGTTCAGGTTGCCGTCGCGGTAGGCCGTCGAGATCTGGTGGCGGACGTAGACCGTGCCGTTCGGCTTATCCTGCATGAGGATGAGCGTACCGCCGGCGGCGATCTCGTTGAGCTCGTCGTGGCTGAACTTGCTGTACACGTCCGGGAGGTCAGAGAAGCCCTTGATCTCCACGTTGGTAATCGGCTGCTGCGGCGCGACAGAGCACGACAGCGCGCAAACGGCGGCAGCGGCGTACATGCCAGACACGGTGTTGCCGTCCGAGGCCCTGAGCCTGTTCGGGAACACGTTGTACGCACGGCGGTCCCTGAAGCCGGCGGAGGTCTCGGCGATCGCCTCGACATACTCGCCGCGCGGACGGGTGTGCGTAACGCGGAAGCGAACGTTGCTGAGCGCGGCCTCAAGCGTCGCGTCGAGCTGCAGCGTCGAGTTGCTCTTGACCGCGACGACCGTGTACGTGGCCCACTCTCCACCGGAGAGGACCGAAACGGTGTCGTCGGCACGGACGGTCTCCGTGAAGCTCCCTCCCGCGTAGGAAAGAAGGCCCGTAGCGGTGATGTTGCACGTGGCGTCGTCATCCGGAGTCACATCGACGGTCTCCGGGGTCGGGACGCTGAAGAAGGCGATGCGCCAGCTCTTCATCTCGGGATTCGACCGGCGGTTGCAGTCGGCAACAAGAGACTCGATCAGGGCCTTGTCCTCCGTAAGCGGGCAGGCCGCATAGACCTCCGTCGTAAGGGACGCGCGCTTCAGCGCCTCGGCGTACCCGTCTGCATCGTCGCTCTTCAGGCCGATGAACTTAATCGCCGTATTGGCGTTGTTCAGCAGCATGATGTGCGCGGCGTACGCAAGCGGATTGTCCGGCGTGTCATACGAACCGAGCTCAGCGGCGACCTCGGCGTCGCTGCGGACGGAGTAGACGCGGTCGACGTGGTCCGTGCGGAGATTGCGCTGGTTGAGGTAAGCCTCAGCCGAAAACACCTCGTACAGGTCGGATGCGCCGATATCCACCTTTGCCCCTGCCGCGACGTCTACGCCGGTCGCGCTGACGACAAGGTCGTCGTCGTTCGCGGCGATGCTGTCGAAGCGGCGAACGAACGTAAAGCCGCCCGTCGGGCTGTCCGGGACGATGTCGGCCACCGTGACAGTGTCGCGGGCGTACGGCTCGGTGACCGTCAAGGTGAGGACGTACTTGCCGTTCGCCTCGACGCTGCTCGTCGGGGTTACCGTAAGGCCGAGCCCGAGATCGAGGGCAGTGCCAACAGTGATCGCCTTCTCGCCAGTCGAGATGCCAACAATCGTCGAAAGGACCGTGACCTTGTTCTTGCTCTCGTTGACAGTCAGGTTGATAGTACCGGACTTCTCGCCCGTATACCCGGCCGTGGCGACGGTGAAGTCGCTGTTGGAGACAGTGGAGCCACGCTTCTTGAGGACGGGGACGACTTCACCTTCGTGCGGCGTTCCGATGCTGACGGACCTGATCTTCGTGTACTTTGTCGTGCCTCCGTCCTTGTAGGCGAGATAGTCGCCTGCCTTGACGGAAACGCCAAAGGCGAGCCTGGAGGGGTCGCTGGTGTTTGCGAGTGTGAGATTCTTTCCGGCGGCGTTAGTGCCGAGCGCGAACTCGAACCTCGTACCCTTGTGCTCAGCCGCGTCGAGACAGTTGCTGTTGCCGGTGCCGAGCTTGACGTACGCGTTCGCGAACGTGACCCCGTACCACGACGTGTCGACGACGGCGCCGTGCAGGGCAGTGGCCCACGAAAGCTCCGTGGATCCTGTGCCGAGATACGGCGCGTGGACGCAGAGCTCGCGTTCGTCCTCGTGGTCGTAGCGCATAAGCTCGAAGCTCGGTCCGATGATGAACGGGTTCAGGTTCTGCGTGACGTCGTTCGGCGTCTGCGCGAACTCCTGGAAGACCCTCGCCTGGGGAAGAATGTAGCTGCCTGCCATGGTTGCTCCTTTTTGTTAGTCCCTCACACTCGGTATGATACCACAAACGCCGCTTCGTGGCAATAGGTGCCGTTGCGACAATCGTGGAATTATGTGACCCTCCTTGACAGCCCGGGAGGGAGACCGAGCCCGTCGTCGGACGGCTTGTAGTTCCAGTACTCGCCGACCTCGAGCCTATGCCTGACGGCATCAGACGCGCGTACAACGAGCTGCTTGAGTTTCGGAGACTCGATCTTTAACGACCACGAATCCGTGTAACGAAAGCCATACGTTACAACAGACCCGTATTTCTCGTTCGAGTCCTTGCCCAGTGCGTGCAAGGGCTCACGAGCCTCAAGCTTAAACCAGTCAAAGCAGTAGTCATCGGTTATCACGGGCGAAAACGCGTCGAGATAGTCCATCGTAGCGTCTGCGAGCGAGCACGCCTCTCCGGCCGTGGCGCCGATATGCACAAACGACACCTGGCCGGCGCCTGTACGCGCATAGTGATACTCGGCCTCCTGCAGATCCCTGCGCACAAGCCCTGTCGTGTTGCCCGTTATCGTACCGCACTGTATCGGCGACAGCTTGACGTAGATAGCCGGCCTAAACTCGGGATGCGTCGCCTCCCATCTAAGTTCAGTGTCGATCCAGATCTTGGTCTTGTCCGGGTCGCGATTCCATACGATGTCTGGCGTCCCGAACAGACGGTCACCCGGACTGCCTGCCCAGAACTGCTGCACAAGCTCCGTGAAAATCCCGTAAAGTACGGTCGGAGTCTTGCGAAGCTCGCAAATGAGCTCGTTGCCGGCGATAGCGTGCACCGGCTGGATCTCGCGGTCGTGTACGTTGTTAAGCACTCCCCACCTCCCTGCGCTTTGGCAAGTCGTAGCACTGATCCGTCGTCGCGGCCTCTGATACGACAAGCTGCTGTACAATCGGTATGCGCCGAAGCTCGGCTGCGTTCGTAACCGACTGGACGTAGTACATCTTTCCGCTCGCAATGTCGCGGATGACGTCGTTCTTCTTCAGGCGGGGCGTGCCTATCGCACGAACCTGGAACGGCTTGTCATCCCTAGTCCCGCCTGCGTCGTCGTGCGACATGCCGTGCTGCGACTGCGAGAACGAAAACCACATCTCGAACGGCCCGAAGTGGCTCGGGTAGAACCCAGTTCCGTGGCACTTACTGCAATGCGAGTCGCGTACATTGCCTGTGATCGGGTCAATGCACTTCGGGCACCTCGTGCCGTACTCCGCCGAAATCCACACCTGTCCGCGCGTGCCGGCCATACGCCGGGCATTAAGCTCCTCTTTCCGGAGGATCTCTCGCGCGATGAGGAACTCCCTCAGGTCAAGGTCACCAAACGGCATGACAGGCTGCGACGCGTACGACCTGCCGGATGCGTCAACCATCACGACACGGTAATTCCGAGATGCCGTCTTTCCTACGGGCTTACGTTCGTCAGCCCAATAGTATGTGTCCAGCAGCTTGCAGGATATCGACTTCCACGGACCTGCCGGAGTCGGCGCCATCTGGACAACAAACGCAAAGGGGGACGGAGCCGAGAACGAGTCGTTGAGCTCCCACCGATACACGAAGCCCTGCCCGTGGTAGGGCAGGATCTCAAGTGCCGCGAGCGGCAGGTCTTCGTACTCGAACGTGTCTGGCATGGCCGATCCGTCCATTGCTAGTTGATTGTCCCCCACCCCTGCTCCGCGTTAAGCGACTTCTTGGTCTGCGAAACCCACTGCTTGTATTCATCCCACAGCCGTGCACCCGCAGAGTCATACTGCTGGTACTTATTCTGGTCATCAACTGTCAGTCCGCCGGCGCTGTAGTTAAGCTGGTTACGCCTAAACCGGTGGGCTGCCATGAAAAGAAGGTTTGCGGCAGTCCCGCGCAACAGCGCGAACCGGTATGGGAACTTGTCGTAGTCGTACGAGCTGACAGCCGGAGGGGTCTCATTCCAGTAGTCGGCCGTAAGCGTCATGGCCGTACGGATCTCCTCCGTGGAAAACTCAAAATCATCCAACAGGAGATTGGCCTCAGGGTCGTTGTCCCTGAGCCATATCCTGACGTCTACGTCCGTCAGGTATCCTGTATTCCCTTTTGGCTCGAGCGGCATTACACCCCTCCGACTACGGCGGAGAAACCAGCGCCGAACGCATCTGGGTTCACGGCGGCCTGCGCAAGGTCTGCGGACAGAACGAGCAGGTCTCGCACCTCCTCGCCACGAAACCCTGCGTCCTCCGCGGCCTTTGCGAACCCGTCCATGAAGCTGTTGAGTATATTCGCCTCGTCCATGGCTGCCCCCTGTGCGATATGGAAGAAACGGGGCCCGGCCCGCAAAGACCGAGCCCCGTCGCCTAACTGGCGGAGCCCTTAGAGGGCAGCGCCGCGGCCCCATCCGCCGCCCGCGGCCTCAAACGTCAGGTTGCTGGGCGCGGTGCCCTGCTTGGACGTCTGGTTGAAGCGAGCGAGCGCGACGCCGGCGATGTTGCCGATGCCGAAGCCGCCGGTCCAGTAGGACCACATCTCGAGGAAGAACGCCTCCTTCTTCATGAACATCGTCCAGTCCTCGAGGTAGTACGCCTTGCCGAGGAACTCCGGTGCCGCGAAGAAGTAGACGTAGTTGTCCGGAACGAGCGCGGACTTGATCGTGAAGAGGCACTT